>MDTC01170287.1_pt1 | contig 10706 bp, 13 predicted proteins | sample 811181 | NCBI WGS metagenome assembly MDTC01 (sample SAMN05326644, study PRJNA326480) | marine metagenome | isolation source: seawater | place: Pacific Ocean: North | collected 2011 | reverse complement strand
TGGCTACGAAGACCCTCCTTCAGGTGTAACCCTTGATGAAGGTGTTTATTACAATAAATATATGGCCGGTAATAAGATTAAAATGCCAAATAATTTAATGGATGGATTAGTTGAATATGCAGATGGCACGGAATCTACTGTTGATCAAATGGCCAAAGATGTAACAACTTTTCTAGCTTGGGCAGCAGAGCCCGAACTTGAGGAGAGACACAAAACAGGGGTTAAGGTAATTATTTATTTGGTACTTTTAACTATTCTAGTTTATTTAAGTATGAAAAAAATTTGGTCAAGGATTGACACGGAAGTATAGTACATCCCCGTCTTTAACTGTATAATCTTTACCTTCAATTCTCATTTTTCCGTATTCTTTACACTTTTCAGCACTTCCAAACTTAATAAAATCATCGCAATCAATTGCTTCAGCTCGAATAAAATTTTTTTCAAAATCAGTATGAATTACACCTGCCGCTTTTGGAGCAGGGGTATTTTTTTTCACAGTCCAAGCCCGACTCTCTTCTGGTCCAGAGGTAAAAAAAGTTTCTAGTTCTAGTAAATCATAACCTTCCCTAATTAATTTATTTAGACCAGTTTTATCTAATCCTATTTCTTGCATAAATGATTCTTTTTCCGTTTTGTCCAGTCCTGAAAGTTGATCTTCTATATCTGCGCAAACATTTATTACTTTTTCATTTGGATATCTGTTACATACTTGATTAGTATATTGATTGCCTTTAGATAAACTATCTTCATCTACATTACATACAATAATTTTAGGCTTTATACTTAAAAGACCAATACTACTTAGAAACTTTTCTTCCTCTAAATTATTAATTTTAGCCTCTTTTCCATCACTCAACTGAATTAGTTTTGTTTCTAAAATTTTAATTTCTTTTTCATTTAATGATTTTTTTTTCCCTTTTTCGAGTTTTTTTTGAATTATATCTAGATCTGAAAGAATTATTTCAGTTTTTATTGTTTCCAAATCGTCTGCAGGATTTATATTGTGATTAACATGGGTGATTTTTTCAGAGTCAAAACATCTTACCAAATGAATAATTGCATCAACTTCTCTTATATGAGAAAGAAATTTATTGCCTAATCCCTCTCCTTTTGAAGCCCCTTTAACTAATCCAGCTATATCGACAAAAGTAATATTTGTATAAATTTTTTTCTTTGAATTTGATAAATTAGAAAGTCTATCTAACCTTTCATCAATTACGTCCACTATACCTATGTTAGGATCAATCGTACAAAAAGGAAAGTTTGCGGCTTCAGCATTTTTTGAAGCAGTTAAAGCATTAAACAACGTCGACTTACCCACATTTGGTAATCCGACTATACCACATTTAAATCCCATTAAGGTTTTGATTAACTTTACTTGAAAACAAATCCATTTTTTTGTCTATAAGCGTCGGTATCTGTTTAACTATATTTTCTGTAATTTCTTTGATTTTTTCTTCTTCGTCTTCTTTAAAATCCTCAAGAACGTGATTATTTACTTTCTTTTGTTGTTTAGGATGGCCTATTCCAATTCTAACTCTGGAATAATCTTTGCCTATAAATTTATCAATTGACTCTATACCGTTATGCCCGGCGCTGCTTCCACCAAATTTTGCCTTTATTTTTCCGAAGTCAATATCCATATCATCATGGAAAACTATTACATTTTTTGCATCAATTTTGAAATAATCAATTAACTCCTTTATAGCTGTTCCTGAATTATTCATAAAAGTAAGAGGTTTAATTGCGTAAATCTTTTTTTCATCAATACTTCCTGTTGTGAGCAAGCCTTTAAATTTAGGTTTTTGTTTTGAAAGTTTGAAGTGGGAATTTATTGCATCAATTATTTTGAAACCAATATTGTGTCTCGTATTTGTATAATTAGATCCTGGATTTCCCAATCCAACAAGTAAAAGCATATAAATTATTTTTTTTCAGCAGGTTTTTTTTCAGCAGGTTTTTTGTCTTCAGGTTTTTTATCTGCGGCATTGTCTTTAGATTTTTCGTCTTTTTTAGTCCCGTCACCCTCTTTTGCCGCCGCTTCAGTTCCCTCAGCTTGACCATCTCCTTCAACGCCTTCTGCTGCTGTCTCTTCAGCCGGTTTTTCAGGCTCTTTAATTACTGTTGGAGCTGCTACCGTTGCAACTACAAAGTCTCTATCTGTGATGGTTGGAATTACATTTTCAGGCAGTTTAACAGATGAAATTTTTATACTCGTACCAATGTCTGTTCCTGCTAAATCAACAACTATTTCATCTGGAATATTTTCTGCTGGGCATTTTAATTCAACTTTACGTCTGACTATATTTAATACACCGCCACGTTTTAATCCTGGAGAGTCCGGGTGGTTGATAAATTTTACAGGTATTTCTAAAATAATTTTTTTTCCAGAAACAATTCTCATGAAATCAATATGTATGGGTTCTTCTGAAACTACATGAAAGGCTATATCTCTAGGAATAACTTTTTCTTTCTTGCCATCTATATCCAATTCCAGGACTTTAGATAAAAAAGTATCAGAGTTAATTATGTTAGATACCTCTTTTTTACTTACAGATATATTTTGGTTAGCGTCTTTCCCTCCATATAATATTGCCGGAATGAAACCTTCAGCTCGCAACTTATTATTTGCGCCAGTTTTTATTTTCTCTCTTTTTGTTGCTTTTAAGTCAGTCATAATTTTGTAGAGAAGGGTATATAACTCAAGATCTTCACTAAAACAAGTATTAATTAAATAAATCTGACACTGAATTTGAATTAGCTATTCTTTTTATTGCCTCTGACATTAGTGAGGCAATTGATAACACCTCGATTTTATTATTATTCTTTGTTTTTTGAGAGTTATCTATTGTATCAGTAATTATTAGTTTTTTTATTTTTGAGTTTTTAATTTTTTTAACAGCATCACCACTTAGAACTGCATGAGTTATAAATACATAAACTTCATTTGCACCATTTCTTTTTAAGGCATCAGCTGCATTAACAATAGTTCCGCCGCTATCGATAATATCGTCCACTATAATACAAGTTTTATTTTTTACATCTCCAATAATATTCATTACTTCAGATTTTCCTGGTGCCGGTCTTCTTTTATCAATAATAGCTAAGTCAGCTTTAATTCTTGTTGCTAGAGCCCTAGTTCTCGCAACTCCGCCAACATCAGGTGAAACACAAATTAATTTTTTTGAATTCAGTTTTTTAATATATTTAGCAAATAGCGGAGCAGTGTATAAATTATCAACGGGCATATCAAAGAAACCTTGTATTTGGCCAGCATGTAAATCTACTGTAACAACTCTAGTTGCGCCAGCGTTAGAAATTAGATTCGCTACGACTTTTGCTGAAATAGATGTCCTCGGAGCAACTTTTCTATCCTGTCTAGCGTATCCAAAATAAGGTATTACAGCAGTGATAGTTTTTGCAGATGATCTTTTTAAAGCATCTATAACTAACAAGAGTTCCATAATATTGTCATTTGCCGGATTAGAAGTTGACTGTATTACAAAAACACTGTTCCCTCTTATATTTTCATTAATTTCTATATAAATTTCTCCATCAGCAAATCTTCTGATATTGGTATTAATTAATTTAAGTTTAAGATTTTTTGAAATATCTTTGCTAAGCTTTAAATTGCTAGTTCCAGATAAAATTTTCATGAAATATTATTAATATACAGTTATTTTTATAACTTTTCAAATTTAATCTAGATCTTCTTAATTATAGCTATGCACCTTCCATAGTCAGCCTGATTTAAAACTACTGATCTTCTATAGCTGAAAAAATTGTTCTCGTCCTTAAAAGTGTCATAATTTATGTGATCAAAACTTACTTTTGATTGAGCCAGCTTGTCCGCAACAAACTTTCTTAAATTGAATAATTTTTTAAACTTATTTTTTGAGGAAAAATATTTTCTATTTTTTTTAGACCTTAGTATAAATCTATTAAAAAATCCTTTATCAACCTCATAACTTTTTTTTCCAATACAAGGACCAATACATGCAACGATTTTATAGGTTGAATTCATTTTTTTTATCTTTTTAATAGTATTTTCAATAATTCCATTTAAGGCTCCTTTCCATCCGGCGTGAATACATCCAATTATATTATTTTGATAATCAAATAATAAAATCGGAACACAATCAGCAGTTAGCACTGCTAAAGCAATGCTATTTTCTTTTGTTACTACAGCATCACATTTTACAAATTCTCTAAATTTATTTTTTTTAATTTCTACAACTTTATTACTATGTATTTGATGCATAAGGATTAAATTATTTCCTTTAATTTTCATTTTTTTTTTTACTATTCCCAAGTTTTTTAAAATTTTTTTTCTATTATCATTTGAGCCTTTTCCACAATTTAAACTTTTATAAAGACCAGTTGAAAAACCGCCCTTTCTAGAAAAAAAACAATGTTTAATACCTTTTAATTTATTTAATTTTTTTGAATAAAACATTATTTGAATCCAAAATATTGATTATTTTTAAAATTATACGCTAAAATAACTTTGAATAAACTACCCATAGATTTTGGGCTAAGCAATCTTTGTAATCTAATATAAAGATTTGATTTTTCACTAAATTTCATTTTTCTCGCAATGATATTAGCTCTTTCAATTATACCTAAATTTTTTAAAAATTCGTTTTGTGATATAATTTTCTTAACTTTAAAATTATTTTTTAAAAAAAATTCTTGAAGCAGGTCAAAGTTGACATGAGAAGTGACATCTGCATTTCCAAGATTTTTTAGAATATAATTTTTTTTATGTTTAATAACAGATTGAAGTGTATTTTGATTATTAGATTTAACGTATCCATAGTCAATTAATAAAAGACAACCTTTTAATTCTTTTAATTTTTTAATAATTTTTTTAAGTTCATAAAATCCATTTTTAGGAAACTCGATGAACTTAAGTTTTTTTAATGATTTATAGGAATTAATTTTTTTTACGTCTTCGTTATTTGCCCTTTTAAAAATTTCTATAATATTATTTGTTTTTAAAGTAAAATATTTCTCCATTATTAAATTTTTCTCTCTTTTAAATTGTTTTATTGGAATAGCATCAAAAAATTCATTACCAAAAAAAATTACTGGACCTTTTTTTATTTTTTCAAATTTATTAATCCACGTAACGTTTCTACTTTTAATTTTTCTTTTTTGTACCTTTCTCAAAAGATTACTAATTTCAAATAAATAAATTTTTTTAGATCTATTAAATTCTGGAAATTTTTTAAAAACACTCAAAAGAGTTTTTGTTAAACTTCCATCTCCAGGCCCAAGCTCAACAACATTTAATTTATCAGGCTTACCTAAAATTTCCCATGTTGCAACAATCCAAATTGCTATCATTTCAGAGAATAAATTAGATATATTTGGAGATGTTATATAATCACCTCGATTACCAAAAGGATATTTTGAATTATAATAACCATTTTTTTTATCATACATTACATTATAAAAAAATTTATCTACTGGAAGATCTTTTGAATTTTTAAAAAATTTTGAATTATTTTTCATTTTTTTCTAAAATATTAAATATTGTTAAACCAACAATAATCATCGCGAAACTTAAAATTGTACCCATGCTAAAAAGATTAAATATATAACCTATCTGAGCATCAGGTTCTCTGAAAATTTCAGAGAAAATTCTAAAAATTCCATAGACAATTAAAAACATGTATGCACAGGTTCCAGTAACATAATTTTTTTTTGTTATTAATAAGTTTAAGATCACAAATAATAGAAAACCCTCTAAAAAAGCTTCATACAATTGAGATGGATGTCGTGGTTTCATATCGATTTTTGGGAAAATTACACTCCAAGATACATTAGTTATTTTACCTATTAATTCTCCATTAATAAAGTTTGCTATTCTTCCGAAAAAAATTCCGATTGGAGATACACAAGCAATTACATCTAAAAAAAACAAAGTTTTAATCCGTTTTTTTTTTGCAAAAATTAATGTCCCAATAACAATCCCTATTAATGCTCCATGGAAAGACATTCCTCCCTCCCAAATTTTAATTATTTCTAATGGGTTGATAATGTAATAATCTAAGTTGTAAAAGATGACGTAACCTAGTCTGCCGCCAAGAATAATCGAAATTATTATATAGGTAATTAAATCATCAAAATCTTTTAAATCAAATTTATAGTCAACGAATTTGAGTCTTTTGATAATAATTTTTTTCCCGTACCACCATCCTAGTAGAATTCCAAAAATATAAGCCAATGAGTACCATCTTATAGCTATAAAACCTAGATTAACGATAACAGGGTCAAAATTATGGGTAAACATATCCTTTTATATCACATTTGAAATTAACTTATCTATCAAATAAGATGACTTATGGCTAATTCAGACAAAATTTTGAAAACAATTTCGAACTTAATTGAAAACGGTATTTTGACATCGAAAGATATAAGGAAAGAAATTTCAACTGACTTAAAATTTAAAAAAGATAAAATTTTGAATAAATTAGATCTTGTTTCAAGAGAAGAATTTGAGGTTTTAAAAAAAATTGTTCAAAAACAAGAGGAAATTATTAAAAAACTAAAGCAGAATACAAAATTTAAAAAGGTAAAGAAATCTTAACTAATAATCCGTTATATTGACTTTTTCCTAATTGAATATTTCCTCCATGGGAGTTGATTATATCCTCTACAATCGCAAGACCTAAACCCACTCCAGACTGATTTAGACTTCTACTTTTATCAAGTCTAAAAAAAGGTTTAAAAACGTTTTTATATTGATCTTCAGGTATTCCAGGCCCATCATCTTCAAACACAATTAATACTCTATTTGAACTTTTTGAAATTTTTATAAATACTTTTTTTCCATAATTTAATCCATTTTGAATGATATTTTCAAAAGATCGTTTTAAAGCAATTGGCCTTCCAGAGAAAATAATTTTTTCATTATATAAAACTTTTAAATTTTCATCAAAATTTTTTTCTAATTCTTTGAACAAATAATTTAAGTCTATTTCCGAAGTTTCCTCCTGGGCTTGAGTTTTAGCAAATTGAAGATAATCGTTTAGCATTTTTTCCATTTCATCTATATCTTTAGACATATTTTTTGAAACTTCTTTTTTATCCAACATGGCAAGTTGCAATTTTAGTCTTGTAAGAGGAGTTCTAAGATCATGGCTTATTCCAGATAACATTTCTGATCTTTGATTAAGATGTCGATTTATTCTCTTAGCCATTCTATCAAATTCATAAGCAGCTTTTCTTATTTCTTGAGCCCCAGAGGGTCTAAAATCGTTTACATAGTCTCCCTTGCCAAACTTCTCAGCAGCTTTAGCTAATTTTACCAATGGACGAGTCTGATTTTTCAAAAAAATCAAAGCTATTATAATTAAAATAACCGAAGGTAATGTTGTCCATAAAACAAAAAGCCTTACTGAAGATGCTGAGACCATCTCCTTAGGAACCAAAAACTCAATAACTTCACCTTCAGAATTTATTTTAATCTCAACAGCATTTTTAAATTTAGAAGTACTAAACCAATAATTATTATTTCCAAATGTTGATTTTAATTCTCTTCTTAAAGATCTGTCCATTGGACTAAATCTCCTCTCCCCAGTTATATTAGGAATTTTTTCTTTGCTAAAACCTATTTCAAAATCAAAATTATTTTTGTAACTATCAGTCAAAAAATCTAAATTTTTTTTATCATTAATATAAATTTCCTCAATAGTTTTCAATTGTGCAACTAGAGCTCTAGTAGTATTTTTATTTGCTTTGATCCAAACGCTATCATAAAAAACAATTGTTATTATAATTTGTAAAATAATTGTTGGTGCAGCAACTATAATTAATGCCCTATAAAATAATCTTTTAGGTAAAATTATTTTAACTAATTTATTCAATCCAGAGAACATATCCCTCTCCTCGAATAGTTTGTAAATATTTTGGATTTTTAGGATTTATTTCTAATTTTTGTCTTAGTCGAGTTATCATTACATCAATAGATCTTTCTTGGCTTATTCTTGAAATTTTTCCAATTTCCTCTCGCGAGAATGGCTTTCCAGGATTAGCTAGCATTTCTAAAAGAATTTTTTTTTCAGAATTATTAATTCTCCTAACTTTATCTTTCAAACTTATTGTCATTTTGTTAAGATCAATTTTAGCAGCTCCCACAATATGTTTTGAATTTAAGTCAATTTTATTATTACTTTTGATAACGTTTTTAATTCTTAACAATAATTCTCTAGGTTCAAAAGGTTTACTAATATAATCATCAGCTCCAATCTCTAAACCTTTTATCCTATCCTCTACCTCGCCTTTAGCAGTTAAAAGTATAATTGGTACCTTAAGACTTTTTTTGATTTCCTTTGTTAGTTCATAACCATTTTTTTCTGGCATCATCACATCTAATATGAGAATATCAAATTTAAAATAGTTAAGCTTAGTAATTGCTTGGTCTGCATTTTCTGCAGTTGAAACTATATATTGATTTTCTGATAGGTAATCTTTTAAAAGATTTCTAATTCTGTCATCATCATCAACGATTAAAATATGTATTTTATTATTTTCCATCAATAATTCTTTTTAAAACTAACTTAAATTTAATAACAGAATCCGATCCTGAGTTTTTAAGCGCATTAAAAATTCTTTTTTTTTGAGAATTATATACTGTTTCGAAAAAAACCTTACCTTCTTTGTCAAGAAATAAATTTTTTTTCCTTGAGTCGCTTTCATCTTGTATTTGTTTAATCATTTTAGATTTTATTAGATCCCTCAAAACTCTATTTAGGCTTTGTTTAGTGACTTTCAGTTTAAATATCAATTCTCCAAGATTTATTCCTGGATTCCTTTCGATCAGGTGTAAAGCTCTGAGATGAGCCGGGCCAAAAAATTTTTTAGATAAAATTTCTCTAGGGTCTAAAAATGTCTCTCTGTAAGCATAATATAGAAGTTGAATAAATTCTTTTATTTGTTCATCTTTAAGATAGAGTAAATCTTTCATAATGGTAAGTTATATTGACTTATGCCATTTTGGAATATACTTTTTTAAAAATAAAAAATCTATATATTTACTTCTAATGGATAGTATACCTTACGATAAGAGATCTGGAAAAATATGGTTCAATGGAAAAACTGTTGACTGGAAGGATGCTAATATTCACATTTTAAATCATGGACTTCATTATGCAAGCTGCGTGTTCGAGGGAGAAAGGGTTTATGATGGAGAAATTTTTAGATTAGAAGAGCACACAGAGAGATTATTTTACTCTGCAAAAAGAATGGGAATAGACGTTCCTTATAATCAAAAAGAAATAAATGAAGCTTGTAGAAACATAGTCAATATTCAAAAAGTTAGGGACGGTTATGTCAGACCTTTAATTTGGAGAGGTAGTGAGATGATGGCAATTTCTGCCCAAAAAAATAAAATTCATGTTGCAATTGCGACTTGGGAATGGGGGTCATATTTTGATCCTCAACTGAAATTAAAAGGTATTAAATTAAATATATCAAGTTGGAGAAGGCCGGCACCAAACACAATTCCTTGGGACACTAAAGCAGCAGGTTTATATATGATTTGTACTCTATCGAAACATGAGGCTGAGGCAAGTGGTTTTACTGACTCCTTAATGCTTGACCATGAAGGAAATGTTGCAGAGGCGACCGGTGCTAATATTTTTTTTAAAGATAAAGCTGGAGAATTACACACTCCAATACCAGACTCTTTTTTAGATGGTATTACCAGACGTGAAGTAATAAAAATTGCAAAATCGAAAGGAATAAAAGTAAATGAGAGAAAAATCAAACCTGAAGAAATGAAAAATTTTGTTGGATGTTTTTTAACAGGAACTGCAGCAGAAATAACGCCTGTTTCACAAATAAATGATTTTAAGTTTAAAGTTTGTAAAATTATTACTGAATTAAATGATGCTTATCAAAACTTAGTGAGAAAAGACTCTGCCGCTTAATCTTTTTTGTCTTCATTAATAGCATGATCTATACCTTTTCTAAGATAGTCATAACCAGTGTATAAAGTTAAGAATGCTGATAACCATAAAAGAATAATACCCACTGTTTGAGCATTATAATCTTGAAAATTAATAATCTTATTTCCACTCTCTCCAGTTAGAAGAATAGCAATTGAGGTCATTTGTATAAAAGTTTTTAATTTAGATAAACTAGTTACTTGCATTGCAATTCTTCCTTTGGCTAAAAATTCTCTTAATCCAGATATTAAAATTTCTCTTGTAAGAATAATTATTGCAGCGACTACTTCATAGTTTTTAATTGTTTCATTCATCACCAATAGGATAAGTGCAGCTGCAACTAAAATTTTATCTGCTATTGGATCTAATAGTTCCCCTAACTTTGACTCCTCCTTAAATAATCTAGCTAAGAGGCCATCAAGGTAATCAGTAAAACTTGCCAAAACAAATAAAAAAAAAGGAATTAGATCACCAAAAAAACCTGGAATAAAAAAACTTATTACAAAAATTGGTACAATTATAATTCGACCAATAGTAAGAATATTTGGTATTTTTAATTTCATTTATTCGTGGAAATAATCATATATTTTCTTTGCAATATTGTCTTCTATTCCTTCCACTGATTTTAAATCATCAAAACTTGCAGACTCTACAGCTCGTGCAGACCCAAAATGATTTAATAAAGCTCTTTTCCTTTGTTTCCCAATACCTTGGATTTGATCTAATAAAGATCTGCTTAGGTTTTTCTTT
>MDTC01149040.1_pt1 | contig 10706 bp, 12 predicted proteins | sample 811181 | NCBI WGS metagenome assembly MDTC01 (sample SAMN05326644, study PRJNA326480) | marine metagenome | isolation source: seawater | place: Pacific Ocean: North | collected 2011 | reverse complement strand
TTAAAATATTGCTCTCTGAGTTAAGAGTTTGTGCTAAAAGTTAGCGTGAAAAAGAGGCGGAAGTAAATCATATTGATAGGGTGAAAACCAGCCACTAGATCAGGGCGATATGGTCCCATAAGCAGCTGTTATTTTTTAGATTTGTGCCGTATGGATTCTGCTGGTGGGGTCAGAAGCTGTAGGTATGCCCTTCTTTCGCCCAAGAATGAAAACCAGCCTTTCGTGCCTGGGATCGAAAATTCTGCCAGCTGTCACCATAATGCATCAGTATGATTTTGCTTTTTAGGCTGGCAGGAAGGGTTGTCAGTTCATCGATCGAAGCATGTACCCCGCCCGTGAACAATTGGCAGTCGTGAAAGATAATTTCGAAGTCAAACTTTTTATCCATCGACTCAAGGAGGCCTGGGTCGAACCGGGTGTCGGAGGTGAAAAGAACTTTGTCGTTGATGATGACGGCGCAGCTCCATGCACCATCTTTCCACGAACGAGCATTGTCTGGAAAGTGCATGGTCCGGGGCATTTTGACATTAATTGATCCGATATTGGCCTCCCACGTCTCGCGCGGGTAACCCTTCAATTTCTTAGGGCGAATAACTGACCAGAGGTCTGAGAAGGTGAGTTCCCTGGCCTCTGATTTTTGTGAGCCTCCCTTCAGTGATTGTTCCCAGAGGATTTTCTCGTACGCCGTGTTAATGATCATTGTTGGCTTTTGCTGCGTTACATACCGGCCAAGTAATTGTGCTTCTTCAAGCCCGCCTATGTGGTCAGCATGGCTGTGGGTTATGAGGTAGTTTCTGATGCTGGGAAGAGGCATGCCAACATTGTGGAGCGCCTGCGAACACTTGGTGCCACAGTCGATCAGCAGGTGGTCATCGCCCTTGGCGATGATGAGGTTATTCTGGTTCAACGTCTTGGCGAAAGCGGATCCCGTACCAATGAAATAGAGGGATAGCTCCCCCTTGGTAGTAAGTTTCACCCTTCGTCTATTCGAAATTTTCATGCTAATGGAACATCTTAAATAACAGGCATATCAATTCTGACCAGTTTACAACATCTAAGATATGAATCAGGTCACATTTATGACCATAATCCGCCTTGATACACGCTTGTTGACATCCCTGAGGAGGAGAACAGACAATGCGGCAAATTCTCTGTCGTGGGAGGATCCCGGAGTGGGGCTCCCACCGGGACAACAAATTTGAAGGTAATTAACTGATGGATGCACTAGCAGCGGCCAGCGAAGCTCTTCCAGAAGTCATTGAACTCCGGCGCAAGATCCACGCGGATCCGGAGCTTGGCAATGAGCTTCCAGATACAAGGCAAGCGGTACTTGATGCGCTAGCCGGTCTGGACCTGGATATTCGCTACAGTCAGGAAACCAGCAGCATCGTGGCGACGCTTCACGGTGTCGGAAATGGACCAAGGATAATGCTTCGTGGCGATATGGATGCGTTGCCCATGCCAGAAAATAACCAACTACCCTTCGCCTCCAAAAATAACGGCAAGATGCATGCATGCGGACATGATGCCCATACCGCGATGCTGGTAGGTGCAGCAAAGGTCCTGCACGCCAGGCACCGTGACATAAACGGCTCGATTGATTTCCTTTTCCAGACCGGTGAGGAAGGCTATTTTGGCGCCAAGCTGGTTCTCGATGAAGGCTTGTTTGACGCACCCAACTCCCCCGATGCCGTGTTTGCAATCCATATCACGCCATTGCTGGAAACGGGGAAGGTGACATCAAGAACAGGCACGATTTTGGCTGCGGCTGATGTCTGGAAGATGGTCGTCAAGGGAAAGGGTGGGCATGCATCCATGCCCCATGATTGCCTGGATCCCATTCCGGTTGCCTGTGATATCGTGAAGGCATTTCAGAGTTTTGTTGCCGGTAGAATCAATGTATTTGACCCGGTTGTGCTGACAACAACAAAAATTGAGGCTGGTACCACGACAAATGTCATTCCGGAGATCGCCAATGTACTGGGCACATTGCGCTCGACATCGGAAAAATCCAGAAAGCTTGCGCTTGAAGGTATGGCCAGGCTGTCAAAGCAAATTGCCATTGCACATGAGGTGGAGGCGGAAATCACCATTGAGCGCGGTTATCCAGTGACCGTCAATGAGGACAAATTTGTAGATTTTGCCCGCCAATGCAGCATTGAAATACTGGGTGAAAATAGGTATGTGCCCATGCGCAGTCCCATGATGGGTGCTGAGGACTTTTCCTATTTTCTGCAAAGATGGCCTGGGGCCATTTTCTTTCTTGGCGTCAAGCCAGATGATCCGGCGCTCGCTGAGCCTTGTCATTCAAGCAGGATGATTATCAACGAGGCGGGAATGGCTCATGGTATTGCCTTACATGCGGGCATTGCCATGAAGTGGCTGGATCAGCAAAGCGGAAGTTAGGCGGGGGTTGTTAACTTCTTATTCCTGGTTGTAAGGCAACACTTCCTGAAGGAATTTGAGGACGCTCTTTGCAGATTTCTCGGGAGCCTCTTCCATAGGTATGTGGCCTACTCCTGCAAATGTAACCAGACGTGTGTTCGGCATTACCTTTGTAAATCGGTGAGCTGTTTCGAGCGGCACAAATGAATCTTCTTCTCCCCAGAGTATCAATGCTGGTTGTGTGATCTTCGACAGGTCATACGTTACGCCATTGCTTTGTTCGATGCTGGAATACCTTGTCACCGCTGCATGGCGGGTTCCTCTTCTTAGAAGCAGTTCGTAGTAGCGCATTATCAACTCGTCAGTCACCACTGGAGAATTGTTGTAGGCAGCTTCGACTCCCCATTTCACCAGGTAGTAAGAATCCAGTTTTACAGCGATCAGCCTGACCATACTGTGCAATCAGTTTGAACACCAGGGGTGTATTCTTTTTACCGGCTGCATGTTGCCATTCGGGCAAACCAACAGCATCAATAAGAATCAGCGCCTTGACCTTGTTGTGATGGGAGAGTGCATAACGCCAGGAAACACCGCCACCCATCGAATTGCCTCCCAGAATGAAATCAGGCAGGGCGAGGTGTTCGACTACGGCGCCCAGGACCTTGAGTTAAGCACCCGTCGTATAGTCTTTGTCTGGCACTGCGCCAGTCAGTCCATGGCCGGGCAGGTCCAGGGTGACGACTCTGTATTCGTCGCCAAGAATCTCGACCCAGGGCTCCCACGTGTGCAGTGATGCGTTGGAGCCATGCAGGAGCAGGATGGTCTCGCCCCGTCGCTTCCCTTCATCTCTGTAGTGAATTTCTGTAGTGAATTCTGGACCCGTTTTCCATGATCATGAACTGGGAAGATGGGCTGGTATAGCGGGCATTTACGACATCGATTGGAATAGGCTTCTTATATAGGAATATTCCCGTGATGATCGTTAGGATTAGCAGGAAGAATGCGAAAAATTTCAATACTTTCATATTGTTAGAGCTATTCCTGAAGTCGGTGACAATTCTGCTTCGGCAGGGATACAAGAAGAATCAGTTTGTTAAAACAAATTATATTCCTTGCATCATGAATATACGTCAGTAATATCATTGACCCCGGTTATCCAGAGGCATACGCCGTGGCACCCGCCCTATCGAAAGTATCAATTGAAGATGAGGCAGTTAAGCTGCTAATTCTACACGCTCTTGAAATCATTCGTTCTGATGATTTCGACAGGTATTTTGATTTATTCACTGATGACGCCGTATGGATGATGCCCTCCAGTTACCATGATGTGCTGGTTGATGAGGCGAAATCCTTTTATGGTTTCACCAAGAAATTCCGCTTCGATCAGGAAACTACAATTGATGAAGTGGTAGTGGAGGATGACTGGGCTTACGTCAGGGTTGGTTTTGATGGTTATCTGCGATCAAAGTCAGATCAAAATGCGCCTTCCCTTAGATCTATCAGTCGGCACATATGGATCCTGAGGAAACAATTGGACGGCACCTGGAAGATCTTGCGAGATATCTGGAACAACCCGAAGAACGGCGCGTAAGGTCAACTGATTATCCCCTGCCTTATGGATTCATTTTGGAAGGCATCAGACCCGAAATTGCTTTGTCGCAGCATAATGGAACCACTACTGTCGCCTTCGCCCGCATGGACCATCCCAAGGTGATCCCCTCGGAATATACAAAACGACTACTGCGCGAGCAGGATGTGGGTGTAGCGCCAGGCTATACTTTTGTTCTGTGGAATGACCAGAAAATTAGGCTGTGTTTTTCCCAGAGTTGTAAAAAACTGCAGTTGGGGCTTGATAGAATCGTTAGTTTCGTTGAGCGCTATGATCACCCCTGAAAGTATGTCACTGAAAAAGGAGCCTTATACCAATGCCGATCTATGATTTTGCGATAGGACAAACCAACCCTGAGACCTTCCCGGTGAAGGAATTTAAGCAGGCAGCCATCCGGGCGATTGAAACTGAACATGAGCAATTCAACCTTTACCATGGAAACAAGGGACATGAGGGCCTGCGCAGGGCAATGGCGGAGCGAGAGAGCAAGCGGGAGGGGGTCCCGGTTGATCCGGAGCAGATAGCCATCATGAATGGGTCCATGCAGGCGGTTACCCTCGTTGGTCAGGCTCTTCGGCAGGGTAAGGACGATATAGTCATCACCGAGGAGTATACCTACACGGGGACTATTGGCGCCTATAAGGGGATCGGTCTGGAGATGGTGGGTATTCCGCTTGATGGTTATGGTATGCGCATGGATGCTTTGAGCGAAAAACTCAAAGAACTCAGTGATGCTGACCGGTTACCGCGCTTTATTTATACACTCACCACCTACCAGAACCCGACTGGAACCTGCATGCCGATGGAGCGCAAACAGGAGTTGATTGGTATTGCCGCGGAGTACGATCTGCCGCTGGTGGAGGATAACTGCTACGGCGATGTTCATTTTGAGGGGGAAAAGGTACCTTCAATGTATGCCATGGATGACAGTCCTAACCAGATTTACATCGGTTCCCTGTCAAAAATCCTGGCCCCGGGCGTTCGCCTTGGTTACCTCATGGCGAAGGAGCCCATGTTCAGCACGATAGTTAACCAGCGGTTTGACGCCGGGGGAAACTATTTTGCAGCTGCGGTGGTTGCTGAGTTTTATAAGAATGGAGTCTGGGATCATTGTGAAACCACTAACCCGGTACTGAAGCAGAAACGGGATCTGTTAATTGAAGGACTAGAGGCGAATCTTGCAGATATCTGTACCTGGTCCAATCCCGTTGGCGGGCTCTTTCTCTGGTTGAGAATGCCCGAGGATACTGATATGGATAAGCTGGCTCAAATGGCTGCCGAAAGAGGCTTTTCCTTTATGCCCGGATTCGCATTTCATGTAGATTTTGAAAATAAGCCCTATATCAGGCTGGCATTTGGACATGTTCCTGACGATATGATTAAGGAAGGGATTCCAGTGCTTGCTGAGGTGATCAAGCAATCACGGACAAGCAATGAGGCGCGTAATTTTGATACCCTTTTTTAGATTGACTGCTATGGAATTCTTTTTGAGCCCTGCAAAGGCGCTAAGCCGTTGCTGACAGGGAAGAGCCGTCAATTCGCCTGATTTGCCCTTCACTAACGCTGATGATGCAGGCGAAAACCAGGTAGGCGGACGCACTTAGTGCAATAGCCGCCGGCGCGGATACGATGCTCGACAAAAAGCCGACCAGCAAGCCGCCAAGTGGCATCAGGCTATAGGTGATGCTATGCAGGCCCATAACTCTACCCCTTAGCTTATCTGGTACCTGCAGTTGCAATACCGTCATTGATGTAATCATGAAGATCGAGGTGAACAGTGCAATGGTGAAACCGGCTGCCATTGCCAGGGGGTATGCGTACCCGGATGTCAGGGCATAGCTTGTAGCCAGTGCAAACAGGTAGATTGACAACCCCGAGAGTGTGGCAGCAGTGAGAATTATCCTTCCCAGCCGACGTGAATTCTGGAAGGGGCCGACGAGAAAGGTTCCTGCTACCGAACCAACGCCCGTAATTGATATGAGGTATCCGTATCCAGTTTCACCTGCACCAAGCAGGTCTGAGAAGATTGGCATGATCTGCATGTAGGATGAGACAAAAAACATTCCCCCGAAGGACAGGGCAATCAGCACCAGGAATATTCTGTTGGAAATGATAAATCGCAATCCTTCCGCCACCTTCTGCAGGGTCGAAACCGGGGCCGGTGTACCTGTAGTGACCGCCCTCTGAATTTCCAGACTGGAGACAACGAGAAACATGGTAAAAAAGCCGGCACTGCAGAGGATAAAGATGAACCAGGTGCCGGTATAGGCAATGAGGATACCGCCTGCTGCTGGCATCATCATCCGGCAGCTCTGCCAGATAATTGAATTCAGGGCCACTGCGCTCATCATATCTTCGCGCTCAATGAGACTCGGAAATATGGCCTGCCTGGTTGGCCAGTCCAGCCCCGTGACAATCGAGATAAGTGCAGCGATCAGGATAACCAGCCAGGCCGTCGCGAGGTGCGTGAAATCCAGAATGGCCAGGACCAATAGTAGGAGCGCCACTAGCAACGAAGTACACATCAAGACGACTTTCTTGTTGAGATGATCGGCCAGAACGCCACCAAAAATTGTCAGTAGAATTGCGGGAATAGCGGTTGCAGCGCCAAGGTAGCCAAGCATCAAGGCTGAGCCCGAGAGCTCGAACACAAGCCAGGCCTGCCCCATGACCTGTAATTGTGTCGCACCTACGGATGCGAAAGAGCCCAGCCAGTAACGTCGGTACTGAACTCGCTGAAGTGCGCTGAGGCGACCCGAAAACTTCACTGCTGGCCTGGGAGTCAATAATCAGCCGGCAATATAGCAGAAGCCGCCAATTTGTCGCCAACGGGCCGAGACCCGCGGCAGGGAAAAGTGCTGGGAAGCTCTTTTTCAGCAACCTGCTAAAGCGGTATCATTCCTGTACTTATAATCTGGAGATCAATATGAGTTTTGAAGCAATCGTTACACCATCGGGCCAGTTTGCCTATGATCGGATGCACTTCTCCCAGGCGACAAAGAGTGGGGGATTCCTGTTTTTGTCCGGTGTCATCGGCACTGGTGAGAAGGGGAAACTTCCCGATGATCTGAATGAGGAGTTTCACAATGCCTGGAAGAGTATTGGTGAAATACTGGCTGATGTGGGTGCAGGCTATGGTGATATTGTGGAGTGCACGACCTTCCATGTCGACTTCCAGTCTCATATTACGGAGTTCACCACCATAAGGGATCAATACCTCAGTGAGCCATGGCCTGCCTGGACCGCGATTGGTATTACTGAACTTCTGGTTCCAGGGGCACATGTTGAGGTTCGTGTAACAGCTAAAATCCCAGACTAGGCTGATCGGGGTACAAGCCCGGGCAAGAACTAGCTGACGGCTTTTCTGGTCTCGACTGGAATTGGTCGGTCAGCTCTCCGTCTCCCAACGACTACCCTTCTGTCCGGGATCATCGCCCCTTGCCTTGGGCCTCGCCTGAACTGGACTCGGCTTTTTGTCTGCCGGCGCTCCTTGAATCCAGCGCCGCCAAAAGCGAGGGCGTCGGCTGACAGGACTTCGACATAACATTCGCAGCCAGCCTCTGCCAGTCGAATGGCGAAGTTCATCGCGACTTCTTCACTGACCTTGTCTTTGATAATGAATTCTTTGCCACTGAACAACCTCTCGACCTTATCGGGAGTGAGTCTGAACAATTTTTGGAATCCTGCTTTGGTGTTCGCCAGGTCATATTCACCAGTAGTAACGCCACGGAAAGCTACTCTGAATATTTCACCGTTCATCCGAAGGGATTGCCTGGTCGCCGCCACTGGTTTGAGGAAAAAGATATTAGCATCGTAACTTCCAGACTGCTAATGAAATCAAACCGGGCGAGCAACTCAGTGCCATTCGGGTGCTGGCTCCCCGGGAAAGAGTGTCGATAGAGGATTAGGCTTCAGGTCTGGTATTCGATCAGGATTGCGGTGGGACGACGGAATATTCCGCCCAGCTGGACATCCAGATGCAGGCTTTTCATCTATACTTTGTTCCATCATTTCTCAATATGAGACTGTTTGTCAGAACATATATGCAACTAGCTGAAATATCAGAGAATCGTCACTACCAGTTTTGGACCCTGCAGCTAATAGGCTGGACCGGCTGGATCCTTTTGTTTGCTTTGCGGGATGCCTATTGGGGGCAACCCCTGGAGCGTATTGAGCTCTTATGCGTAGGCGCTTTTGCCGGACTAATACTCTCCACTGGTCTTCGATACCTCTACCAGTTTGTCTGGGAGCGTCCGGTTTTTGTCAGGATTGTCACCATTCTTATCGCTTCCTATGTGTTTGCCGGCGCCTGGCAGGCAGCCAAAAATTTTGCGCAGTTCCAGTACTACAGCGAACACAAGCTTCTCGAAGAACTCGGTTACATGGCGTATTTCAATGGCATCGTCGGCTATTCGTTTACGCTTTTTCTGGGCTGGAGCGGGCTCTATTTTGGCATCAAATACTATCGGTTGTTGCAGGAAGAGAAAGAAAAGAGTATTCGTGCTGAATCGCTTGCCCATGAGTCCCAGTTGCGAATGCTTCGCTACCAACTGAACCCACATTTCCTGTTCAACACCCTGAATGCTATTTCAACGCTGATCCTGGAGAAGGATACGGATACAGCCAATGCGATGATGAGTAAGTTGAGCAGTTTCCTGCGTTACTCCCTGGACAAGGCTGTATTGCAGAAAGTTGATCTGGAGCATGAAATCAATACGATGCAGCTATATCTCGAGATAGAAAAGGTACGTTTTGATGACCGCCTGAATATTGAGATCGATATAGAGAATGATGCTAGAAAAGGACTCGTGCCAAGCCTGCTTCTGCAGCCGCTTGTTGAAAATTCGATTAAATATGCAGTGGCGAACAGGGAAGATGGCGGTAAGATTACGATTCACGGAAAACTTTTTGCCGGTGATCTGCTGATTGAAATCATTGATGATGGTCCCGGCATAGCAAGTGAGAACGGAAAGCTGCCGAACTTCAAGGGAGTTGGGTTGGCAAATACAAGAGAACGCCTGACGCAGATGTACGGTGATCACCATTCGTGCAAGTTTGGTGGGGCACTGCCACACGGGCTTAAAATAGAAATTCGAATTCCTTTTGAGACGGAATAACCATGTCGAAGCAAAGCGCTCCCTTCAGAATTATCATGGTTGATGATGAGTCCCTCGCACGAAGAGGGCTGAAACTCCGTCTGAAGGACATTGAGGGAATCGAAGTCATTGCAGAATGTAGCAATGGCAGGGAAGCGCTTGCTGCGATAGCGGAACATACACCCGATCTGGTATTGCTCGATATTCAGATGCCGGGGATGAGCGGCTTTGAGGTGATCGCAAATCTTCAACAGGACAACATGCCGCTGGTAATATTTGTGACCGCATTTGATGAGTACGCTGTGGAAGCGTTCAATGTTCATGCGGTTGACTACCTGCTGAAACCAATTGAAGTGGATCGGTTGGAAGATGCCATAAGAAGGGCCCAGGGACGAGCGACACAGAAACTGGCCGTCACTGACAAGCAAAGACTATTGGACCTTGTAATTAGTATTACGGGGAAATCAGAAACTTCCGTCGCCCAGCTAATGAAAGGTCAGAAAGGAGAGCGGGGTTTCCCTCACCGAATCGCGATCAAGGATGGTGGCGAAACAAGCCTGGTAGATGTGAAGGATATCGATTGGGTTGATGCCGCTGGTGACTACATGTGTATTCATGCGAATGGAACGACCCACATTATGCGGGTGACTATGAAGGAGTTGGAGGGACAGTTGGATCCGTCAACTTTTCAGCGGGTACATCGAAGCACCATCGTTAACCTCGACAGGGTTACTAAGGTCTGTACGCACATGAATGGTGAGTACCACCTGATTTTGTCCAATGGCACTTCGGTGAAGATGAGCCGTTCCTATAAAGAAAAGGTTAAGCACTTTTTTTAGTGTTTTGTAGCCTTGATTTCCAAGCGCTTGGTTTCTGACCCGTTGCCTTTCAAGCCAGCGTAACCCAATGGTGTCATCCGAGCTTGTCGGGAGATCTCGCCGCGGGGGTTGTGCCGCGAGGGGCCTCGCTGTAAAGACTAGTGTGTTGAAAAATCTCTGCTATCATCCAGCGGTAAATTCATCCGGTATCAATTATGCTCAGGGTTCTGAGTCTGTTACAACTTTTGTGGAGCGTTCCCATGGCAAGTGCGGAACCAATTGTGATCGCCATTCACGGTGGTGCAGGTACTATTCCTGAAAGAATCGATGAGCGAAGGAGCGGAGGCCAATTACCGGCAGAAACTTGAGCAATCGGTTCGGGCCGGGTATGAGGTACTTGAGTCCGGTGGTGACAGTACCGATGCTGTTATCGCTGCAATTATGATTCTGGAGGACTTAGACCTTTTTAATGCTGGTAAGGGCTCGGTATTCACTCATCAGGCAGAAGTGGAAATGGACGCCTCCATCATGGAGGGAGGTTCGCTCAATGTGGGCGCGATTGCCGGCGTAAGACACATTAAAAACCCCATCAAGCTGGCCAGTGATGTGATGAATTATCCTGCCCAGTCAGACTTTTTTTTAAGCCAGTCATTGCGCAGATACAGTTCAGCAACCGCTTGCTTGAGGTCGGTGTTTTCTTTCTTGAAGACATCAACATGGTAATGAGATACGCGCATCTTGCACCCGAAAACCTGGCTGCTGCGCAAAAAATGTTAGAAAATAGGGCAGGGTGAAGCA
>MDTC01056763.1_pt1 | contig 10706 bp, 14 predicted proteins | sample 811181 | NCBI WGS metagenome assembly MDTC01 (sample SAMN05326644, study PRJNA326480) | marine metagenome | isolation source: seawater | place: Pacific Ocean: North | collected 2011 | reverse complement strand
TTGCAACATCTCTATTTAGATCTAGAGTTTTAGCTTTCTTTAATGATTCTTTTAAATCACTGAAATTTAGCAATTCTAAGCTTTTTGAGTTTTCAAATGTTCCTAGAAGATACTCAAATCTATTTCTCATATCAATTATAAGTGGTTTTTGATCTAGAAGTTTGTCCCAGTCTCTAGGTTCTAATGAGTTATTCTTAGTGACCATTTCTTCCGATATAGTGAAACCAGCTTTTATTATTTCATCTTTAATTTTTACTTTAAGCTTCGTAAATACTCTGTCACGAATAGTTGATCTATTATAATGTATATTATTCAAATCTAATAATTCAGATATAAAAACTTTGCATAACTCTACATTTTCACTCGTTCCACAGAAATTGGCATTTATTCCTTCTGAAGCTATTATGACTGTTCCATAAATATTTAACTTTTTAAGATATTTATAAATTTTAGATCGAACATTTTCTAGATTCAGGATGTTGATGAATTTATAAAAGCTTATCGTTGTATCTATTTTTTGATGCATATAGTCATTCCATCATATATTGTTAAAAGACAATGGTTTACTCTATCGTCGGATGCTATATAATCATTTAGTCTTTTTATTGATATTGTACTTTTCGATTTATCAGTATCATCCATGACCTTACCTTTCCATATTGTATTATCAATCAATATCATTCCACCTTTTCTAATCAACTGTAAAGATTTTTCATAATAATCTAAATAACTGTTTTTGTCAGCATCAATAAATACAAAGTCAAAAGTGCCATCCATTTTCTTTTTAAGAAAATCATTTAAAGAGTCAATTGCATTGCCAATTATTAATTCAATTCTTTCAGTGCAGCCACTTCTAGACCAATACTTTTTTGCAATCTCAGTGAACTCTGTAGAATTATCCAGCGCATATAGTTTCCCGTTTTTAGGCATGCCCTTTGCAATGCATATTGAACTATAGCCAGTAAAAACACCTATTTCTATACATTTTTTGAATTGACCTATCTGACATATCATTTCAATAAGAGATCCTTGAGTTAGCCCAATCTGCATAATAGAAATATCGCCCAACAATTCCGTCTCATTTTTCAATTCTAATAATACATCATCTTTTGTGTAACCTACTTGATCTATATATGTTCTTAATTTATCAGGATCTAAAGATATACTTTTATTTTTCATTATTGTTGTCTAGCTTCGAACTCAATTATTAAATCTATCTCATCTCCAACTAATTTCTTTTTTACAGCATAATTCATGCCAAAGTCTGATCTTTTGAAAGAAGCAGTAGCTGAAACACCAATCACCATCGGTTTTGATAATCCAACCCGAAATGGATAAGTATCAATTTTATTAATTGTTGCATTTAATATCAGAGGTTTTGTGACACCAAGTAACGTGAGATTACCTACTATTTTCCCTGGATTTAGTTTTAGATCATTATTACTAGCTTTAAAAGTCATTTCTGGATATTTGTCAATATTTAAAAAATCAGGACTTCTAAGATGTGAATCCCTTTTATCATGATTTGTAAAGACACTAGAAGTGTCAATTCTAATTTCAATATCAGATACTAAACTCTTATCTTCATCATATTTAAATGAACCGCTAGCTTTAGTGAACATTCCTAGTGTACGTGCATAACCAGCATGATCTACCAAAAAACCTATACTTAGATGCGTCTCATCAAGCACATATGTCTCATCGTCAGCCAATGTTATCAATGATGTAAAGCATAGTGCTAAAAATAATATATATCTAATTTTTTTCATATTTATTCCTATATAGCCAAATTATATCTCTTGAGAAAGAAAATGTAATTATAAACAATGACAAAAGTACTAAAAAGACAACATCATCATTAGCAAAGTAAGAATCTTGCGATATAATCATTATGAATATTATACTAACACATACAGCTTTTCGTAATTGGCTATCAGGCAAGGTATTTTTCAACCAGTAATATCTTGTCATAGAAAAAATAAATATATAACGAAATGCAGGAATAAGGAATACATATAAACCTATTTCTTTATTAATATAAAGGGAGATTGACATTACAAATATTAAGAAATTGTCAGCTTCTTGATCAATTACCTCTCCATATTTGGTCACATGATTATATTTTCTAGCAATAAAACCATCTAATCCATCCAACAAAAACGAAATTATAGCAAGTATAATAAAATATCTTTCCATATAAAAAATATCAAAAATAGCTGAGTTCGTGCTCGAATTTATAGCAGCCGTGAGAAGAATTATAGATATTGATAGTCGTATATATGTAACTTTTGATGCTAAACTAAACTCTTCTAGGTTTGATTTAGCAAAGTATCTAAAAATTAGGTATGAAATACATAAAAAAAATATAGAATTTTGTAGTAAGATAAATGTTGTTAATTCTTTTTTAAATACAAATATGAGTATAAATACTGAAAATATGTATGTATAAAAAGTTATTGTTAAAATAGATTTATTCATTTATATAGTTAAAAAATTATGTCAAAACTCACAGCTGAATCATTCTGGGTAAAAAAAAGAAACGCTAGTTTTATTAAAAAACATTCTTTAAGTATACCTCAAAAAAATCAAGCTTTAATAAAAACTATCTATAGTGGAATTAGTTATGGTACTGAAAAAATTGTTTATACAGGAAGTGTGCCTAAGAGCCAGAGAAAATTAATGAAGTGTCCTTTTCAAGAAGGTGAATTTGGAGGGATTGTAAAGTATGGTTATATGAGCATTGGCGAAGTCATAGAGGGCTCTAAAGCTTATAAAAATAAATATGTTTATACATTGTTTCCCCATCAGACTCAGTATGTATTAGATGAAAAAGATCTTGTGGTGATACCTAGTTCAGTCCCCATTAAACGATGCCTGTTAACTGCAAATATGGAAACTGCAATCAACGCAATGTGGGATACTTTGCCATCATGTGGAGATAAAATTTTGGTTATAGGTGGAGGTATTGTTGGACTATTAATGGCTTATATATTAAAAACAATACCCGGAATAGAAATATTATTAATCGATGAGGATAATCAAAAAAGCAAAATGGCTAAATTATTTAATATCAAATTTAGTCAAAAAATACCTGAGTCATATCAAGCTAACATAATATATGAATGCTCAGGTAATGCTTCAGTCATCAGTAAACTATCCCCACATATAAAAGATGAAGCAACAATTTGCATACTTAGTTGGTATGGTGATAATATTACAAAAGTTAAATTCGGTGAAGAATTTTTATCAAAAAGAGCTAAAATCATTTTTTCTCAAGTATCTAAAGTATCTCATAATAGAAGCAAGTACTGGGATAATAGTGATAGAAAAAAATTAGCAATTAGTTTACTAGATGATGAGAAACTAGATTATCTAATAGAAAAAAATATGATAAGTTTTCATGATTTGCCTAAATTCTTTCTAAATATATCAAAACATAAAACTTTTTATTGTAAAGTTGTAGATTATGGAGCGAAAAAAAATGTACGAAGTTAAAGTTAGAGACAATTTATTTATAGCACATAGCCTTAAAGATGAATTCTTTGGACCTGCTAAAAATCTACATGGCGCGACATACGTAATAGATTTAATAATATCTAGTAAAGAGATATCAGATAAAAATGTTGTTATCGATATTGGTATAGCGTCGAAATTATTGAAAGATTGTATTGAATTATATAATTATAAAAATCTTGATGAAATTGACTCTTTGAAGGGGGTTATTACTACAACTGAATTTTTGGCATATCAGCTCACAAATGATTTTATTGAAAAACTACATAATGAGAAAAATGGTACATCAAAAATCTATAGTATAAAAATGATATTAAATGAATCTCATATAGCTTCTGCTTCATATGAAAAAAAAATTGATGGATGAAAAAGATATTTTTTATTTTTCCTGAATTTAAAGATACTATAACTGGTGGGACATTATATGATCAAGAAGCTAGTAAGTATTTAAAAAAAATTCATGTTCCTACAAAAAATATTATTGTTTCAAACTCAATAGATCGTATTAAGTTATCATGCTTAGTCAACAACTTACCTAAAAAGTCAATAATTCTTATTGATGGTTATTTAGCAAATAAAATATCCTTTTTATTTCATAATAATATCCATGTTCTTGTCCATCATCCATGTTGTCTAGAAAATAGGAAGGGAAAAATGACTAACTTGAATCTATATTTCAATGAAAAGAAAGCACTCAGTTATTCTAAGTCTATAATTACTGTTAGCCATTATATGAAAAAAGTAATTAGTTCAATTTTACATAGAGTGGTTAAAACAGAAGTAGCATATCCTGGAATTGATAAGAAATATTACTCGAATAAGAGGAGTATAGATGCAGAGAATATTATAGCAATAGGTAACATTATAGAAAGGAAAGGTTATAGCTTGTTAATTGAATCATTAGCTAAAGTTAAATCTAATTGGCATCTCAATATTATTGGGAAATACTCTAAACAAGACTCATACTATTTAAGTCTTATTAAACAAATTCATAAACATAAGCTTATTGATAAAATTACTTTTATAGGAAACATATCTAATGCTGTTAAAATGAAATATATGGTTAACTCAAAGCTATTTGTTTTGCCAACGTTTTATGAGGGATTTGGTATTTCCCTAGTAGAAGCATCGGCATTGGGCTTAAATGTCATTACTAGTGACCTACCTGTCTTAAGAGAGGTTTTAAAAGGAGGGCAAGTATGTTTTGTCCCAGCAAATGATGTTGAAAAATTATCGAACGCCATCGAAAGCTGTCTTATAGAACAACCTAAGATAAATGATAGTTACCTAAAATATTATAACTGGCAAAATACTGCTAAAATCTTGAAAAGAGCATTATATGTCAGCTAATAAATTCAGCCTATCATGGATTAAGTCAAGAGAGCCATATGATTCATTATCTAGGAGTGATCTACTAGTTAGCTTATATAAAAAAGATAGGCATTTTTTTAAAAAAATTTTAGATCTTGGGGGAGGAAATGGATCCTTTCTGAGATGGTGTGATTCTAAAAATATAGTATATGATGATTTCTTAATAATTGATCATGATCAATCTTTATTAAAAAACTTCTTTAACATAACTAAAAAATACTTTTTTCAAAACTCTGAAGAACTCTTAAAAATAAATACTATGTCATATGAACTTCAAAAAAAGGATTCAAAAAGACCTAGCTATATTACTTTACAACAACAAGATATATTAAGGTCTATTGAGTCAATAAATAATTATAATGTTATCAGTTTATCAGCAGTTTCAGATTTATTATCTAGAAATCATATAAAAGAAATCTTTAATAAAATCGAAAAAGATAAAATTATTTACTTCTCTATATGTTTTGATGGGACAGTAAAGTGGGAAAATAAAAATAAATATGACAAGTATATTATTTCTATGTTTAATAAACATCAGCAACAAGAAAAAACTCTAGGTTTTGCTCTTGGTTTAAAAAATATAGAGATAATTAAGAATATATCCTTAAAAAAAGGCTTTAGAACTACCATAGCTGATTCATCATGGATACTAAATTCATATATTGACAATGACAGAAATTTTCAGAATTTATATTTGAAAACAATTTATAAACCGCTTAGAAAATATGAGTTTATCGATCAAGAAATCTTAAAAGAATGGTTCCAGGCAAAAACAAAAGATATAAAAATGAAAAAAAGTAATTTGCGGGTTGGCCATAAAGATATTCTGATCATGACATGATAAAAATTCTAAATATATTGAAATATACAATATCTATTAGCTTAATTTATATAGTATTTGACATCTATGGATATGATATTATTAATACTTTTAAACTAATTAATATTAATTATATACTCTTGATTATATTGATTAGTGTTATTCAATATCTTCTATCGGCATATAGATGGATGTATATTTCTAAGCATACTGATCTAAATATAAGCTTCAGTAACTCTATTAGATTTTACTATATATCTACATTTATGAACAATATTTTACCAGGTGGTATTTTTGGTGATATTTTCCGCATTTACTATCATGCTGAAAATAAAAAAGAGATATTCAAAATTGGCAAATCCTTTCAATCAGTTATATTTGAGAGACTATCTGGGCAAATCATGCTTTTATCGTTTTTTATTACGTCTCTTTCTTTATATTTTGTATTGAATCAAAAATATATCGCTTTTTTATATCTTATTATTCCATTATTAATAGTATTTTATATCTTTAAATATATCTATAAATTAAGAATAAGTAGATATATATATCAGATGAAGTATGGTAAAAACTTCTTAAAAGTATTTACAGGTGAAGTTTTCTGGCGACATATAATACTATCTTTTTTTTTGGTAATATCTTACATACTCATATATATTATATCTGCTATTTCTCTAGGGCTGAGTATAGATTATTTTGCCTTCTTAGTTTTTTCTCCAATTATATTGTTCTCAATGACATTGCCTGTAAGTATAGGAGGTTGGGGGGTTAGAGAATTTACCGCTTTACTCATTGCTTTCCTTTTGGGATTATCTGCATCTGTTAGTATTAGTGTTGCTATTATATATGGAGTATTGAATCTAATATGTTCCTTGCCTGGCCTTTATTTCTTTTTGAATCTTAAGTCAAGATAGATCTATATCACATAATATATCTTTGCCCATTTTTGAGTATTTAATTTTATGATTTAGTTCATCATCAAGTGATTTTCTTCTTTGAGTTATAAAACTGCTTTTCCCTTTGCCTAGAATAGACGGACTGATACAAATATGTAGTCGATCTAATATATTTTTATTATAAAAATCTGAAACTGTAGCACCTCCGCCTTCAATAAAAATGATCTTCTTTCTTAATTTTTTCATTAGATTATATATATCATATACATCAAACTTATCTTCAATTAATGGTAACTGAAATATATTATCTGACTTTGTCTTAATATTATCGCTAATTAACTTATAAGTATGACCATCAGAATTTTTAAAAACATTATATTTTTTTGATAACTTATTATTTTTATCAATAATTATTCTCATTGGGCTCGCACCCTTGACATGTCTAGTTGTTAACATAGGATTATCTAATTCTATGGTTTTATTCCCAACAATAATGATATCCGATATTGCCCTAATCATATGAATATGGGTTAAATTATCATCAGAGCTAATATATTTTGATTCTCCAGATTCTGTGGCAATAAAGCCATCCAGCGTCTGAGCTATATGAGCTATTAAATATGGATCATTCTTATTATTAAATATAATAGGAAGAAACAGAGAAAGCAGCATTACCCCATAATCATCAAGTAGAAAATTAGATTTTGATATCGCTTGTGTTTTTAAATTATACGAAAATCTATACTCTTTTTTGCCAATGGATTTCTTGATAGATATAAGATCCCCTAGAGCATCTTTAGAATATATTTTTTCTTTAGCAACTAAAACTAGTGACCACAAAGATTTCTTTGTTATACTGAGTTTATTAATTATATTTTTATTATATGTCATTAGTTAAAAACTTTATAAAAAACACTATTATTGGCTCTTTAATACTCGGTCCAGTGCTTATATTTATTTATTTCACCCAAGAGTATGTTTCAAATTATAATTTTGTAATAGGTTCTGTTGGTTATTTTATCGATACAATGCAAAATATGGGCCCTATATATGTTGTAATAATTCTCTATTTGACAGGAGTTTTAGCTCAATTTTTTAGTCAAAACTTAAATTTAAATAATCTATAAAATTGTAGGGTTTGGAGCATCTCCATACACATCATCAGGATCAAATACTTTTTCTTTTTCCGTATAGCTTAACTTTGCTTTCTGACCATCATATTTAATCTCTCTATAGAAACATGAAAAATAACCGACATGACAACTTGCATTACCTTTAACCGTCACTTTGATCCATATGCAATCTTGATCGTCATCAATGAGTATTTGATCAACTTTTTGAACAAAACCACTTGTAGCTCCTTTATGCCAAATACACTTCCTACTTCTACTATAATAATGCGCCTCTTTTTTTTCAATTGTAAGTTTCAGAGCTTCTTGATTCATAAATGCATGCATAAGAAGTTCCCCAGTTTTTGAGTCTGTAGTAACAACTGGTATGAAGCCTTTTTCATTAAATTTCGGACTTAAGGTAGAGCCCTCTTCAACTTCTTTTACTGATTTTCTTTCTTCAAACATTATTTTTCTTAAATTTCGATTCATGTATAAATGTCTTGCCACAATAATAGCATTCTATAGATCCTTGTCCATCTATAAGTTTTAAAAATATTTGTGGATGAGATCCGCTTTTTTTGTCTCCTGAGCAACTTACAGATTGGATAGAGTCATCAATAATTTTAATATTTGATATTTTCATAGTCTATAGAGAACTAAAATCTCCAAGTTTCATTAAACGTTCTCGAAACCTCTCCTTTATTTCCTCAGTTAAATATTTGAGATCAAGCGCTGCCTTCATTTTCTCTATATTATTTACATCTTTAAACAAAATATCTGATATATCAAACAACGAAAGACTATCTTTCTCTGTTTTTATCAATTTCAATTCATCCCCATTTTGTATAGATCCAGTTTTTGTGACTCTTAGATAAGCACCAAGAAGTCCACTACTTGAAAATTTTTTTGGGAAATCTCTGCTATTCATTTTTATACCTATTTTATAACAAGGTATTCTTGGTTGAGATACCTGAAATATGCAGTTGCCAACTTCAAACTCATCCCCAATCTTTATTTCTTTTTCATCAAAGTCATCAATAGTTAAATTTTCGCCTACTAAACCATAATCATTGTAATCTTGACCCATTGCATCCGACCATTTTTTATAATGTTTATAAGAATAAGCATATACAGCTTTATCATATCCGCCATGTACTTTTAAATCTGCTTGTCGATCACCTGATATTCCAACATCGGAGACATCAACCGAGCCATCGATAGGTTTTTTATATATACTTGTGATAAGCTCTTTACCATTAAAGACGATCTTTTGTGGCTCTGACACATTTATAGATAATATTTTCATTATAAAAAAAGGATAGCTTAAGATGAATGCATATACAATAAATTGGATCTTATTATTACTATTATCTGCAATATGGGGAGGTGCATTCACCCTGAATAAGTTTGCGCTAGAGATGTATACTCCTGAAATACTTGTGACAGGACGTTTATTGATAGCCACGATAGTTCTTGTTATATTCGTTTTAATTGTTTTTAAAAAAGTTGAAATTAAAATATCTGACTGGAGATATTATACATTTATGAGTCTTGTTGGTATCGTTGCCCCTTTTTTATTGATATCTTATGGACAAATAGGAATTGATAGTTCACTGGCAGGAATATTAATGTCTACAATGCCTATTTCTACTCTTGTTCTATCTCATTTTTTTTTAGATGATGAACAAATGACTAAAAAAAAACTTATAGGTTTTTTAATTGCTTTCATAGGAATTATTATACTTATAATGCCAGGTAAAAATATCCTCGAAACTTCATTCTTGGATGGTTTGTCTTCCGAATTAATGGTGATATCAGGAGCAATACTATATTCTTTTGCTGCTATATATGGCAAAAAATACAAAACTACAAATCCTCTAAATGCGTCTACTGGAGTTACGCTATACTCAGCATTTATTATGACAATATATCTAGGATTCAATCCAGATATAATTCCAGTCAATGCCGGCCATATTAATTATATTTCTGCTATCCTTATTTTAGGTATATTTTGTACAGCAATTGCAACCATCATATATTTTCAAATACTCCAATCTTCAGGAGCAACTTTTATTTCTATAATGAATTATTTAATACCAGTTTGGGCAATACTATTTGGCGTTATATTTTTTAATGAATCTGCCTTATGGAATTACTTTTTTGGTTTAGTAGTAATAATATTTGGAATACAGTTATCACAGAATAGTGATAATATCAAAAAACCTAAAACAACAGACATATAGATGAGCTTATTTTATGTTATATTGATATATAACTAGAAGAGGTGATATATGCTAGATGATAAACAGAAGATTGAATCTGCAACATTTAAAAAATTATTAGAACATTTGAGAAGTAATCCAGACGTTCAAAATATTGATATGATGAATCTTGCAAACTTTTGTCGTAATTGTATTTCAAAATGGTATATGGCAGAAGCTGAAAAACTAGGCACCAAAATTTCATATGATGAAGCTAGGGAAATAGTTTATGGAATGTCATATTCTGAATATAAAGATAAACATCAAAAAGAAGCAACAAAAGAACAGCTTGATAAGTTTAATGAAAGAAAAAGCAACAAATAGAATTGATCTCACAGACCAAGATCTGCTCAAGTATAATAAACATATACTATTAGATGAAATTCAAACAGAAGGAATTGAGTTACTTAATGCTAAGCATATAATTTTGATAGGTCTAGGAGGTTTAGGTTGCCCTATTGCTCAATATCTAGCAACATCTGGTTTGGGAATATTATCTATTGTTGATAATGATATAGTCGAAGATTCTAATCTGCAAAGACAAATATTATTCACTCAGAATGACATAGGGCATTGCAAAGTTGATATTGCAGAACAAAAATTGAAAATGCTTAATTCAGATTTAGTTATTAATAAGCATAATATTAGATTTTCGGACCATTCAAATAATATATTAAAAGATGCTGATCTTGTTATAGATGCTACAGATAATTTTTCAACTAGATCAATAATT
>MDTC01087885.1_pt1 | contig 10707 bp, 8 predicted proteins | sample 811181 | NCBI WGS metagenome assembly MDTC01 (sample SAMN05326644, study PRJNA326480) | marine metagenome | isolation source: seawater | place: Pacific Ocean: North | collected 2011 | reverse complement strand
GGGGAACTGGAAGAAAAAGCGGGAGAAGATCCTACGACAAAAAATGAAATTCTTATAGAAAATACCAGTGAATAAAAACTTAGCTTTTCAATCTTGAGTTTAATTTATTCTAGGTATAAAATCTTAGTGCGGAGAGGCTCTGCTATCAGAATTGAAGCTCCCTGTAGCAGATCTACGAGGTATCTTCAGTGTAGAGAATGATTTCATTTTAATTTTACTCGCTAATCCTGCAGCCAGCTGAGACAGCGATCGCTAAACACTTTCGGCATGGAGAACCGAATAGCATAGGAACATACTGTATCGCTTTTTATTTCTTGCCTTATTCCAGGGCTAAAAAAGAAGATGAGGGTTTTAATAGGGGTACTATTCTTTTTTGTTCTGTCGCTGACAGCATCCCTTATCCTGTACTTTTTCCTCGTCCGTAATAGACCAAAGGCAAGGCGCAGGGGAAAGCCTAAAGCAAAGTCAATAACAAGTCCAAAAGCCTCTCTTATTAAGCCACAAACTCAGGCAACACCTTTAGAAACACAAACTCAGACCCCTTACAGGTATGAACTACCCCCGGAAATTCCACGAGATATTAATACACTAAAGATAATCGCTACAGAAGATCCAAACATCATTATTGATATTGTAAGAAAGTGGATGAGGGAGAGATGATTTTCATCCACGAATTAAGCGAAACAAACTAAGTTATAGGGCAACACTAGTCCTGTCAAAATTCCCAAAATGCTATTTGCCAATCAAAACTGAGTCACCTGTATAGAAAAAACCTGCTACAGAAGCGGTCATAAAAGTGGCCAGCGTACCGCCAAGAATGCATTTGATAGCAAGGTTTGCCAATTCGCCCCGTTTTGTCGGTACGATGGTTCCAATACCCCCTATCCAGATAGCCGCAGAACCAAAATTGGCAAACCCGCATAACGCGTAAGAGGCAATAACCACAGTGCGGGGAGAGAGTTGAATCCCGCTTGATAGTAAATTGGAAAAACTCGTATAAGCGACAAACTCGTTTACAATGGTTTTTTCTCCGATCAGTCTGGAGATTACCGAACAATCAGCTGCAGGAATGCCCATAAACCACGCAAAAGGCCAGACTATATAACCGAGCAGTCCCTGGAGCGTCCAGTCGAAAGAAAGCCCTGTGACACCTGTAATCCCATTTCCTATAAAGCCGACAAAATAGTTAGCCATTGCCACTAAAGCTACAAAGGCGATCAACGCAGCGCCTATATTCAGGGCGAACATCGCCCCTTCCGAAGCTCCCTGTGCTGCAGCATCAAAAATATTGACGCTGTTTTTATTTTCTTCTGAAGGGAGATAACCGCTGGTGGCAGGTGTTTCAATCTCCGGCACTAAAATTTTAGCTATCACTACAGCCGCGGGAATGGACATTAGGCTGGCAGTTATAAGATGCCCGGCAATATTTGGGAAATGTGGCTGCATCATTTTTACGTAGGCGCCAAATACACTGGAAGCAATCGTAGCCATACCCGCTGTCATAACTACCATCATTTCTGAGCGGGTAAGCTTTTCCACATAGGGGCGAATGGTCAGGACAGATTCAAAACCGACAAAAAGGTTTGCGGAGGCGCATAGAGACTCCGCGCCGCTTATTTTCATAAATTTTGTAAATATCCAGGCAAAAAGGGAAATTACTTTTTGCATAGTTCCAAGATGATATAAAACTGCCATTAAGGATGAGAAAAAAATTATGAGAGGCAATACCTGGGAAGCAATGATAAATCCAAAAGAACCTTTCGTTCCCGGGGGAAGTGCTAAAGGGCCAAAAACAAATTGGGCCCCAACATCCGCGAAGCTTAATAGCTTAATGGCCACTGTATTTAAAAAATTAAAAAATGCTTTCCCGATATCTGTGAAAAAAACAAAGAAACCGAGTAGGATCTGCAGGCCAACACCGACACCCACTGTTCTGAAGTTTATAGCTTTCCGATTTTCTGACAGGAGATAAGCGACTCCCATCATGCAGAATATTCCAAAAAAACTGATAAGGTTATATATTTGCATATTAGAAATTCAATTATACATTTTATTAAACAGTATTTCAGAATATTATAGGCAAGTAATATTAAATAGCACTATGAAGGCAAGAAAGGGAAAATGGAAGTTTGTAGTCTAAGGAATGAAACGGAAGGTAACTTTTAGCTCCTGGTCTTAAAAAGATTCTGCAAAATGGTACTTAAACTTTCCGTTTCATACGGCTTTTTCAAAATATCAACAAAGCCATATTCCCTGAAATTTGCCAGTATCGGGTCATTGGAATAGCCGCTTGTGACAATTGCCTTCACATTGGGGTCAATTTTTTTAAGTTCCTGGATGGTCTCCTTGCCTCCCATTCCACCGGGTATTGTGAGGTCAAGGATTACTGCATCAAAATCCTGACCTGATTGCTTGGCTTCTTTGTATTTCTCCAGTGCTTCTTGGCCGTTTTCCGTAAGTTCTGTCTGGTATCCCAGAGTCTCAAGCATGGCTTCCAGTAATTCTCTTAACAACTCCTCATCGTCCATTACGAGCACCCTGCTAGTACCCTCAACAATACCTTCTTTTTTCTTTTCAATGACCAATGGTTTTTCCGATGCCGGCAGGTAAATATGGAAGGTGGACCCCTTTCCTAAGCTTGAATCTACATTAATAAAACCATCATGGTTTCTAATTATCGAATGAGATACACTGAGTCCCAGACCGGTTCCTCTTTCTTTAGTCGAAAAGTAAAGGTCGAAAATTTTATCAAGATTATCGGGCGTAATGCCTGTTCCATTATCTTTAATTGATATCCTGACATAAGGGCCGGGTTGAAGAGATAAAGGATTATTAACGCCTACAGTTATGTTTTCCATGCGTACCTCAATAACTCCACCTTCAGGCATAGCTTGATCGGCGTTTATCGCAAGGTTGTGAATTACCTGGTTTATCTGGTCTTCGTCTATTTCCAGAGTGTAAAGTTTGCCTGGTATTTCAAACTTGCATTTTGAAGCTGAACCCTTGAGAGTAAAACTGATTGTTTCTTTTACAAGTTCAGTTATATCAGAGGTTTTCTTTACCGGCGAACCGCCTTTTGAAAAAGTAAGTAGTTGTTGAGTCAGTCCACTCGCTCGATGCACTGCTTTTGCAGTATTGGTCAATATCTCCTCTATTTTCACATCTTTAGATTTATTTTGATAAGCAACTTTCGCTATTGAAATATTTCCGAGGATTAAGTTGAGGATATTATTAAAATCGTGTGCAATGCCGCCTGCAAGCAAGCCGATGGATTCAATTTTTTGGGCTTTTAAATGTTCCCGCTCTCTCTTGCGGCTTTCGGTTATGTCGCGGAAAACAAGAATCACGCCTATGATTTTGCTGTCCTTATCTCGAATAGGCGCGCCGCTGTTAGCAATAATTTTTTCCTTGCCGTCTTTTGCAATGAGTATGGTATTATTCGCCAACTCTGTCATGTCGCCGGTTTTCATTACTTTTTCAACAGGATTTGTGCATGGCTCGCGTGTTTGCTCATTTATAATTTTAAAAATATTTGGAAGCGGTTTTCCTGTTGCATTCTCCTGTTTCCATCCAGTAAGTTTTTCTGCTACACGGTTCATCAGAAACACATAACCTTCGGTATCCGTGGTTATCACTCCATCACCTATCGATTTCAGTGTCACGGCAAGTCTCTCCTTTTCATCGGCCAGCGCTTTCTCTGCCTGTTTGAGTTCCGAAGCCTCCATAACCAGAGAAACCATGTCTGCAATAGAACCGGCAAATACCTGCTCCTCTTGCGTCCATTCTCTGGGAAAACCGGTATGTTCATGACAAACAATCCCTATGATTTTTCCACGAAGACGAATAGGAACATCCATCATTGAAGTGATTCCATGCACGGAATTGTATCTTTCTGTAAATTCTTTAGTCCTTGAATCGGCAGATGCATTGTTTGCAGCAATAATGCGTTCTTTTTCTAATGCATCAAAATATTTTGGGTAGTCCTCCACCATTAACGAAGTGCCTTTTTCATGTTTGTTCTTAGTTAGTTCATAGAGATCTTTGCAAATAATCTTAGAATGATCCATGTTGTAAAACCAGACACTGACTCGCTCTGTTTTAAGAGTTTTTGAACTCCCTTCGGTTATTCTCTTTAAAGCGGAATCCATATCTGTGATATCTTCACTAGCCAGTTTCACAATTTCAGCTTGTTGACGTATAATCTGATCTTTCCTTCTTTGAAGCTCCTCAGCATTTTGCTTGATCTCTTGATTTATCCGGACAAGTTCTTGAGAACTTAAATCAAATGAACGTTCAATCAATTTACGGTCGGCGTCAAATTGGTCATAGGCCTCGCTAATTTTCCCAAATAAATTGTCCCATTCTTTTGGAATAGAATATGCTTTCCCGAGGTAGCGTTTTAATTGGCGTAACAGCAATTTGTTCATGGCTTATATTTCCAAAAATGTTGTAATCGTCATGGTTTGATTATGTAATTCGCATTTGGCGGAAGGGGAAAAAGGAGAAATCTCGCCATAAGAATAAAACCCTGTTATGACAGTATTGTCTCCCAATACTTCACGAACACTTTCCACCTCCTCTTCTATTCTTTGCTGGAGAAGCAATTTACGCCCAACACAACTGATCAGTATTGCCAAATCAGGCGAGACTGACCCAATTGCTTTATAACTGGTGTTAGCAGCACCTATAGCGCCATCAACCAGGCGATCAAAATTGGCTTTCATCAAACGAGCATAGGCGCCTTCGGGAACATCACCCGCAAAAGTCATACTTTGTTCTTCTTCATTAACCGCTAAAATTGTGCGGACCAACCCTACTTTGGTTTCATCCAAATTGAATCGAATACTCAACGGGAAAAGTAGGCCGGTGGCAGGCAAACCTGCTGCCTGATCACCTAAATATTTCTTGTACAGTTCTAAAGCAGATTGCCCGTCTAATTCATACAAAACATTTTCTTTTGAGCGTGTTATCAAACGGTCGGGACCAAAAGAGTCCCAGCCACCCATCGAGCCATACCCAATTTTCAAACGGGTACCGTAAAACCCTACAACGGCTATATTGGGGCCGTCAGTGAAGTTGTCCAAACATACCAGAGTTTGTTTAAAGCGCGAGCCGTCTCCAGCTAATCCACCAGTAACAGAAACCTGCGATGGGAGATTTTTTGTCAGGCCTTTTACGAGCTCACTGCCATTTACTTTATGGCCATCGGAGAGAACGAATACATGAATTAATCCATCCTTTTCAAGCGAAGCCTCTAATTGTTCTCCTGCCTGAAAACTATTTTTCATTTCATCGATTTTTATTTGAGCACATTGAAGTTGAGTATGTTCAAAGTAAACTGCTGTAACTACCAAAGTATCATCGGAGACCTGTGCATCCATGATTTCACCGGCTGTAGAGCATCCTAAAATATGGGCAGCAGGATAAAACGATTTAATTTCATCATAATGTTTTTTCTCTTTCAAAATATTTGTACTGCCAAACATAAGGACCAACTGGGCTGATTTTTCTAATTTTCCAGAAGGGCTAGATGTCCACCCTTGTTCATCCATCCATTTTAATTGTTCAATTTTCATATCTATAAATAAAAATAAGTTTCAGGGAGTCGTAATTTTAACTCAGATTCCCCAGCCACCGCTCAAGTGTATATTTGCTCCGTTCACATAACGGGCCTCTTCGGAAAGAAGGAACCGTGTTACTGAAACAGTATCGGAAAGCTCTCCCACGTATCCTGCAGGAATGTTCTTGACCATCTTCCGGAGTTCTTCTACCGGAGCACTTCCAGAGTCAATGAAGCCCGGAGATATGCTATTCACGGTGATGTTGTGTGGGCCAAGAATCTTTGCAAGTGAACGGGTCAGGACTAGAATTCCCGACTTTGCTATATAGTGGGCCGTAACCTGGGGTTGGGCAACCATTCTGTCGGCATTGGCCATACTGAAATTGACAATCCGGCCCCACTCATTCTTAATCATGCGGGGTGCTATTATTCGGCTCAAGTAGAACACGGGGTGTAAATTATTGTCGAACATTTCGTGCCACCCTTCGATGGTTTCATCGAGGAGAGGACGCCGGTGGTAAGGACCCGCACAATTTATGAGAGCATTGATGTGTTCAAACTCGGAATACACCTGTTTTGTAAAAGCTTCGCATGCTTTCGGATCGGATACATCGCATCGTCCGGTCAGGGCCTTACCACCTTTCTTGCGAATGGCTTTTGCTGTTTCTTCGGCTTCGTTAACGCTATTCCGGTAACAAAGCGCTATCGACCATCCTTCTTCAGCAAGCCGGACTCCGATAGCTCGTCCTATACCCTTAGCTCCACCAGTAATTAATGCTACTCGATTTGGCATGTTTATGACATTCTTATTTATGTTAGAAGCACTATTATAATCATAAAATTTTTTTTTATGCTGTAGGAAAGTCAGCTAGAGGTTCAGAATTTAACAAATTGAGAACCGGGTGAAACTAAAATTCACAACAAGGCCGGAAATTCACCAAGAATGCGGACTTTAATCTTACTATTAATAATTTAGGAGAAACTCATCTGAGAGTCAATATTTTTTCAATTTCCAAAACGGTCTGCCTACCTTCCATGCCACCGGTAACAGTTAGATCAAGCATTAATGCGTCAAAGCATGGATTGACAGCTTGCTTCTTTTTTCTTCTTCACTGCTATGCCGTTTTCGAAAGTTCTCTACGGTATCAATGTCAAGACTTCAGGTTGTCGGCATAGGTAAAATTTGCTATATTTCCCCTCATGAAAAAAATACTAAATGACTATTTTGAATTAGAAAAAAACGGGACAGACATAAAAACCGAATTTATTGCCGGGGCCACTACATTCACTACTATGGCCTATATCATATTTGTCAATCCCGCTATACTATCAGCGCCTCTTGGCTCAAACATGGATTTCAGGGCTGTAACAGCCGCTACCTGCATTGCCGCTGCTTTTGCTACGCTGATGATGGGATTCCTCGCGAATTATCCGATTGCATTAGCACCTGGAATGGGTTTGAATGCTTTTTTCAGTTTTGTTGTATGTGGGAAAATGGGTATTCCCTGGCAAACAGCGCTTGGAATTGTTTTTGCCTCAGGTGTGATATTTACTCTGTTGTCCGCGTCGAAAGCAAGAGAATTAATTGTTAATTCTATTCCTCACTCTTTAAAACTGGCTTCGGCAGCAGGTATAGGTCTTTTTATAGCTTTTATAGGACTGAAATCCGCGGGTTTTGTTGTCTCCGATCCTAATACCTTTGTCACCTTTGGACCACTCGATTCTCCGCCGACTCTTCTCTCTCTTACTGGATTGATTATACTGATTACTCTTTCCGCGAGAAAAGTTAAAGGCGCGATATTAATCAGCATTCTCCTTACCGGAATTATCGGTATTGCTTTCAGGATGATAGAGTTTAAAAATATTGTCGGGACCGCGGACTTATCAAAAACATTTTTTAAACTCGATATCATCGATATTTTTCAGTTGAAGTATCTTGCTCCTATTCTGATTTTTCTCTTTTTTGATATGTTTGATACTATCGGCACTTTAGTTGGGGTAGGGGAGCAGGCAGGTTTTATAAAGGACGGGAAACTTCCAAGAGGAAATCGAGCGCTGGTGAGCGATTCTGTTGGGACGATTGCGGGTTCTGTCCTCGGGACGTCTACGGTTACGAGTTATATTGAAAGTTCAGCAGGTATCACATCCGGAGGTAGAACCGGATTGGTAAATGTTTTTACAGCTCTCTTTTTTCTGACAGCCCTTTTTTTTGTTCCATTAGCTGAAATGTTTGGCGGTGGATATAAGGTTTCTGAGAATGTTTATCTATATCCGGTGACTGCGCCTGCCCTAATAGTAGTAGGATCATTGATGATGGCTAATATTAGAAAAATCCAGTGGAACGATATCACAGAGGCATTCCCTGCTTTTTTAACAATTATTTTAATGCCTCTCACTTTTTCTATTGCAGAGGGACTGGCCGCAGGATTTGTTTTTTACGCTTTTTTGAAACTTGTGTCCGGCAGAGGTCATGAGGTCAGTCACCTCGTTTATGGATTAAGTCTGATTTTAATTTTGCGATATATCTTTTTGTAGAGTTTTTAAAACTACCTCTTTGAAACTGTTTGAGAATGATAAATAGGTGATTTTCACTCATTCCGGAGAGTCTAATCAAGGGGTTTGTAATTCATTTTTGGTTGGACACTGGCAATTCTACTTTGAAATACTCTGTTACCGCATTCCTGTTGTAGATTGGAGATGAGTCATGTTTGCTGATGGCTTAACCGTATTTCAGCTATTATTTTATCAACATGTCTTCCGATTACTTTCAAATACTTTACACATTTTGTTTTTCAGCGCTTTTAAACGAAATGGCTTTTGTAGAAATTCATTAACTCCCAAGTCAAGAAACCTTTGGGCATTTTCCTCCTCGCTGTAGCCGCTGTATATGACAACACGGATATCTTTCCTGATTTTTCTTAGTTCAAAAAAACATTCTTCTCCGTTCATACGAGGCATGGTAAGATCAAGAAGAACGCAGTCAATCTCATTTGAGCGACCGCGGAATATTTCAACTGCTTCCTGCCCGTCACCTGCCGTTATAACGCTAAAGCCTATTTTTCCCAGCATACGTTTTCCAACGTCAAGAACTGTTTTTTCATCATCAACTATTAAAACCGTTCCGCTTCCTTGCCATGCTGCTGCTGATTCCTTCGTCTCCGGTTTTTCAGTAGATAAGGCGTTCCCGGACGACGGAAACAAAACCGTGAATTTTGTGCCCTTGCCCAATTTACTCTCAATCTTTATAGCTCCTTTATGCCCACGAATAATTCCCAGCACAGCAGACATACCCAGGCCCCGGCCTGTAAACTTTGTTGTGAAGAAAGGGTCGAATATTCTTTCAATAGTTTCTTTGTCCATTCCCACACCGGTGTCAGCGACTTCGACGTAGTTGTAAAGACCCCCCGGAAGGTCTTCATGCATATAGAATTTTTTAAAATAATTTTCATGGCATTCCATTGCTCCTGTGGTTATAGAAATCACGCCACTATTTTCACCTATAGCTTCCGAGGCATTCATTATCAGGTTCATTATTATCTGGTTGATTTGAGCTATATCACCTTCTATAGAAGATAGATTCTCAGCAAGATCATACCTAATGGTATGCTTTTTTGATATGGAAACGTTAAGTATGTGGGTCATCTCACCTATAATCTCATTGATATCAATACTTTCAATAGTAAATTTGCCCTTACCGGAATAAGCAAGCATCTGGTGGCTTAATTCTGCCGCCCGCTTCGCTCCTTTCTGGATTTCCTCTATATAATTACGCACGGGCGAAGTTGGGGTCATCTCATCAAGGGCCAGATCTGAATTACCCAGAATGCTTGTAAGGATATTATTGAAATCATGGGCTATGCCGCCTGCCAATACTCCAAGGCTTTCAAGTTTTTGAGAATGACGGAGTTTCTCTTGCATAATTTTATTTTCCTCCTGCGCTTTTTTATGAGCAAGAACATTTTCAATGGTCGTAGGGAGAAGCTCGAGATAATTGCAATTCGGGTCTTTCACCAGATAATCATAAGCGCCTTTGTGGATGGATTCCACTGCGGTCCTCTCGTCTCCGCTGCCGGTTACCATGATTACAGGAATATCTCCAACCACTTCAAGAAGTTCTACACCAGTGGTGTCCGGCAGGTTGTAATCCATCAAGATTACGTCATACTTGTTTTGGGACAATTTAAGCAAAAGTTCTTTTTTGCTCTCAACATATTCCATTTTATAAGGGAGGTTTTGTCTGGTGACGAACCGTTCTATGGCTTCCCTATCTGTGGTATCGTCTTCAACCAGCAAAACACGCAACTGTTGTTTTTTCATTTTTTCCATTTGATTATTTGGGGAGCAGGCTCAGGGTCCAAAAACTTTTCAAAGCCTGAAGGGCTTCCACAAAATTCCCAAACCTCACAGGTTTCACAATATAGCATGCAACAAATAAATTATAACTTGACATAACGTCCTCCTCTTCAGAGGAAGTTGTGAGAACAAAAACCGGAATATTCTTCAAGGAATCGTCCTCCCTCATGGTACGAAGGAACTCCTTGCCTCCCATGATTGGCATATTCAAGTCCAGCAGTATAACACCCGGTCGTGGGGAGTCTTCCGGTTTTGAGTAATTTCCCTTATGGCGGAGAAACTCCAGGGCTTCCTTTCCGTTTTTTGTCACGAAAAGGGGATTGGTAACGGAGATTTTTTTGAAGGCACGTTGGACGGTTTCTATATCTGTTTCATCATCTTCGACTAATAAAATGGGAACATTATTTTGCATAAGTTTTCTTCAAAAAAATCTGTTAAAAGTTATATGCGTTTATCTGCGGCTGATTGTTTTGGAATGGTGAAATAAAAAGCACTCCCTTCACTTTTTTTTGATTCCACCCAAACAGTTCCGTTATGATTATTTATGATTTTCTTTACGAGGGCAAGTCCTATGCCGGTACTGTCTTTTCCTTTGTCCTGATTTAATCGCTGAAATATTTTGAATATTTTTTCAAAGTGTTCTTCTTCAATGCCTATCCCATTGTCTTTGACGCAAAACTCATAAAATTTATTAGTATTACGGCATGATATAATGACCTTTCCCTCCGGTTTGCCCATATGCTTAATTGCGTTTCCGATGAGGTTCTGGAAAATCTGCTTCAGTTGTATATCAT
>MDTC01063620.1_pt1 | contig 10708 bp, 10 predicted proteins | sample 811181 | NCBI WGS metagenome assembly MDTC01 (sample SAMN05326644, study PRJNA326480) | marine metagenome | isolation source: seawater | place: Pacific Ocean: North | collected 2011 | reverse complement strand
TTATCAATGTCAACTGCCAGTAAAGTAAATTTTAAAAAGATAAAAAAAATTGATTATATTGATTACAAAAACATATCTGAAATATCCAGTTCATACGATTGGGTCATGGGTTGTCCCGTGGAAACAAGTGTAGGGCTTAAAATACCAATCTCAAAATTAAACAAATTAAAAAAAAGATGTAAAGCTAAATTAGCTTTAGACGCAACAGCTTCGATTGGTCTAGAAAAAGACCATAATTTTGCTGATGTGCTAGGTTATAGTTCGTGTAAAGGACTATTTGGATTAACAGGAGGTGCATTTGTTGCTTTTAATTCTTCCCCAAATAACATGATTAATCAATTTAATTTAAATATATATAATCATTTAGAAAAAAAAATGACAGGTCCATATCATGCTATTTGTTCACTAAATGATGTTTTAAAAAGCTATAGTGATTTTAAGTATGCAGTAGTGGCAAATAAAAAATTTTTTTTAAAAAAAATGCAACACTATCTATCTTATAGTATTAGTGAACAACCTAATCTTTGTACTTTAATTAATAAAAAGATAATTAAAAAAGACAAAAAAACAATTTTATATGAAAGTAGAGCTGATATTTCAGGTTCAGTTGTCTGTCATTTAGGTGAGGTTCATCTTAAAAGAAAAGCTAAAGGTAAAATTATCAATTCAATTAAAGTTAAAGAATAAGAAAAAGATTGTGAAAATTTACCAAGATTATATTGATAAACTTCTTGAGAATTCTAAAGCAAATTCAGAGACAAGATATGCTGCAAATCAACTTTTAGAAATGCATACAGAAGTTACAAAACGAGAAAGTCCCCTAATAGTTGAACTAGGTGTTGATAAAGGGCAAAGCACGAGAGTATTTTTGAATGCTATAAGTGATAAAATCAATGCTAAGTTAATTTCAGTTGATATTAAAGATTGTAAAGATGCAGTGAAATCTACTGATTGGGAATTTGTTCAGCAAGACTCTGTTGATATAAAGTCATTGATTAACAAAAAACCTGTTATTAAAGATGGTATAGATGTTTTGTACATAGACTCTCTGCATACTAAATCTCATGTATTAAAAGAAGTTTATAGTTTTTTCGAATATATTAAACCAAACGGTCTACTTTATTTTGATGATATAGATAGTGGCCCTTACATGAGCAATCAAAGAAAAGACTCCGTCAGCACTGAAATAGCAAATAGAGAAATCTTTGAATTACTTGAGGCTATTTTTAGAGCAAATCACTCCGCAATTGATTTTTCTATTTTCAGAGGATCAACAGGGCTTGGAAAATTTAAAAAAAAAACAAATTTAGGAGAAAAACTAAATTCCCCATTATTTATTAAAAAAAGATATTTCAAAATATTTTGGCGCTTAATGGAAATTTTAAAACTAAAAAAATCTTATCATCACAAAAATTCAACTAATGAAAGTTTTTTAATTAATCCAAATAGTGATTAATATAAATTTTTATCTAAAAATAAAGAATTAATAAAAAAAATTTAAAAAGTTAAAAAATAAAATCCTGTAACGATTACAATAAGTTTATAAATCAGTTGTAATTTTTAAAAAAGATATATAAGAGCAGTTGATAGTAATATGCTAAAAAAATCGTGTAGACTTTGTGGTTATGAATTATTTAATAAACCATTGTTAACTTTAAATGGAATGCCAAAAGCTGCACAACATTTTTTGTCTAAAAATGATTTTACTGATGATAAAGGAATAGATTTAGATATTTTTCAATGTTCTAACTGTGGTTTAGTCCAACTAAACATAGAGCCCGTTGATTATTACAAAGAAGTTATTACTGCAGCGTCAATTTCTGGCGATGCAAGAAAATCTCGTCTTAATCAAATGTTAGAATTTGCAAGCAAATATGATCTAAAAGGAAAAAAAATTATTGAAATTGGTTGTGCCAAAGGAAATATGCTAGACATAATTGAAGAAGCTAAAATGAAAGCTTATGGTCTTGAATATTCCTCAGAGTCAATAAAAATTGCCAAGAACGCAAATAGAAAAGTAATTAAAGGATTTATTGAAGATATAAACGAAATAGAAAATGGTCCTTTTCAAGGTTTTGTTTGCTTTAACTTTCTCGAACATCTTCCAAATCCAAAGCTAGCTATCAATAAGATATATAATAACTTAAGTTCAAATAGTATTGGATTAATAACTGTTCCAAATTTAGATTATTTGTTAAATACTAAGAGTTTTTATGAGTTTGTAGCTGATCATCTTTCCTATTTTACTATCGATACATTAAAAAATGCATTTAATGATAATAAGTTTGATGTTCTTGAATGTAGTTTAATAAACAATGAAAATGATATATTAATTATTGTTAAAAAAAATCCAAATAAAAAAATAGAAAAAAATTTAAAAATACAAAAGATTGATCTTAAAAATGATTATAGTGAAGTTGAAACATTAATTACAAATTTGAAAAAGATTATACAAGATTATAAATCAAAAAATAAAAAAATTGCTGTTTGGGGAGCCGGTCATAGAACTTTAGCACTACTTGCCTTAAGTCAAATTAAAGATTTAGAGTTTATAATTGACTCTGCAAAATTTAAACAAGAAAAATATTCACCAGTTATGCACACAAAGATTACCTCTCCAGAATCATTAAAAGAATCTAATGTTGATCTATTGATAGTTATGCTTCCAGGCATTTACCCTGACGAAGTTATAAAATCAGTTAAACAAATGAAAATAGATATTGAATTAGCCAAATTAATAGACAACAAGATTGAATTTATTTGAGTTGTAAAATATTAAGAGTTTTATTAAACTTATCTTATTATGGATAATAAAAAAACGTCATCAAATGAAATTAGAGGAATGGCTTCAACCAATGAAATAAAAGCTGTTGTTCAACCAAGAATTCACTCTTCAAAAAAAACAAAATTAGAAGATGTGGTCCCTTTAAGAACCCCTTTTTCTGTTCATATAGATGTATGTAGTTACTGTAATTTTAAATGTAGTTTCTGTTTTCAAGCAGACATAAAAGGGAAAAAAGAAAAAAATTTTCCACATGGAATGATGAAAATGGACTTATTTAAACAAACAGTAGACGATTTAAAAGAATTTCCAGACAAAATTAAAAAAATAAAGATAGGTAATCATGGTGAACCAACAATGCATCCTGATTTACCTAAACACGTTGAGTATGCAAGAAAATCTGGAGTAGCTGATATTATAGAAATTTTTACAAATGGTTCTAAGCTAAATCCCAAAATGAATAGGGCATTAGTTGATGCTGGCTTACAAAGAATAAATATATCATTAGAAGGATTATCTAGTGAAAGATATCTAAATGTAGCAAAAGCTAAAATTGATTGGGAAGAATTTGTTGCAAATATAAAAGATCTTTATGAATACAGTAGGAATAAAGGTGATTTAGTAATTTATGTAAAAGTTGTAAATAATGCTAGTGAAGTTAATGGAAAAACGATTTTTTCATTAACTGATGAGGAAAAAGATTATTTTTATAAAACATTTGGAAATATTGCGGATGAAGTATACATAGAAAAAATTGTTCCTCAGTGGGCCGAAACTCAAAAAGACAAACAAAATGAAGTAGATTACACAGGAATGTATGATCAAAAAACTGTACAATATAAAAAAGTATGTCCATTTATATTTATGTATTTACATATAAATCACGACGGCATAGTAAGTCCTTGTACGCTAGATTGGCCTAGAGCAGTAAAAATTGGAGATAAAAAAAAAAATAGCGCTCATGAGATTTGGCATGGCAAAACATTAAAGGATTTGCAGATTGCTCAATTACAAGGAAAAAGAGATCAAATCCCATTTTGTAAAGATTGTTCGGCACCAATGGTCTGCTGTGATGAAAATTTAGATGATCATACTGATAAATTAGTTGAAAAAATAAATATTTAAATATTTATTTAAATCATAAATATGAACATTCTCATAACCGGAACAAATGGTTTTATTGGAAGAAATCTCAAAGAACATTTTTTAAAAACTAACAATAAGTTAAGCACACCCAAAAGAGATGAATTGAATATATTAGATGGTGGATCTGTTGAAAATTATATTAAAAAAAATAATTTTGATGTTGTTATACATTGCTGCGTAACACTAACGTCTATAGAGCAAAATCTTAAAATGTACTTTAATCTTGAAAAACTATCTAATTCATTTGGTAAATTAATATGTATTGGATCTGGAGCAGAATTCGACAGAAATAATTATATCCCAAAAATGAATGAAGATTACTTCAGTAAATATATACCATCAAAAGAAGATATTTATGGGTATTCAAAATATAAAATAGCAGAGGATATTTTAAAAAAAAAAAGAAATATTTATAATTTGAGAGTATTTGGAATTTTTGGAAAATATGAAGATTATCGAAGAAGATTAGTATCAAATAATATTTGTAGTCTATTAATAGGAAAAAATATTGTCTTAAATAAAAATGGTTGTTTTGATTATATGTATGTTAATGATTTTTCAAAAATTGTAGAAATGTTTATTAGCAAAAATCCTAAATATTCTACTTATAATACTTGCACAGGAGAAGTTATTGAATTTCTAACAATTGCAAAAATAATTAATGAAGTTGACGGTAGAAATAAACCCCTTCAGGTAAAACAAGAAGGTATTAACCCAGAATATTCGGGGGATAATTCGAGGTTTGTGAATGAGTTTGGTTTAATGAATTTAACCAATCCAAAAATTTCCATAAAAGAGTTATATTATTGGTATAAAAACGATAGTAATTTAAAATTTGATGAGAAATTGTTTAATTCTTGGATTAAAAATTGATTAATAAATAGATTTTAGTAAAACCTTATTATGAATTTATTAGAACAAAAAATGTTAAATGTTCTTAAATCTTTAAGAGACGATTATGGTGTAATAGGAATTAAAGCTGAATTTGAGGCTGAAGGTACTCGAATAGATGAGCTAATGAGACTTATCGAGATTGTGAGAAAATTGAATATAAAATTAGGAATTAAAATTGGCGGGTGTGAAGCCATGAAAGATTTAATGGAATGTAAACAACTTGGAACAGAATATATCATTGCCCCAATGGTAGAGACAAACTATGCCCTTAAAAAATTTATAGAGGCAAAAAATAAAATTTTTGATGAGGAGGAGAAAAAAACTACAGAGTTTTTAATTAACATTGAAACAAAAACAACCACAGATAACCTTCAAAAGATTGTAACTACAAACAATGCTTACGACGATACCAATAAAATTAATGGTTGGGTATTTGGAAGAGTAGATTATACATTATCATGTGGTTTAGAAAGAAATGACATTAATGATAGTGAAGAAATTACTAACGCAGTAATTAATGTGGCTAAAAGTGCAAAGAAAAATAACTTAAATTTGGTTGTAGGAGGGGGTGTGTCAGTTGATTCTGTTGATATTCTCAAAAGAGTAAATGAAGTTCGTTTAGATAGATTTGAAACTAGAAAAGTAATATTTTCTTCTGAAGCATTAGGTGTTAAAAGTTTAGGCAAAGGGATGCTCCAAGCAATAAATTTTGAGCTTTTATGGTTAAAAAACAAAAAAAATTATTATGGTTCAATATATAGCGAAGATGATAAAAGAATAAAAATGCTCTCTGATAGATGGAATGTTTAAATCATAAAATCTAGTAGTTGTTAAATTGTCTTAATAATTATAAAATATAGAATGAATTTTAATAGCAGAAAAAAAATTTTTGAATTTGTTTCCAATAAAAAAGTTATAATTTGGGGCGCTAGAATGACAGGAATTGGCGCACTACGTCAACTAAAGGAGCAAAATATTGAAATTCTTAACTTTGTAGACTCTGACGAGGCTTTAGTAGGAAAATTTGTTCACGGTTTCAAAGTTCACCATCCTGGCGAATTAAAAGAAATTTTGAAACCACATGATAATGTTGTAATTTTAATAGCGGTATCATTAAAAGAAGATGAAATATTAAGTCAATTGCAAAAAATAGATATTGCAAATGTTCCCGTCATTAGTTTTTTAGACGAAATGGCCCCCTATTATACTGTTGATATTTTAGGTTCATGTAATTTAAAATGTGCTTCTTGCCCTCATAGTATTGAGGACACTGATGTACCAAAGGGGTCAATGAGTTTTGATGTTTTCAAATCGGTTTTTGATAAGATTATTAAAGAAACACCATCTATTTCTCATATAAGTTTATATAGTTGGGGAGAACCATTGCTTCACCCACATATTGATAAAATAATTGATTATGTTCATGAAAAAAATGTTGCCGTTGCGCTATCAAGTAATTTATCAATAAAATTTGAAAAAAGAATAGAAAAAATAATTAAATCTGCACCAGATTATCTAAAAGTTTCACTTTCAGGTTTTTACCCTGAAGCTTATGATAATACGCACCAAGGAGGAGATATAAATTTAGTTAAGAATAATTTATACTTAATAAAAAAACTTCTAGACAAATATAAGGTACAGACATTAATTGATATTAACTATCATTTATATAGAGACAATAGTGGAGAAAATATTGAACAAATGGAAAAGTTAGCTGATGAATTAGGATTTGCTTTGTCAAAAACTTATGCTTTAGTTATGCCTTTAGAGAGAGTGATATCTCATGTAAATGGAAAACCAGATTTGCAAACTGAGCAACTCCAAAATAATTTATTAGTTACAATTGATGAAGGTATAAAAGCCTCTTCAGAAGTTCCATTACCCAAAAATACGTGCCCATTCAGAGAAAATCAAATAAATATTAATGCTGATTTATCAGTTCCAGTTTGTTGTACAGTTTGGAAAAGAGATGACAATGTAGTTGCTTCAAATTTTCTTGAAAGCAACGTTAGTGAAATTAATAAAAATAAAAAAAATGTCGATTTATGTAATAAATGTATGAATTTAAGATTACCAGAATACAACATGGGATTTAATAAAAGAGGCTGGGAAAAATATGCTAAAGAAAAATCTATTACAGATATAGGTTCCAAAAAAAAAATTTTCAAAGCAACAGACAAAGAGTTAAATGAAAATAGATATTAAAAAAGAAAATGTTTGGATCTGGGGTATTGGAGCTGCAGGAAAATGGGCCTCAGATAATATAAATTCAAATGTTAAAGGTTTTATTGATAGTGGTGCAGCTAAACATAATTTAAAGTACAATAATTTATCAGTTTATTCTCCAGAAAATGTAAAAAAAATAATAAAAGATGATGATCTAATTTTAGTAACTGTTTTGGATATACAGGATGTAATTCCAATTATTGAGAGTAGATTTATTAATAATGAATGGTCTGCCTTTGGAGAGCTTATGGCAAATCAAAAAGCCGGAAATAATTTAACTGGTGTTTCTGATGAGTTTGTTGAATATACTTTAAAAGCTGTAGAATTATGTCACAAAAATTTTTTAAATAAAAACGATAAATTTCTGCATAGTGTAGATATAGTTATCTCAGAAAAATGTACTTTAAATTGCAAAGATTGTGCAAATTTAATGCAGTATTATAAAAATGCTAAAAACATTAATTATGAAATGGTCGTTAGAGACTTTGAAAACTTAACTAATAAAATAGAGCATGTTTTTGAAGTAAGATTAATAGGGGGGGAACCTTTTTTTAATAAAGATATTTACAAAATAATTGATTATTTTTTAGAATCAAAAAAAATAACAAAACTTGTAATCTACACCAACGCAACAATTCCTCTTAAAGCTGAATTAATGAAGAGTTATGTAACACCAAAACTTGTTTTTTCCATAACTGACTATGGAAATCTTTCTAAAAACACTGATAAAGTCATAGGCGTTTTGAAAGAAATGAATATTGCATATAGGGCATTGCCACCTAATAACTGGACTGATAGCGCGACAATAAAAGATAGAAAAAGATCAGAACCTAGTATGATTGACATATTTGAAAGATGTTGTGGCAAAAATTTATTTACTATTATGTATGGAAAACTTTATAGATGTCCATTTGTTTCAAATGCAGAAAGATTACATGCGATACCTTATGATGAAAAGAATGGTGTTAGTTTAGAAGCACCGTTAGAAGATATTATTAACTACACAACTAAAATAAAATATTTACCTGCATGTAATTTTTGTAACGGTAGATCACATGATGCCCCAGAAATCGTACCTGCCATCCAGGCAAAAGGAAAGTTGCCATTTAAAGAATATAGTAATACTTTTGAAAAAAAATCTTGAAACTAGGAATAATAATAACGTCTTATAACAATCAAGACACTATTGAAAAAACCATCAAATCAGCTGCGAAACTTAAAAAAAATAACAAAACTTACATTGTTTTAGTTGATGACTGTTCAAAGGACTTAACGTTAAAAATTATAAAAAAAGCAAAAGAAAATAATCAAATTGATTACATTCATTTTAATAAAGTAAACCTTGGTGTATCTAAATGCAGAAATATTGGAATTGATTTATGTAAAAATACAGATTATGTAACATTTTTAGATGGAGATGATTTTCTTAATCCTAAATTTTCCAGGATTATTAAAAGAAAAATTTTTTATGGAGACTTAATAGCTTTTAATTTTAATTATCATTATAAAGATAAAATTAGTAAAAATTTTTTTTATAAAAAAGATAAAGATTTATCTACTAAAGATATTAAGGCATATTTTCATCGATATCTAATTAAACCTAATAAAAATTCATTATTTACAACATGCTGGTCAAAATTATATAAAACTAATTTATTAAGATCAGAAAAAAAAGTATTTTTTGATAAGAAACTATTTCTTTGTGAAGATACTGATTTTGTTTTTAGATTTTTATCAAAAGTAAAATTTGTTCAATATATAAATTTTCCTATGTATATTCACACATTAGTAAAAGGTAAAGGAAATTTGAATAAGGCAACCTTTGGAACAAAACTACCACTTAGATGCCAAATATCTTTTTTGTCAGCTATTGATAGCTGTAAAAACTATTTGATTAAAAATAATGATAAATTATCTATAATACAAACCAAGATAAATCACTGCATTGGTGCTTATACTATTATCTATACAATTAGATCTTGCATAAAGATTAATTCATTTTATGATTTTATTAAGACTTATTTATTTTGGAAAAAAATATATAAAAAAAAAATTATTTATAATTCTATCAATGATTATTCACCAAAACTTGCTAGTGGTGGAAAGTGGATACCTTATCTAATTAAAAATAAGATTTATCTTTTAGCTATAATAGTAGCTTTTTTATTTTCTAGAAAAAGATATTTTTAAAATGAAAAAAGATTTTTTTAATGAAAATTTTTAAATTGAATAAATTGATAGATAATCAAAAAATTAAGTATGTATTAGTTGGTTCTTATAATACATTATTTGGTTATCTCACTTTTGTATTAATATTTTACAATTTTTCTGATGTAGCAAGTCATTCTTTATTATTAGGAATAACTCATTTTATAGCAGTAACACATAATTTTTTTACATATAAGCGTTGGGTTTTTAATGTAAAAGAAAATTTATTAAAAAATTATTTTAAATTTCATCAAGTTTGTCTATTACTTTATATAATCAATTTAATATTATTTCTATGTTTCACCAAAATGATGAATATGAATATTTATTTTGCACAAGGATTAATTTTAGTAATTATTATAATACTTGGATATTTTATGAATAAGAGTTATTCTTTTGTAATTAAATAGAGACAAATAAAGTGAATTGAGTGGGAATAACTTATAAAAAATGTTCATAATAAATAAATTAAGGAATTATATAAATATTAATCCCACGGCGCGCAAATTCTTTGTTAGTTTGTTGTCACCATTCACTGTGCCCCTTTTATTTTTGCAAAATTATTTAAGTATAAAAGGATATAAACGTAGAAAAATGATTTCATTATGGAGAAAAACTAATCCAAAAAATATTCTCAATTATAAAAATGGAACAGCGTTTAACATATCCATGAATAAATCATCAATAAGTAAATCGCTAGTTTTTCAAAACGACTACGAATTTAATGAAACGAGTATAGTAAAGCAACTAATCAAACCTGGCTCAAATGTTATTGATATTGGTGCAAATTTTGGATGGTATTCAGTTCTTTTTTCCCAGTTAGTTGGAGCAAGTGGAAAAGTTTTCTCTTTTGAGCCAATCCCTGAAACATATGAGGAATTAAATTCAAACGTTAAACTCAACTCTTGCAAAAACATAAAAACATTTAATTTTGCTTTAGGCAATGAAGAAAGATCGGTAAACTTTGGCGTTCCTGAATTTGATGGTAGTTCAGGATGCGTTTCTCAATTTATAAAATGCAAAAAACAAGTCCAAGTTTCTATGTGTAAATTAGATGAAATTATAGAAGAGCAAAATATAACTAATATAAATTTTATAAAAGCTGACATCGAAGGTGGTGAATTTAACATGTTACTTGGTTCAGAAAAAATTCTGAATAAATTGAAACCTGATATAATGATTGAAATAGTAGATATGCATTGTGATCGCTTCGGATATGCACCTGTAGATATTTATCAATATTTACTTAGCAAAGGTTATAATGGCTTATTTATTGGCAATGAGTATACAAAAGTTAAAACTGATATAAAAATTAACGATTTAATTAAACCTAATGTTAAAAATCTTTTAAATGGTAATTATTTTTTTAGCACAAGGATTAATTTTAATTAAAATTTATTGAGATCTAAATTATATATCTCTTCATTTGAATCTAGCGCACCCTTTTTAATT
>MDTC01274498.1_pt1 | contig 10710 bp, 8 predicted proteins | sample 811181 | NCBI WGS metagenome assembly MDTC01 (sample SAMN05326644, study PRJNA326480) | marine metagenome | isolation source: seawater | place: Pacific Ocean: North | collected 2011 | reverse complement strand
CTAGCCGAGGAAGATAAAAATCTCGTTCGGCGAATTTTGGCTTGGGGGAGGGGCGAATCGGCCAATCTGTTGGCTCAAGTTGCTTCCGAGTACCCCGAGAAGTTTGCCGTCTTGGTGTTGGAGTCGCCGTCTCAAGCGTTGCCTTCTCCACCAACCAACGGGCCTTTCGTTTTCTTTTTGATCGATGAACATACGCCGGAACCTGTTGGGCGGGGTGCATTGGCATGGGTAGAGAAAGCAAGGCGCGACACTCCCCCAATCGGAATCAATCGACTCAGGGGCTTGCTTGCCGATGGGCGTACTTCGGCCCAAGATCCAGTCAGTTCTCGCTTGGCCCTTGCTTATGGATTCATGAATGAAGCCAACCGAGCCTTGGACCCCCTTAAAAAGGCTCATGATAATTCACTGAAATCCGTGGACTCGATCACCACCCATCCGGAAGAAAAAAAACCATTTCAGCAGACAGTTATTAACACCGAACCACGATCTTCGCAGAAAAATCCACGAGGGGAAAATTCCGGCGTCACGCCCACCGGAATCACAACCTTTGCCGAAAAAGAAGACGAACCAGCGATACCGTTTATCGCAGAAGAGCTTTTCGATTGCAGGATCGTCAGGGATTACCGCAAGCGCGGCACTGACCAGTTGTTGCGCGAATTACCCAACAGGGACTTGATCCTGATACTGGGCAAACGCTTCGAGCGCATGGGTGCTTTGGATCGCATTCGCGAAGTGGATGAAGTGTTCGTGGATTTCTACGAAACGCTCAAGTTGGTGGATGGGCTGGAGCTCTAGCTTGATTGGCTTTCGTCGGGACCGCGCCCCTTGAAGGTCAATTCGGCAACTCCCGACTTGTCCAGATCTCCCAAGCCAAGCTCGACCATTTTTTGGTATTGAGCGAGGGTCGCCTTGGCCAGTGGAACGTTTACGCCAACTTCTTCCGCGACAGCTATGGCGATCCCCGAATCCTTGGCTGCATGCTCGGATGAAAAGTAACATTCGTGATCACGCCCGAGCATATCTTCGGCATCGGTTTCCAGTACACGGGAGTTGGCCCCTGTTTGGGAAAAGACTTCACAGAGCATCTCGAGGTCGAGACCCAAGGCATCGCCGATGCCCAAGCCTTCCGCCAAGGCGGCGGTGTTAACGTTCATCACCATGTTGACAAGGGCTTTTACTTGAGCGGCTTTTCCAGCTGGACCCACGAAACGCAAGTTCACGCTGAGATCCTCCAGCAGGTCCTTCACTTTCTCGAAGGTTTCCTCCTTTCCTCCCACCATGAGGTATAGCGTGCCGTCACGAGCTTGCGTGATACTGGAGGCCATGCAACCTTCGAGGGTCTCGGCGCCGATTGCGGAGGCTGCCCCTTCCAGTTTCACGTGCATGCTTGGAGAAAGGGTGGCGCAATTGATGAAAAGTTTGCCTTGGGCGCCTTGAAACAGGTTGTCTCCTTCACTGAAGAAGACGGACTCCATGGCGACGTCGTTGGTTACCACGGTGATGACGACGTCCGATGACGCAGTAACCTCCGCGAGGCTTGAAGCGTGAACGCAACCGATTTCATTGGCGAGGGCGGCCGCGACATCGCTCGCGAGGTCGTTGACGCAACTAACTTGATAACCTTTGTCTTTCAGGTTGCGAGCCATGTTGGCGCCCATGCGCCCAACACCGACGAAGCCGATTTTCTTTTCTTTTGTACTCATGTTGGAAGGGAAGGATTGAGGATTACGTGTGGGTAAAGAAATAAAAGAGTTTTCCGAGGTGGATTGTCCAACGTTTTGTTGGATTATTTGTCACGATGAGCTTCCTTTGCGTTTGACAGAGTACTGCAAAGCCTTTCGCTGTGCCAATCTTACCCAATCCAAGTAACTCCCAACCAATCATCAAGTTATGTCTACCATTGTACCACTCATTAGTTCTGGAACAGCCGGACCCCTGGGCGTGCTCCATTTGCCCCGTCTTTGGCAAAAGGTTTCACTCGAGGCCGCCGGAAAAATCGCCGAAGGCTATCCCGGCATAGGCACCGGTTACGACTCCATGGTCATTGCTGGCCTGGGTCTCGACACCGAAGCCGTCCGTTCCCATATCACCAACGACAAGCCAACTTACCCCCAGTTCGAAACATGGATCAAGGGACAGCCCGGCGCTACCCTCGACTCCGATTCCATTCAAGCCCTCAATGACTCCATTACTGGTTACAACCACGATGATGGTACGCGTCAGGGCATTCTTTCAGCCAATGGTTTGCCCGATGGAGACCCTAGGGATGCCATCAACCTGAACAATCTCGACGACTGGCTCGAATTCCACGCCGCTGAGATAGCGGGCTGAATTTCAGTCCAAGCTTTGGAAACGCCCGGTCCGAGTGGATCGGGCGTTTTTGCTCAATTGAAGCAGGGAGTGGATCCTTCGGGTGACAAACTCGCTTGCTCCCTGAATCCCCATAAGGAACAGAAGAAGTTATGTTTGGTGAAATCGTTAATTCCCAAGGTGAAAAAATTGATTGCGAATTCCACGAGGGCTCGGAGGGTTCCCGCAATCTGCTAGTCATCGGGCATGGTGTTACCGGCAACAAGGACCGACCTTTCGTGGTGGGTTTGGCCGAGGCCGTGGCGGCGGAGGGAATGCCCGTCCTCCGCATGTCTTTTTCCGGCAACGGCAGTTCCGGCGGCCGTTTTCAGGACTGTACCATATCGAAGGAAGTGGAAGACCTGAAGGCCGTTCTCGATGCCGTTGAATCCGGTAGTTCCTTCACGGTCACTTATGCCGGGCATAGCATGGGTGGCGCCGTAGGTGTCTTGGCGTCGGCTTCGGATTCCCGCATACGCCATCTTGTTTCACTTGCTGGCATGGTGAACACAAAAGCTTTTTGTGACCGTGAATTCGGGGAAGAAACCCCTGACGAAGGCTGCATGTGGGAAGATTCCTCGTGTCCGCTTTCCTCCACATTTGTCGAAGATATGAAAGCCATTGGATCGGTTGCTCCCAAGGCGCCTTCCGTTCGTGTCCCGTGGCTACTTGTCCATGGGACGACGGACGACGTCGTGCCGATCGAGGATTCCCGCGAAATCTTCGCTTTGGCCAACGAACCGAAGAAATTGGTCGAGATTCCGGGAGCCGACCATGTTTTTTCCGGTGATTCGCTCGACCAAATGACCGAAATCGTAATCTCCTGGCTTGGCGAGACTTTGAAACCTTGAGTCGATGGATCAGGTGGGCCAAGTTTCCCCTTGCCTCCCTGCCGCCATCGTTGTTTCCATTGGATGGAACTCTTTTAGTTCTGTTCACCCATGCCCGCAATTTCGACATCGTTTCCGCGCCCCAGGATAGGTTGGATTAGATTGGCGACAGCCTTGACGTTGTGTTGGGCCTCGCCTGTCACGGCGGCCATCGATATTATTTTCGACTACAGCTACGACACGGGCAACTACTTCAACGACGATCGCCGGTACATCATGGACCAAGCGGCTTACGCCTTCGAATCCAGACTCACCGGCGAGTCCTTTGCTTCTGCGATACCAACCGATTACGGCTCCAGCATGACGGGGTACGTAACGGCTTCGCATCCGGTAACTGGAAATTCCTTTAATATCAATTTCGGATCCACGACAAGCGAAGGAAATGTAGTCGGGCAGGCAAACGAGATAATTATTTTCCCTGGAGCGGGGGCTGCATCTGGATCTACTTTGGCTTGGGCGAGTGGGATCCATAATCCTCGAGGTTCTGGAGACCCTTGGTTGGATTACATGAATAACACCAGGGATTCTTCAACTAATTACGATTCCGTAGGAGGAACAATATCGGTAAACACCTCGCAAAACTTTTATGATGATACCGATTTGACCACGCATACGGATGCGACGACTTCTGGAAAGTATGACTTCTACTCCGTAATGGTGCATGAAATTGGCCATCTTATGGGCTTTCGGGATGGATCCGATGCTTGGGATGCAAATTACAATGAGGCTAGCTCTTTATTCACGGGAGCAAATGCGAAAGCAGAATACGGTGGCTCTAATATCCCTATGGATGCAGCCAGTGACAGCCATTTTGGAGGATCTTTGGATCCAACGAAAATCAACTGCGACTGCCATCCCTCGCTGAATGTTTCCGTTAGCACAAATTACCGCGCAAGTTTCAGCGATTTGGATTTCGCGGTGCTCTCGGACATTGGTTATACCGTCTCGGCCGCACCGGTAGGGACAAACGTGGGTAGCACTTACACGGATCCGGGGGTTGGTTATGGGGGCACCTATTTCGTTCCGGCTGCGGAGACTTACGCCACCTGGTTCGCCAGAACCGGGGGGGGCGGCGGAACCGGGGGGGGCGGCGGAACCCCCGGCGGCTCCGCAGGCGCCCCCGAGCCCGCTGCCATCTTTACTTTCTTGGGTTTGATTCTCGCTTTTTTTGCAGGTTGGCGTGAATGGGGTCGCCGGAGGAGCAAACCCGAGAATTCCTTGCTTGAAATCTAGAAGAAGCTTGTCGCTTCACCCTATTCAAGGGAAATCACGATCATGAAAAAGATCGTCCTGATTATCCTAGTGGCACTGCTTGCCTGGGGTGGTTACCTCTGGCGTGATAGCGCAAAATGGGATCGTCGGGTTGAGCAACACGACGAACTTCTTGAGCAAGGCCGTCGATCGGAAACAGATGCCGTCCGTAAATCTCTGCGTGAGGAGCGACCCGATGACCCTTCCGTTCTTCGGCTCGAAGCTCGCATGGCGACCGCAGAGAATCCGCGAAAGGCCCTTGAGCTTTTGCATCGTCTGCGCACCCGGGGCGAAGCGACTTGGCAGGACTTGGCCTTGCTGGTCGAAATAACCCAAGATTATCCCGAGGTATTGCCCGTACCGTCTATTTTGGCTGAATTGGAAAAAGCTCACGGAGAGAAACCGGAAGTCATCGCCTTGGTTGCCAGACAAAACGCTCTGGAAGGCCGAATTGATCTTGCCCTGAACCGATTGTCCGAAGTGTTGACGAAGTTTCCCGACAATGGTCAGGCTCGTTTGCAGCGAGCTCGCATCATGTTGTTGTCACCTGATCTAGCGACAAGAACAGGAGCCAAATTGGCTTTGTTTGAGCTGGGAAAGAATAACGACAGGGTAGGGCACACCGCTCTCCGGATTCTAGTCAATCGGGAAGTCGGGTCCACTTTCTTCCCTGAAGATGCCTTGGAGGCATCGTTGGCCCTCCAACGGCACCCTTTCACGGGTGACGCCACTTACTTGCGCGCGACCTCTCTTCGCTTGCGGCTGGAACCCGTCCGGCGTGGAGCAATCCTAGCCGCTGCCGTCGAACGCATAGAGGCAAGCGACAAGGTTTTACTCGCCGTTTGGCTGAACACGGAGCTTGCTCCCGCTTTGGTGTTGAAGACGATTTCCGTGAAGGATGCGTTAGCTAAGGAAGAACAGTTCTTTCCCCGTTTTCAGGCGTTTTTGTTGCTCAGGAGAACCGTGGAGGCTCATCGGTTGCTAAGTGAAGCCGATAGCGTTCTCGGAGAAGCCATGAAGACGCGGGCTAATGCTTATTTGGAGTTGGCGGAAGGGAGAAGGGATGGGGCAATCGAACGTTTTGTGCAGCAAGCAGCGAGCTCCGGGGATCAACAATCCTTGGTGGATGCCGGACGACTGGCTCTCTTGAACGGGCGTGTGGATGCAACCTGGACTGCTTACCTTCAGGCCTTGAGATCCAGAGGGGATAGCATCGGGCAATCCGTAGGTTTGCAGTTGCTGCAACTTGCCTTGCATCGTCGTGAAACGGAAGTGGCGTGGCGAACGGCCAAATTGCTTGCCGAGCGTTTTTCACGCCGAGCTGGAAATCGAAACAATTACGCCTATCTGTCTCTTTTATTAAATAGGGAGGTGCAAACGGCGACACTAGCTGCCGAAGAAGCGATCAAGATAGGGCCGCGAAATACCGCTTTCCTCAGTACCTTGGCTCTGGCTCGCCTTCGAGCGGGTCGATGGGCGGAAGCTCGCGAACTCATGGAACGTCGCGGCGAAGTTGGATTAACGCCAGGTGAACGGGCCACCAACGCGGCAATTTTCCTTGCTTTGGGTCGTGAAGCGGACGCGGTTCTTGCGTCCAAAGGGTTGCGACCCGAAATGATGCTTCCCGAGGAGTGGAATCTGCTTGGAAGTTTGGCGGTGGAAGCATCGCCAAAGCCTTGAATCACTGGCTTTAGGGGAGAACCGAAGCTTTTTGTTTGTTTTTGGTGTGCGTTAACACTTTGTCAAGGATGCGCCGTTCGACTGGCAGCAAACTGATTTTCTCAAGTCCAACGACGAGCTCCTTCGCTTCATTAGAGAACCCGTTTTTGAGTAACGCTCGCGCACCAATCAGTCGCTGTGTTGGGCATTCCGAAGGATTTGCAGAGAGCATGCCCTCTAGCAACCGGAGGGATTCGACCGGGCGACTGCTCTCTTGGTAGCATAGGGCGAGTGTGAAACGGTATTCGCGAACTTGCGGATATTGGGCCACGAGGCTTTCGGCGACTTTTCGGCAGGCAATCAAGTCTTGTCCATGCAAGACTTTGAGGCGACTGATTCGGTTGGCGGTCTCGGGATCGTTACGATAGTCATTCGCTTGGATCGAGCCGAGAAGTTTCTCGAGCGGTTCGTCATCCACTCCCCGCTGCAAGGTGAGGATCAGCAAAGCCCGGGCCCAGTGTTCCATTTCGGGTTCTTTGATCAAGCGGCGCAAGAGCGCGACGAGGGTCGCCTTGTCTTCATGAAGGAGGACAAATTTTCGGAAGAGGGGCAAGTCCGATGTGGTGGCTAAACGTAGGGCTTCTTCAAGTTCGCGATTTGCCTCTTTCACTTCCCCGCTTTTCCGTAGAATCAACGAGTGAAGAAAGTGCCGCTCACTTTGGGAAAAAGGGAGTTGTTCATCGAGAATGCGCTTGGCTTCTTGAATTTGATCGGAACCAATTCGCGACCTCAGCCATTCGGCCCAAAGTTCTTTGTTGCTGGCCATGGTACGGGTTGGCAGTAGGTCAACTGCATTTTCATGGAGACCAAGGTCATTGAGCGTGGTGGCGACCTCCTTAAGGTCCGCATCGTCGAGGCGGTCATATTGTTTGCCCAAGGCGGCCCGTAGAGCGGTTTCAGGAACAGGTTTCCCGAAGAAAGCCGCCCGAAGACTGAGCAATAGATCATGCCGTTGGGCCAAGGGATGTTCCCAGAGCATGCGGGCATGGAGACGTTGCTGTTTTTCGTCCTGCTGGGGCAGTTGCAGAAGAACTCGTAGGGCAGCCAAACCATAGGAACCTTCCTTGGTCTTCGTTTGCTCCATGTGGGCGATTGCTTCGCGGCTGAAACGAGGATCAATGGAATCCAGACAAAGGCTCCAGTAAATGCGGTATGCTTCCAGAGGGGCATCCGGATGACTCAGGATTTCACGGCATTGCCGGATGGCTATATTTTTGGCAGGACGGCCTTGAGCCAAGGTTGTCAACAGTCGAAGATAGAGATATTCGCTGGGTTCGACTTCTTCCTCCCGAAGGTTTAGGATCGCTTCCTCGGCTACTTGCGCTTGATGGAGATCAAGGGCGGTTTGAATCAGTTTGATCCGATCCTCCGGTTTGCTTTTCGGGTGATCAGCCAGCTTTTGTCGCCACGAAAGAAGCTCGTGGTAGTTAACGCTTTCAGCTGTTTTACAAAGCTGACGAAAAGTCCCAAGTGGTTCAGGGTTCAGCATATAGGAGGCGTGCGCTTTGCGGAAGGCCTCCTGAACCTCTCCTTTTTGATGAAGTTCCTTGGAGTTCTCGAGAAGTTGTTCGGCCCGGTGCGCCTTCAAAAGGCCATATGTCGGATAAGCCGCCAAGCCGAGTCCAAGCCCTGCGAGCAAAATGCAGGTCAAAATACCCGAGATGGGTTTTTTATTGGTTGTCCATCGACGAAACCATTCCGGCAGGTAGATGCGGCGAAATTTCCTCCACAATGACGCTTTTGCTTCCGTCTTGCGGGTGTCGAGAGCTTCTTGTTCCTGGAGACTTCGTCGTCGTCGGTGACGTAAATATTTCCAAAAGCCTTCGGCGGAGGGTAAATCGGTCAAGCGAATCCTAACTGCCCGAAGGAACCTCTGCAGACGCATCCATCGGAAACGAAGGTTTTGCTTGAATCGCTCATTCGCCTCCTTCAGGTCATTGAAAAAATATGCCTTCAATCGCTTTATTTTGGGTGGTCTCGAATCGACCTTGTAGTGAACGTTGGGGCCTTCCGGGAGATCTGATGGCGCGTTGCTGCGAGCTTTACGGTTTTCCCGACGAGCCTCCCGCGCCTTGAGAAAGCGTTGGAATCGCATCCTGCGAAAGGAAATCCAATGCTGTAGGTTTCGCCGGAATTCCCTCCAATCCGCTCGCAGACGTACCAAGAAAGGGGTTTTACGGGGGCGGGGCATATTGAAAGGAATCTAGAAAATCAACCTGACCCAGCTTCCTTGGCGCGAAAAACGATCTCAAAGGATTTTGCGGGTTGTTTGCTTGGAGGGTTGGGCACGAGGATGAAGTTGTCGGTGATTATGGGATTCAGTTCTTTTCCCGAGACAACCTCTGCCGAGCGAAGGCGTTTGTCAAAGAATGCAATGAAGGGGCGATACCCTCGCTGCACACCGTTTTCATTAACGGGGGCATAGCTGTTGGGACCACCTTGGGGGGTGATTACCAAGCGGTATTCATCGCCTTTTTGAATCAGGGTTTGCTTCCAGTTAAGTTTGCCATTCGCCATTTTCGCGCGCCAAGCGGGATCGCCGTAAAAAGCGACGATGTCGCGGTCGAAAAGGAGGCCTTTGGCATCGGTCGAACCCAAACCCAGCTTGCGGGCTTGCTCGGAGGGCTTTGGCTTTGCTCTTAGGCGATTGCCAGGCTTCGCCCGAGCGATATCGGGAAAACAAGTTTCGAGACGGTGGATGAGGGCATGGTGGTTGGCGAAGAAGGCCTCCGTGAAGGTGTAGCGCCCCGGTTGCTCAATGAAATAATCCAAGCAACCCCAACCCATGTAACCATACCAAGTGACTTCTACGTAGCCCATCATTTGGCGGACACCGGCGCTCTCAAGGAAGGCAGCTGCCATGGAATCCGGCCCGTCGAGGTGCCCCATGAGGCAATTGCCGATCGGCATGTAAACCTTTGGGTTTGGGGATTGCACGATGTGTCGTTTTCCTGACAAATCGGATCCAAAGAGGGTGCCATCCTTGCAACGAAAAACGCCGTTTCGATACCTGAATCCTAGCTGCAGATCGCGTTCAGTGGCATGACCCGAGGTGACGAACAGGTCGGGTTTGCCTTGGTTGAGTTCCTTGACGAATAAATTGGTTGTGTCCTGAGGCAATCGAATGTCCTTTTCCTTTTCACCTTTCTCCTTGGCGACGCCATGTCCTTTGCGTAATTCGCAAAACCACTTTCCTTCTTCACATCGCTCGAGGGCAATTTCGGTACAGGCAAGGGAGTTGCGAATGACGAGTGGCTTGGAGGTTGTGGCGATGGCGAGTGCGTTGTCGGCATCATGCCCCGTTAGGATTCCCCAAAAAAGATCCGTGTAGGGGTCGTCGTCGAGTGTTCTCGTCATGCGGTGAATGGCCTTGACGAATTCCTTGGTGGTTTCCTTCGGACGAGCCACGAAGCAGGCGTAACGAGGAAACGACTTTCGAAGGGAGGGGAGGGCTTCCTTGACCGATTTTTCGTAGAGTAGTATTTCAGCGCCGTGTTTTTTTTCTAGGGCCAAAACGACCTTGGCCCATTTTTCGTCTTCCGCCGTTGGCTTGGAGACGACAATGCAATAATCGACTGCCGACAATGCATGAGCCCAAAAGCAGAGAAAAAGGAGCCCGATTCGTTTCATGAATGATTTCCTCAACCGTGGAACCATTACGCTGAAGACTTGCAAACCCAAACTCTCTTTGCCCGAAAGGCGTTGTTCCGTCCGTTGGCTTTGCCGTTGAGCCAAGGTTCTCGGCAACTGCTGCTCAGATGAATCTCGTGACACCGGGAACGGGTGCTTCCGGCACGGCGAGATCTTTCTTCCAATCGAGGTGTTCGGGTGTGAGGTCCAACTTTGAGTTCAGGGCATCCTCGTAAGTGATTTGTTGTCCCGTGTAGGCGGCCATCCGCCCGAGAATGGCCACCATCGTGCTTTGGGCGGCGATTTCACCGTCGTTGAAGGGGTTGCCTTCGCGAATGGAGGCGAACAATTCGTTGTGCTCGGTTTGGTACATGTCGTTGTTTTCGCCACGGAAGCGCCAAGCATCGTCCTTTCCGAGGATGGCGTGGCGGTTTTTGGCCGAACTGTAACCTTTGGTGCCATACACCTCGACCTCGTATCCTCCCACGGTGCCGTTTTGCTGGCGGGAAAAATGGTAGCCACGGGTGCCGCCGCTTTCGTTTTCCCATTGGTAGACCACAGCGAAATGATCGAAGATGTTGCCGTATTTATCGGGGTCGTCATACACCTGCCGCCCCCCGGAAGCTTCGGCGTAACTGGGCGCCTTGTCGCCCATGGTCCATTGCATCATGTCGATGCAGTGCACGGCCTGCTCCACGATGGAATCACCGGATAACCAGAGGTGGGCGTTCCAGTTGCGCATCTGGGCCTCCAGGTCGCCCCAGCCTTCCTCGCGGGGTTTCTTCCAGGTTTCACCACCGTTGTAGGTGCTGTACATGGCGTTCACGTCGCCTATGGCGCCGTCGAGGATACGTCCGAACACCTCCCGTTT
>MDTC01235630.1_pt1 | contig 10710 bp, 9 predicted proteins | sample 811181 | NCBI WGS metagenome assembly MDTC01 (sample SAMN05326644, study PRJNA326480) | marine metagenome | isolation source: seawater | place: Pacific Ocean: North | collected 2011 | reverse complement strand
CTACGTCGAGGTCGGGACCGTCAAGGTCTACATCTCCGCCCGCCTCGACGGATGCATCCGCCGTCTCGATGTCGAAAAGCCCGACAATCGCGAGCATCCAGTAGGCCAATACAAACAGAAGCGTCACGGAGTAGAACGCAGTGGGCAGGGCAAACGCTGCGCTCAGAAACTCACTCATGGCACCCCTTTGCGGCTGTGCGGCTTGCGGGCCGCGCGTATCATCTGCCTCGTGGAACGTCTGTTATCGGCCGGGAAATACGGTGCGGGCGCGAGGATGTTTCGTTCGAATCAAACCTCGCGATACCCCTCAGGGATCTCCCGCCCCGTAGAACACCCGCAAGATTTCGAAGCCAACCGTGCCCTTGGGCAGGGTCACCTCGATGCAGTCCCCCTCTTGCTTGCCCAGCAGGGAGCGCCCGACCGGTGACTGGATGCTGATGCGGCCACGCGCCGGGTCGGATTCCTCTTTGTCGACCAGCCGGTACACTTTTTCGTTGCCATCGTCGTCTTCGACCGTGACCTGCGCGCCAAAGCGGATGTTTGCGTGGGCGGGCATCTCCCCGAGGTCGACCACGGTGACCTCGGAGATCTTCCGCCGAAGGTAGCGCAGGCGCGAGTCAATGGCCCGCAGCCGCTTCTTTCCATAGATATAGGCAGCGTTCTCGGAACGGTCGCCGAGCGATGCGGCCTCGTGGACCGAGTCCACAATCTCGGGCCGTTCCACGTGCCAGAGATGTTTGATCTCGCCTTCGATGGCTTGGTAGCCCTCTCGCGTCATGTACCGAGGCACTTGGCTCTCCCTCGCGCGTCGGAGCGCGAACATTCCACCTGTGTAATCGGGTGCTTTCGATTGGAAAAGGACGGGCGAGCGGACCCTCAGTCGCCGAGGAGTGCGGCCCGACCTCCCAACGGCCCTCATGTCACGGAATTTCAGAAAACATCCCGATTCTCCACGGACGCGGCCACTTGCACCCCATCCACAATACGTGGACAAGGCCACCGACTGAACGGTGGCACTCGACCGGAGTGCTCCTTGTCTCACATCGTCCCCGCCCCGACCGCATCGGTCTTCCGATGCGCCGCCCTCGCTTTCGCCCTGGCGACTGGTGCTGCACCAGCACTGGCTGGCACCCCAAACGCCCAGCAATTCAGCAGCGCCATCACCGACTTCGGTGTCGACCGCCACGAAGTCTCCACCGAACAAGCGGGCACCTGGGCCATCTCCATGAAGAGCTTGGGAGACGCGAACATGTTCGTGTCCACCGAGTCGAGCTTCCAGCCCCATGATGCAGTCTGTGGCGGAGATACCACCTGCACGGTCACCGTGGAAGCCGACCAAAGGCTCTATGTCTTTGTGCACGCGGCAGGCTCCGCGGAGTACGACATCATCGCGACACCCGCCACGGTCACCGCACGCCGCTGAGCGGTTCGAGGGGTTGTTCCGGCCCCACGTCGAGCGATGCAATAAGCCGGGTGCATGCACGCACCCGCCACCAGCGCCGCTCCGGCAGCCACCGCAAACACAGCCGACATGCGGCGTCTGTTCCTGCACTGGGCGGCACCCATCGGCGTGCTCACGGGTACTGTGGCGCTGCGGTGGTGGGTTCGGGCATCGCTCTCGCTGGGCGACATCCCCGGCCCCGGAGGCGTAAAGACCCTCGCAGCCATTGGTGTGGGGCACACGGGTCGCGACTGGACCACCTGGCTGGTTGCCGCAGCGATGCCTCTGGCAGGAGACGACCCCCTCCAGGCTGCGGCACTTGTGATGGTGGCTGCATCGGTGGCTGCGGTAGCCGGTGCGATGTTGGCCGGACAGGCGGTCGGCGGCCGGGCCGCGGCCCTCGCTGCAGGCTGCGTCGCGGCGACCTGGTCTCAAGTCATCCACCCCTCAGTGGTGATCGGCGCTGACGGCGTGGCCATGGGTGCCAGCTGGCTCGGCATCGGCCTGTTGTGGTGGGGCAGCCTGCGATGGCGCCGCTTGCCGGTGGTCTTCGTCGGAGTCGGGCTCCTCTACTACGCCCTGCTGGTGAAGGTGACAGCCGCACCGGTCGTGGCCCTGGCCGTACTCACTCCCTTGGTGGGCGGTCCGCCTGCACTCATGGGAGTCTCCATGGCCGTCGTCGCCGCCATGCTGTCGCAAGCGACCCTCTCGGGACCAGGCGCCACCGCGGTCGGGTTCACATGGCCCAGGGGCGCCGCCGAGCAGCTGCTGTCTGCCCATCCCGAGCGCTTTGTGTTCGGCATCCTCGGCCAGCTGGCGCTCGTGGGGGCGCTCCTGCCCGGTCGGCGCTGGCTCCTGCGGCTGGCACTCTTCGGAGCCCTGACCGTCACGCTCGACGTGGCCGCCCAGTCCGGTGGTGTCAAGGCACGACCGCGACACCTCGCCACCGGGGCCCTGGGCCTTGTGGTCTTGAGTGGCTGGGTCGCGGGTGCACTCCCCGCATTCGCCGAACGCCTCGTGACCTGGAAGCTGCCTGCTCGCATCCGTCCGATACTCCGCCCAGCGGCGGCCATTCCTGCACTCTTTTTGATGAACTTCCTGATGCAGGACACGCTCGGCTTCTTCCACGGCTGGGCGGCATTGCGCTCGGGCTACCTCGCCCAGAGTGCCTGCACGCTTCCCCATCCAAAGCGGTCCTGGACCCAGCTCTACCACGGGATTTCGCGGCACGGCTTCACCGACCACAGCGACCCTGGTGCCGACGTCTTGGTAGACATGGCCCGCAACGGACCGCCGGGAGGGGTCGCCACGGTCGTGCTCCGCGACAACCGAGAGTTCCACCTCCTCGCGGGTGCCACCCTCGGCAACACCAAGGCCACCGTCCTCGACCCTCGCAAGTGCTGCAAGAGTGGCGTGAGCGCCAGCTGTGCCCGCTCGGTGGTTCAGGCACTCGACCGGGCCGGTGCGCTCGTGATTCTTCCCACCGATGTGGGCCTGCAGCGGACCCCCCGGGTGAATCACCCCCACGACCGCTTTCGGGCACTTCTCCTGGCACAGATGAGTCCCATCGAAGACCGCACCCGGTGGTGGAAGGCCTGGCAGGGCACCGGCTCGGGCGGCGCTCTGCCCTGCACCAAGGGTGTGGGCCGCTGACCGGTCGCATCAATCTGCTGCCGTGTCGCGAACCCCGCGAGGCACCCCGCCACCTGCGGTGATACCGTGCGCGTCCGCTCAAGCGGTCCCAAGCCTGCCGATCACGCCGCGCCGCAGAGGATTCCCGAATGCACATCTCCACTCTCGCCTGGATGACCATCTCCTCGTGGCTCATCGCCCCCAGCGCACAGGCCGCCGACGCGATCTTCGACACGATGCAGGTCGAGATGGCACCCACCGGAGAACTGCTCGGCAGTGGACTCGACCCCTACAACCTCACTGTGGTCGTTCTCGGCACAGACGGTGCACCTGTCACCGGCATCATCGGCAAGGTGAAGGCCTCGACCGGGCAGACCGGAGAGGTGAGCGAGATTGGCCCCGGGCTGTACCGACTGCCCTGGACCCCCGAGCTCGTCGCGGAACCGGAGCAAGTGGAGATTCGCTTTCGCGGGAAGACCCTCGACAAGCAGAAGATCGATCAGATGTGGTCCCTCACGGTCAACCCGCCCTACGGGCATCGCGTCTCTATTGCGGTGGACCCACAGCAGCTCATCATCGGTCAGGACTCCCAAGCCAGCCTGTCGGTACAGCTTGCTGGCGGCGCAGCGGCGGTCCGTACGGGTGCCGACCTGATGTTCACCGTAAACTCCGGCACGATCGGCACGCCAGCGCCCCTCGGCGACGGCCGCTATGCCGCTCTGTACACGCCTCCTGAAGGTGGTGCAGCGCACCTCGCTCTCATCGGAGTGGCCGACCGACGGGAGCCGAGTCGTACCTACGGGCACCTCGCCATCCCGCTCGCCGTGAAGAGTGAGGTCGTCGCACCGTCGACCCGCGGCTGCAAGGTCATGCTCACCGTGGCCGGTCGGGAGTTCGGCCCCGAAACCACCGACAGTCGAGGCAAAGCAAGGGTCACGATCGTGACGCCTCCCGGAATCATCGAGGCGAAACAGACCAACCTGGAGTGCGATGCCGCAGGGGAATCCACGCTCGAGCTTTCGCCGAGCGAGATCACCCGCGTCCAGCTGATGCCTGTGCATGCGGGACTGCCCGGCGACGAGCGTCTGCAGGTACCGGTGCGTGCATTCGCAGTCACTCCCCAGGGCGAGCCCGATGGCGGAGCCGACCTCACCTTCAATGCAAGTCACGGCACCATCAGCAGCTTCCGGCACGAGGGCGGCGGTGTCTATGCGGCCGTCTACACCCCCCCGGTCCTCGCCGACGTGGTCGATGCCACAATCCAGGCTGTGCTCACCGAGGAGGGAGAGACCGAGGTCGCATCTGAGGTGGCGTTCAAGCTGGTACCCATTCGGCCCACCAGCCTCACCATGACCACCACGCCCGAGCGGCTCGCAAAAGACGACAAGTCCCTCACCGTACAAGTCGACGTCAAGGGGCCCGACGGAAGCGGACTCGCCGGGCGCGACATCGGACTCAGCCTGGCCGGCGCGAAGCAAGCTGGACCGGCCACCGACAACGGCGACGGCACCTACAGCATCGAGCTCACCACCACAGGCCGAGGTCCCGTCGAGATTATTGCGGCCGTAAAGGCCCCCGCGGCGGGCAATCCGGTCCGCGACATCACCGCCATCCCCACCCGCACCCGCCTACCGGTCGATGGCCTGTCTTCATCCACCATCACCATCCTCACCCTCGACGAATTCGGCTACCCGGTGGCCGACACGGATGTGGCGCTCTCGCTCAAGTCTGGCGACGGCCAGCTGCCCAAGACCGCCCGGACCGACGCTACGGGCATGACACAGGTCACCTACACCGCGAGCCGCACCCCGGGACTCGTTCACATCGAGCTCGAGAGCCAGAACGTGACGCGCGCGCTGGGGATCTTCCAGCTGCCGATGGATGCGCCCGACTTCACGCTCGACACCGGGCTCATGATGCCCACCGAGGCGCGCGCGACCGCCTACGAGCAGTGGTCCCCCATCGTCACCCGCACGGTGGTTCCGCGCGATCGGTGAGCCCTCGACAGCGCTGCCCCGACGCCGCCCGTACCGTTCAGTCGACCTTCCAAGAGGGAGCGCCACTCTGCTTGAGGGACTGATTGCGCGCCTGGGTCCAAGATGCGGCGAGGCGTACCGACGCGGCGATCAGCGCGCCATGCACCGCCCCACGATGCGGCCCGTCGTAGGGTGTGCCCGGCTCGATGCCCGAGACGGCCTCCAGCGCCAGGATGCGTTCTTGGAGCCGCCCGGCCTGGAGTCCCTCCTGCGGTGCGAGACCATCTGGCAACGGCATGGGCTCCACGAGACACCGATCCAACAGCACCAGTGGGGATGCGCACGCCAGCAGGGATGCCAAGACCATCCCGAAGCCTCGCACGGCCCCTTCGGGCATGCCAAAGGGCATCACGGCAGCCCGTCGCACCGCAAGACCTCCCAGCCAGCATGGGCCCCCGAACGCCTGCTGCGCCGAGACCGCAATGACCCGACCCGAAAGCTGTGTACCCCCTGGCGCCCGGGTCAGACACCCCGTCGCACCGGTCTGCGCCAACGCCTCGAGCTGTTGGCGCACACGGTCCGGGGTGCTGGTTTCTTCCCGATAGAACCAGACCGCAACCGGCGCTGTCGCCGCAGCCCACAGCGCCGCGTGACGCTCCGCCATCGTGGCATCTGCCGGCATCGCTACGGCCACATCTTGCAGACCAGCCACCCCCGCAGGCATCACCAGCTCCGCTCGAATTCCCACCTGGGCACGGGCCGATGCGACCGAGGCCGCATCCCCATCTACGAGAAGCGATACAAAGGGCACACTCATCGGCGCCCCCAGTGCAGCGACAGGCCCGCTCGGTCGAGCTGGCCTCGGTACCGTCTCCACTCCACCAGCGTGCCGGCCACCCGATGAATCGCCAGGCTTCGATAATGCTCCAACTGCGCCGGTGCTCTCACGGTGCCTGCCAACGTCTCGATGTCACGCAGGCGCTGCAGCTGGGCCGCCACCCTGTAGGCAGAGTCGGTCTCCCCAAAGGCGGCCGTGCTGCCTTCATAGTCGGCCACCGCAAGCGTGACCTGTTCGGCGTGACGCCTCCAGAACAGCAGCGGCTCCGGCACGTAGGCGAATCCACCCAACAACGCCCCGCGTAGAGGGATCACATGGTCCCCTCCCCGCGCCAGGAGGGTGTCGTCGAAGATCCCGAAAAACGACCAGATCTCTCGATCCATCAGGTACGAAGCACCGAGCATGGTCTCGTTCCAGCTTGTGGTGAGAAGCTCGTCGACAGGTACTATCCCAGCAGGCCGGTCCACCTTCACGAGCGCAGGCGCCCCCGACGGATCAGGCCCCATCAAGTACGCCGACGACACCACCTTGGCGCCGGTCTGGGCCCGCACAGCCATGAGCCGCTCAATCCGTCGCGGCACGGAAATGTCATCTCCGTAGGCGAACGCCACGACCTCGCCGGTGCTGCGACGAAGGGTATCGAACCCGTTGCCATACGGACCGAGGTTGCGCTCCTGCCGATGCACGGTCAGCGTGTGCGGTCCCCGATAGTCGGCCACCACCCGCTGCACCTCCCGCCACGTGTCGTCATCACTGGCATCGTCGCACAGCACAACCTCGAGGTTCGGCCAGGTCTGCGCCAGTGCAGACTGGAGTGCCGCGCCCACGTAGTGCTGTGCACGGTACGTGGGCATCAACAGCGATACGCGGGGAATCATCAGGCTCTCTTGCAGATGCCTCCGCTGTAACCGTCAACCACTCCATTCGCGGGAGTGATATGCAGCCACCCTCCCGGAGTCAGCCATCGAAGACGGCCCTCGCTACTCGCTACTCGCCCGCCACTACGAGTCCTGTCTCGCCGCGCATGGCGACACAGCGCGGGGCGTGGACTGGCCCAACGAAGTGGATGCCCGACTCCGATACGATGTCATGCTCGACATGATGCCCCCCGCTGGCCCCGAGCGCGTCACGCTCGCCGACCTCGGCTGCGGCGCGGGCCACATGCTCACCCACATGCGCGAGGCCGGCCTGTGGCCCCATGTGGGGTACCATGGCGTGGATCTCTCGCCTGTCTTCATCGCTCTATGCCGTGCCAAGTTCCCCGGCGTACCCTTCCTCGTCGCCGATGCCATCGCCACGCCTGAGTCGCTCCCGATGGTGGACTTCACCATTCTCAATGGTGTCTTCACCGTGAAGCGAGCGCTGGAATTTGAAGAGATGTGGGGTTTCGTCCGACAACTCCTGGTGGCCGCCTGGTCACGAACCCGCCACGCCCTCTCGTTCAACGTGATGTCCAAGCAGGTTGACTGGGAACGACAAGACCTCTTCCACCTCCCAATGGACCTCCTCGGCACCTTCCTGACGGCCGAGCTTTCCCGCCACTTTTGCATCCGCCACGACTACGGCCTCTACGAGTACACCTGCACTGTGTACCGGGCCCCTCGGAGATGACCGTGCCTACCGACCCCTCTCGCCCCAGCTTCGACTACGCCCACCGCGACCGGCGCCACTGGAGTGAGCTCGACCGACTGATTCAGTCCGAGGGAATCGGGACTGAAGACCTGCTCACCAACTGGCCTGCATACATCCGTCGACGCGACATGGTGCGCTTTTTGAGCCACTACGAGCTGTTCAAGAACATCATCGACCTCCCCGGCTGCATCGTCGAGCTCGGCGTCTACAAAGGCGCGAGCTTCTTCACCTGGACCAAGCTGCTCGAGACCTTCTGTCCGGGTGACCGCAGCCGGCGGGTGTATGGCTTCGACCACTTCGAAGGGCTCGTGGACTTCACCGACGAAGACGGAAAGGAAAACGAGCGCATCGACAAAGTGCACGGTGGCTGGAAGGCATCGGCCGACCATGCCCGCACGCTCGTGGAACTGCACAACGACGACAACCTGATCGCCGGCGTGACCCGATGCCAGCTCGTTGAAGGCAATGTGCTCGACACCATCCCCAAGTTCATCGAAGACCATCCCGGCCTGCGCATCGCCCTGCTTTATCTCGACATGGACCTCTACGAGCCCACACGCTTCGCGCTCGAGCACCTCTACCCTCTCGTGCTGGAAGGAGGGGTTGTGGCCTTCGACGAGTACGCACTGCCGCCATGGGAGGGCGAGACCCGTGCTGCCGACGAGCTCACGGCCACCCTCTCCCCGCGCCCTCGACTGCGCAAACATCCGTTCGCAGTCCACCCCACTGGGTGGTTCATCAAGGGAGAGTCCCGCTGAACGGCGGACTCCAACGCCCGCAGCCCTCCCCGCCCTGCCCGAATCCCGTGCGCACCGCAGGTTCGCCCCCGCCTCGGAGATCTCATGCCTAGCCCCATGACGCCCACCGTACGGCACATCCCGACCACCCCACTGGCCGCGATCCGATGCCCCGACCGTCCCCGGGCCCTGCACATGCAGTTCGTCACCCACGCCTGCATGAAGTTCAGTGGCCGCTTCGGCACCTTGCTGGTGGACCCTTGGTTCCTCAACGAGCCCATTGCCAACTACGTGTGCTGGAAGTTCCCCCGCGCGGTGATTCCTCCTGAAGAGGTCGTGCGTGATGTGGACTGGGTCTACATCACCCACTGCCACGAAGACCACTTCCACCTGCCCAGCATCGCCCTCTTCCCCAGAGACCAGGCCTTCTTGCTGCCCGAGTACGACCACCATCCGGGCCTTCGGGCACAGACGATGGAGCGGACGCTTCGCAAGATGGGCTTCTGGAACATCCGCAAGCTGCGATCCTGGGAGACCCTCGACCTCGGCGACGGTGCCCAGCTCACCATCGTACCCGCGGCACAAGCCCGGTACTACGAGTGGGAAAACAGTGGCATCGTGCTCGAATATGCCGGCACTACCATCATCGACATGAACGACAACATCACGGATGTTGCGCTCTGTGAAGAAATCCGGGAGCGGTTTCCCGGCGGCTTCGACCTGGGTCTCATCCAGGCAGCTGGTACCAGCATGTACCCCGGCTGCTTTCGCATGAGCCTTGAGGAAAAGCGCAGCGAGACCGCGAAACGACACGTGGCCATGGCCGATCAGCGCCGAATGGTGGAGCTGATCGGACCGCGGGCCATCGCTCCCATCGCGGGGGACTTCGCGTGGTTTGCGCCCCGCTACTTCCACAACAACTGGGCCAGCCGCGGCACGCCACTGCTATTTCAGCGCCTGCTGGAAGACTACCCAGACAAGGAGATGGACCTCTTCGTGTTCCATCCCTCCGACGAGTGGACCCTCGAAGGAGGGTTCGTGCAAAACCATCCCACGGTGGACTGGCAGGACTACCTGCCCATCATCGAGCGACAGGCCTCCCTCTTCGAGTCGAAGGTGGCACAGCTGGAGTCCTGGCTCGACACCGTCGAGACCACCGCGCTCGAGTCTCGAAGCCGTGCCTTCACCGACCGAGTGCAAAAGATGGTCACACGGGAGCTCATCGACTTCGCTGCGCGCTTCCGACAGGTGGTGGAGGGCCCAGATGCAGGCTTCTCCTTCGTGTTGAAGGCCGATCCGGAGCGCGGCTTCTCCATCGACTGGGACGATGATGGGGATGTGGACCAGACACTCTACGTGCCCCAGCGGGAGTGGGCCGCAGTGCTCGACGCGAAGATGCTCTGGACCGACATCCAATGGAACGGTGAGGCCAACCAGCACGTGGAGTATCGTTACGACATTGCGCGCTTTTGGTACTGGATCGAGTACTACATCGCCATCAACACCAAGCAGCCACAGGTCCTCATGGAGCCTGCGCTCTATCCCCAGGCCGACGCACTCGACCTCACAAAGGGCTTGACGCCCATGGAAGGCGAGTGGGACGACGTGTTCGCTGCCTACCGGCGCCCTGGCGAAGCCCGTTGAGTGCACCTGCGGTCACGATCATCGAGCTCGCGGATCGGGCGGACTGGAACCGGGCCGTTGTCCGCGGGCCGGCGCTTCCCACCCACCGGCATGCGGTCATCGCAGCCGCCGCTCAACCCCTGGGCGGCACAGCAAAGCTCTGGTGCTGGCACTCTCCTCGCGGCGCGGCCACGTGCGCGGTCATCACCCGGCCCGTTCCCGGAGGGGGCTTCGACCTCGTGACCCCCATCGGATTCTCGGGCCTCGCACACACAGGCGACCCCTCCGGGCTCGCTGCAGCCTGGACCGCATCATGGCGGGCCGAAGGTGCCGTGGCCGCCTACCTGCAGCTGCACCCCTTCCAATCCTCTGAGGCGTGGAAAGTCATCTGGGCAGACATCGCGCCCGGGCTGAGCACCGGCCCCATCACCTATGTGTGGGACCTCGCGCCGGAGCTCGACACACTCGAGGGTGACCTCGCCCGCGACCACAAGCTGCGCCTGCGCAAGTGGTGGAAGACCAATACCGAGACGGTCACCGATCACGAACACCTCGCTGAGCGCTTCGCCGAGCTCTACACGGCCTTTGCACAGCGAAAAGACGTGGGGTCTGCCTATCGAATGCACCACGCTGTGCTTCACTCGGTCGCGGCAGACAAAGGCGTCTTGGCGGTGGGCGCCCGCACACCCAACGCTCCGATCTCTGCCGTTTCCTTGTTCCCACACGCCGGAGACCGCGCCGACTACTACCTCAACGGCGCCTCGCCCGAGGGGCGGCACCATGCCCGTGGTCTCGTCTGGACCGCCATGACGATGCTGCGGGCCCGTGGTG
>MDTC01239670.1_pt1 | contig 10711 bp, 8 predicted proteins | sample 811181 | NCBI WGS metagenome assembly MDTC01 (sample SAMN05326644, study PRJNA326480) | marine metagenome | isolation source: seawater | place: Pacific Ocean: North | collected 2011 | reverse complement strand
CAGTTCTGGATGAAATTGAACACCTATAAATTTCTTAAAGTTGAAAAAAGCAACAAATCTTTTACTATTTATTTCGTAATAAGCTAATTCATCTTGATCTCCAGTCCATAATATCCCAAAAGAGTGAGAAAAAAAATAGTAGCCATTCAAAAATGATAATTTCTTATTTATAAAAATCACTTTATTCCATCCTGTATGGACTTTTCTATGATTTATCTTTGTAGCAATAGGAACTACAGACTTATTGCCGAAGTTATAACCCTTTATTTTATTAGATTGGCACTCTTCACTATCCTTTTGAAGTAGATGCATTCCTAAGCAAATACCAAATATTTTTTTGAACCTTTTATTTAATGATTCCCTAGTAATACCCTTATTATCTAATTCGTTTTTCACAAATTCAAAATTACCAACTCCTGGGAGTATTAAAATATCAGAGAGTTCGTTAGAATTATTTATCTCAGGAATTTCTTGATTGAAAACTTTTTTAAATAATCTTTTCACATTAGATGTATTGGACGAACTATAAGACAGTAATTCGATTTTCATATTCTTACTTCCCAAGACTTAGAAATATTTGATCTGATTTTTTCAATTTTATTGTGATTATGAATATACATATAAGAAAGGGCAATGCCTTGAACTCCAAAATTTAATACACTCGTATAGTTTGACTGGATATGCATTGAACCAGATATAATAACATCGATATTTATTGTGCTAATTTTTCTTATTTGCGCAAGAGTTACTTCGTTTATTTCTTTATTTACACCATCAAATTCAATTAATCTTAATAAAACCTCAATTAAACCTTTTTCAGAAAGGCTTGATAAATAATTGTAAGGGTTTATATTTTCTGATAGTTTAACGATCTCCCTTCCAGCATTAACAAAAAAGTTTATATCTCCATTTTTATCAACTCTTATAGACGGAGAAAATACAATAGCTTGGTATCCGAATTCTCTGAAAAGAGTTTCAATGGAGACCTTATTTTTTATTATTGACGTATTAAGGGCAACCCTACTAGCCCCTTTTTCAAGTAACATTTCTATTTCTTTAAGCGATGTTATCCCTCCTTGTACAGTTACTGGTATATGAATATTTTGACAAATTTCTTGTAATAAATTCAGATCTATATGAGTATCATATAAACTCCCCGTAATATTATTTAAGTAAATTTCATCGACAATATAATCATCTTCTCTAATAGATAAAAAATTTCTTAATTCATCAATTAGCCTTAGCCCTTCAAATCTCATTCCTTTTATTACATTACCGCCTTTAATATCAATCTTGCCAATAATACGTTTTGTAGTCATAAAGTAATTATTCTTTATTTAAGTTTTTTCATTTTAATAGTTATTCTAAGATTAATGATTTGATGAAGACTAGTATTTAAGATTTTCATAAACTAAATTTATAATTAAAAAAGATAATTATTTATCATTTATACTAACTGATATTTTTAAACAAATTATATATAGAGGAATATGATTTTTCTAGAGAAAAATTTCTTTTAGCAGTTTTCATAGCATTTATACTTATATTTTCATAAATATTTTTTTCTTTTTCCAATAAATTGATAGAGTCTTCTATCTGGCGTGCACTATTTGGTTTTACTAGAATACAATTTTCAAGATTCTTAAAAATTTTAGGGGCCCATAAACCTTTCGTTAATGTCAAAATTACAGGTTTACCACAAGCCATGGCCTGCAAAGTAACACTGTAACCACTTGGTTGGAAAACGTCTTTAAGAGGAACGATCACTGCAAAAGATTCTTGATAAAGTTCTCTAATTTCTAAATCAGTAAGAGAACCATTCAATTTATGGTATGTACCATTGGTGATTTTAAAAGATTTATTTTCGTAAGGTTTTAGCAAACTAGTATGGATATGTATTTTTTTACTAGTCTTAACCTTTAATAAGGTATTAAAATCCCTTGCTGGATCTTGTCCAATAGAAAATAAATAGTTTGATTTAAAAGTTTCTTTGGTAGTAGGTATCCAGAATTTTGTATCAACACCAAATTTTAAAATATAAGTTTTTTTTCTTGGTATTTTAAAATGATTTATTGCATTATTCCTATCTGCTTCACCATAAAAAACAATGTAATCAATTCTTTTTAAAATTTTTCGGAAGATTTTAAAATATATGTTTTTTAGAAATACTGGTAACTTTGAATTGTAGTCAGATAGTCTATGGAATGAACCTACTATTTTTATATTGTTTTTTTTATTAAAAAAGTAATAGTAAAAGCCTAAACTTATACTAAATCCATCTGTTAAACTCACTATACAATCAGAAGAGTTGATTTCTTGATTAAATTGAAAAACAGATAGAGGTCTTATTCCTATATTTGTAATTCTACAGAAAAATTTTTCTAATAATTTTCCAGAATAAAAATATAAATTTTTTTTATATTCTTTTACTGATGATAAATGTTTAATATTTAATCCTTGATCTTTAAGAAAATCTATTCCTTGTAAAAAATCTTTTGGCGCTTTGTTGGCTTCTATAAGTTTAATTCTTTCTTTTCTTCCACCTTTATCAAAAACTAAAATCTTTTTAAACATCTATTTAAAATTTTCTTTGTACCAACTTATCATTTTTCTTAAACCCTCATCAATTTCAATTGTAGTAATATTATTTCCTTTAATAATTTTTTGAAGAAGATTAGTATCAGAGCTTTTAACAAATCTTCCTTCTGGTTTTGAAGTGTCAAAAGTTATTTTTGGGTTTTTCCCAGAAAGTTTACAAATTTTTTCAACCAATTCAGAGACAGAAATGGTTTCTTTAGTTCCAATATTTACTATTATATTTCCTTTGATATTATCCATTATTATATTCATCAACCTTGCACAATCATAAGCATGCATATAACTTCTTCTTTGATTACCTGAGCCCCATGCGTATAGTGGATCTTCATCATCTAATATCCTTTTTACAAGCATTGGAATAGCACTAGAGTATTCTCCAACCCATTTATACCTTTCCCCATAAATATTAAATGGTCTTACGACTTTTAGATTAATTTGATTTATTTCTGAGAACAAAATAAATTTTTGTTCTAAAAACCTTTTTGCCCATCCATATCCTTTATTAGCTTCTTCAGGATTTTCTTCAAATAAATATCTCTCTGAGATAGTATCTGGTCCTCCATCTTTATATACACAGGAGGAGCTTGTAATAAGTAAGTTTTCTGGCTTTGAATCTGCAAATACTTCAAGAAGATTATTTGTTATTTTTTCATTATGTAATAATGTCTCGATATGATTTTTAGAAGAGTAACCAATTCCATAAGCTCTGCTTGCCAAATGATAAATAGTTTTTGCTTTGGAAAGTGCTTTCCTGGCTTGAGAAATTTCCTGAAGATCAGCTTCAATAATTTCTACTTTATTTTCGATATTTTTTAAATTTTTTATTTGACCTTTAGAGAAATCATCAACTATATAAACCTTATAACCTCTATTTATTAGGACTTCGGATAAAAAAGATCCAATTAATCCCGCGCCTCCAGTAACGTATATTTCTTGAAGATTTTCTGATTCTAATTTCATTTAAAAAAACTAAAACTCATAAAAAGAATTTATATTGAAAATTCATTTGCAATAAAATTTGCGAACTTTAAATCTAGCATCGTATCAATATTAACACTCTCAATATCTGACATTTCTATATAGCCAATTGGATTAACTAAAAAATTTTTTTGGTTGATCATTAAATCCTTTTTTACAACATAAATTGCGCTGTTAATTCTACATAAATGTTTCATAGATTGTCTTTGATTAAAACTTTCTATTGGTTCTTTGATGTACTTTGACAAATAATTACCTTTTAAAAAAATATTTTCTGGCTTTCTTTCTAGTTCGCAAACTGAGACTAAAGAATTGTATTTATGTTCTTTAATTTTTTTGATCGCATCAGCAATGTTTTCTGAATTTCTGAATGGTGAGGTTGGCTCTATGAAGAAAATATAGTCAAAAGTGTTAGAAGAATTTATTTCATACTTCTCTAAAGTATGTATAGCAGCATCTATAGATTTCGCACTATCATTTGAAATCTCTCTAGGCCTCATGAAAGGCACTTCTGCTCCGCATTTTATGGCTTCAGATTTTATAACTTCACTATCAGTAGAAACAACTACTTCCATAAACGGTAAGACACATTCTATGGCCCTCCTTAAAAGTGATTTTTTACCAACTAATTTAAGGTTTTTATCCTTTATTCCTTTGCTGCCTCCACGAGCAGGAACTATTGCTAGAAATCTCATTTTAGTAAGTTATTGTTTTTTCTATGGAAAGATCACAATTTGATAAATAATTAGCAATTATTTTGCCACTATCGCCTTTCCCATAAATATTTGAGGTCGGATAAAATCCGTGTTCAAGTTGCATTTTTATTGAATTTATTATCTCATTGACGTTATGACCGCAATCAATTGTATTGGCTCCTCTCAACCTGCCAAATTGTCTATTCCCAATATTTACGGATGGTACACCAAGATAAGCGCACTCTCTTATTCCGCTTGATGAATTTCCGATAAGACATTTTGAACCTTTTAATAGTTTGGCATATAACTCCAAATGTAAACTATTAATTATATGAATAGGATTATCCATTAATTGAATATTCCTTTTAAGAAATTTAATTGCTTTAAGGTTACCTGCATCTGGATTAGGCAATATCCAAATCTTTTTCATATCAAAAGTTTTTAGAGCTTCGAAGGTTAATTCAATCTGCTTTTGTGTATATTCAACTTCTGTTACTACAGGATGCTGTGAGATAACTAAATAAGGTTCGTTAAGATTTAAATTAATTTTTTTTTGTTCAAGATAATTATATAAATCTGTCAGATTGTTAAAATTTATTTTATTTATTAGGTCTATACTGGGATTCCCTGAAATTACTATATTTTCCTTTTTTTCTCCCATTTTGTGAACTCTTTTTGCTGATTCATTATTTGCAACAAAATGTACGTGAGAAAGTTTTGTTATAGCATGTCTAATCCTTTCATCGATAGATCCAGAAATTTCACCTCCTTCAAGATGTGCGATAAAACAATTCATACATAATGCAGATTGAGCAAAGGATAATGATTCAAAACGATCAGCGGTTATAAAAACAATATCTGGTTTAAGTCTTGCAATAATTTTTGAAAATTGGATTTGGGCAGTACCTGATGCAATTGACATGATTTCAGTACTATCTCCATTTGCTAAAAAAGGAATTTCACCTGAAATTTTAAAACCGTCTTCCTCTATAACTCTTTTAAAATCTCCATAACTTTCTAAAACAAGACCTCCAGCAATAATTATTTGCAGTTCAACATCTTTATAATTATTTATTTCTTGTAATGTACTTTTTAATTTTCCATAATTACCCCTTGTAGATAACGGTATACAAATTCTTCTTTTTCTATTAGACATGAAATTTTTTAAAAGAGCTATTGGGAAATTATTTCTCTAAAAAAAAATTTTTTGATATTAAGTAATAAATTTTTTGTCATTTGCTAATTTGTTAAATAAAGAACTTTTTTGTAAAAGTTCTTCGTATTTACCTTGGTCTCTTACTTTACCATTCTCAAGAAGGAAAATACAATCGCAGTTTTTTATAGTTGAGAATCTATGAGCAATAGATATGATTGTCATGTCATTTTTTAGATTTTTTATAGTCTTTTGAATAACTTTTTCGCTCTCATTGTCTAAAGCACTTGTTGCCTCATCAAGAACAAGTATTTCAACATTTTTATATAGTGCTCTTGCTATGGCTACTCTTTGTTTTTGGCCTCCTGATAAAGCAACACCCTGATTTCCAAGGTTTGTGAATATTCCTTTTGTTAATGAATTTGAAAGTTTGAATAAATTGACCTTTTTAAGACAAGAAATTACCTTTTTATTATCTATTTTTTCTCTTGGCACACCAAATGCAATATTCTCTCTCAAACTTAGATAGCTTATTAAAGGATCTTGCGGAACGTAACTTATTTTATTCTGCCAATTTCTTAGACCGAAACTTTTTAAATTATTTCCATCAATCAATATTTCTCCTGAACTTGGTTTGATTAACCCTAAAAACAAGTCAATAGCTGTAGTTTTACCAGCGCCCGAAAATCCTACAAATGCGTAATGTAAACCCTTTTTTATTTCAAAATTAAGATTCTTAAATACAAAATTATTTGTTTCAGGGTATATGAATTTCACTTTCGAGAAGATTACTTTATGCCATTTAGTTTTTGTATTAATGGAGTAAGTATCTTCATCCGGTTCTAGATTCTCTAGATCAATTGTCTCTTTAACTTGATAGATTTTATTAATCCATTTATTCATATTAGCAATATTGTTGAGTGAGGATCCTAATCTATTAAGTTGCGGGATTATTTTTGAAAATATAATTACTATTATTGCCATGATTGCGGCTAATTCTCCACCTTCAATTCCAATTAAAAATAAAGTAGAGGCAGTTATTAAAATGATCAATTGACCAAAAAGAAGAACTAAAAATGTAGGAAATAAATTCCAGTTACTTGCAGAGGCATAATTTTTAATAATAGTGTGGTTTAACTTAAAGAAAATTTTTGAAAAATCATTTTTTCTTGAAGATAATTTAATATCTTTTATCCCAGTTAAAGTTTCAGTAATAAAAATATTTATTAACTCTTCTTTCTCTCTTACTTGAGCCATAAGCCTTGTAGATTTCTTCCTAATAAATTTTAATAAAATTGTTAGTAAACTTCCAGTTATAAATACTAAAAGTAAGCCAAGTTTTGGCGTTGCAATTATCAAAAATATTAAAGCAAATAAAACCCCTGAAATCTGTCCTGAAATCAAAGGTATAACTCTGATAATATTTTTATTCCACAATTGTAGATTGTTTAAGAAAATATTCCTGATTACATTAGGGTTATTTTTTAAATGCCAAGTATAAGGAGAGTTTAATATATTTTTATATAGTTCTTTTGATAATCTTTCTTGAGAATTACTTGCTTCTTTGACAGCCGAGATTTGAGAAAATAAATTAAAAATCGTTGAAATTATTAATATTGATGAAATTATTAAGGACAAAATAATAACAAAATCTTTTTGATTAGGAAACCCAAGAATTGTCCATATGTAATTAATAAAATTATTCCTTTCTTTGATTTCTGGTTCAATTATTATGCTCACAAGTGGATAAAAAGTTGTTGCAGATATTATTTCTAATAACCCTGCGCAAAAAGATATTAAAATATTAAATTTTAGTTTATTTTTTTCCTCATTATTTAATAAACTATTAGATTTTTTAAATACTTCCCTGAAAGAATTCTCTTTGATAGGTTTGTTTTTATAAAACATTTTTAATTAATTACAAGTTCAATATAATTTCTTACTTTTTAGAATTTAATGTTGTGAACCTATTTGAATGCATCATTTTGTAAGTATGGAAGTCAATTTCATTTGATTTTAGCCATTTTCTTAAATATCCTATTTCTTTTTTTATTAACTTTTCATTTCTAGAAATAATATCAGGGAGAGTTTTTCTAAGGATTTTTTTATCAGAGTCGTCAGCTAAAACAATACTTTTTTGCCAGTTTGGAATGCCAAAATATAATCCAGAAAATAGCTGTGCTTTTAATTTTGTATCCTTGATTTTTACAGAATCATACCAATTTGTAGTTAAAAGTTCTAGAAAGTGTTCCCTTGATTTTGGCATAACTGTAAATCCGCAGTTATGATACCAACCTTTGTCAGTTATGAGTACGGGCTTTCCAAAAGAAGCGTATTCAATAGCTGAAGTTCCATGATGAGTAACTAATCCATCAGCTTTATCTATTACAGCTTTGCCAGAGTAATTATTTGGCAGAACAAAAATATTTTCAGGCAATATTTTTGGTAATAATTCTCTGAGAACAATTTCTCCTCCATGCCATTCATCTAGTGGATGTGACTTTACTATCCAAAAAACTTCTTTATTTTCAGCTGCCTTTTCTAAAGTTGCTTTGCACCATTCTAAGATATCTACAAATCTGGACATGCCAAATAGATGTGGGAAATCAAACCAATTTCCAACGTATATAGCAATAATTTTTTTATTTTTTATTTTCTTTTGATCTAGAAAATCTAAACTTTTTTTGCCTTTACTAAAGGCTAATTTCCCTCCTAGATCAATCGATTTACCAGATAATCGTTCTTCCAAATAATTCAAACCGATTTTGCGAAGAATTTTTTTATTATTTTTCTCTAAATTTAATAGATTCTTCCTAGAGGGATGTCCTATTCCAAAAAATAGGTCTTTTGAATTTGTCATCTTCCAAATTCTAGGAACTCCATAATCTCCATATAATATAAAAACAGGAATTTTTTTTCTTGTTGCAATCCATGCTATCGGAGTACATTGACTTGATATCCCATGACTAAGGGCAATTATATCTGGATTTATTTTTTCTAAAAGATCTTTTGAAAGTTTAATTGAAAGAAGAAAATCATAAATATAAAACTTCATTTTTTTATCATCTAAACTTATTGTTGCTTTTCTTTGTTTTTTTAAAACATAATCATAAAAATGTGTCCCTGGCACCCCAAATGGAAACTTTATTTTTACTATATCTTCTTTAGATTTTATTTCCTTGGCCATTAATTCTGCTTCTATTAATAGTGAATTTATGGATACTTTACTAAGATCATAAATATTTTTTATACCTAACTTCCTTAGTAAATATTTGCATATCCTTTTGTTGTAGTTCCAAATAAAAGCATATTCTTGTAAATTTTCAGATTTAATTGCTGCTCTTAAAAGTTGTAATCTATAAAAATATCCTAGATTATAGAAACTACCATCTATTAATAATCTTTTGTATTTGCCTGTTTTGAACCCTCCATAGTCAATAATTTTATTGTAAGATTCTATTAATTTTTTATTATTTAAATTTTCAAACTTAGATCTGAAATTGTTATGAATAAAATTACTTATAGTTATCTTAATACTTTTAAAATGCATATCTTTATCTTATCTTCATTAATCTGAACTTTAGCATGAAGAATATTTCTCAGTCAAAATAAAACTTTTAAAAAGATAAAGATTTTGAAAGCAAATTTAGAAATTTTTGCTATTTAAAACTTTTTAGAAATATTAACTTTTGAAAGTTCTGTAATTTTTTTTGTGTCAATATCTTACATATAATAAATAAACATAATAAACATTAATTAAATTGAAAATCGCAATAGGTTATAAATTAGTTGATACTTCCTGGGGTGGAGGTAACCAATTCGCAATTTCTTTGGTTAATGCCGCTGAACAGAAAGGTTATGAGGTAACTTTTGACCTTAGAGATAATGATATTGACATTATTCTTTTAACCGACCCAAGGTCTTATATTGATGGGATAACATTCGGATCAATTGATATATTAAAATACCTAATTTTCAAAAATAAAAACGCGATCGTAGTACATAGAATTAATGAATGTGATGAAAGAAAAAATACAAACTATATGAATGCCTTTTTACGGTGGGCAAATTATTGTGCTGATTACACAGTATTTATTTCTAGTTGGCTAAGGAATCTGAATATTCACCAAAAAAGAAAAAACTCTAAGATAATCCTTAATGGGGGAGATAATACAATTTTTAAAGATTATTACTCTTTAGCCTGGGATCTTAAAAGTCCTTTAAAAATTGTTACACATCATTGGAGTCCTAATTTTATGAAAGGTTTTGATGTCTATAAAGAAATTGATAATCTATTAACAACTTCAGAATGGAAAACAAAAATTGATTTTACTTATATAGGAAATTTACCAAGTGGCTTTACCTTTAAAGAAGCTAGACATTTATTGCCTATTGCAGGAGAAGAACTTGGTATTGAGCTTTCTAAAAATCATGTATATTTATCTGCCTCTATAAATGAGCCTGCTGGCATGCATCATATTGAAGGTGCTCTTTGCGGATTACCTTTGATATACAGAGAAAGTGGAGCTTTGCCACAATATTGCAAAAATTATGGAATTTCTTTTACAAATAATGACTTTTTACCAGCATTAAAAAAAATGTTTTTAGAATATCCAGAATTCAAAAAAAGGATTAAATTTTATCCTTATAATTCCTCAAAAATGACCGATGAATATTTGAATTTGTTTTCTGATTTGATTAATAATAGAGATAATATTGTTAAAAATAGAAATCTTTTTAACAATCCATTAATGTTAATAAAAAATTTTGTTTTTCTATTACTTAAAATAAAAAATATAGTAAGATTATTTAATATTTAAAGATTTAAAAAAAATTGACTATTCTTTTAAAGATATTAAGAAATCAATAAAAATATAGGATATGAGATGATGTGAAATAATAATTTAAAAATAAATTATGTATAGGCTTTAATAATATTATTTTGTTCAATTTTAAGATTGGTAAAGGGGCAATTATCGTGGCAAAAGAGGATGTTACAGAGGATGTAGTCGATAATTGTATTGTAGATGTAATCCCTGCTAAATTTATTAAAAAAGGGTGTGAGGTGAAAAGAATAAATTAAAGTGACATTAAAAGAAGATTTTAAAATATCAATATCGAATCCAGGAATGAAAAGAAAAGTTGAAAAACTTAGTGGATTTTTCTTAGATCTATCCAAGACTAAAAAAATTTTTATCTCTTTGTTCGTAGACTCATTCTTATGTTTATTTGCTACTTGGCTATCTTTTTACTTACGTCTGGGAGAAGTCTTACCAATTAAAGGTGT
>MDTC01091851.1_pt1 | contig 10711 bp, 10 predicted proteins | sample 811181 | NCBI WGS metagenome assembly MDTC01 (sample SAMN05326644, study PRJNA326480) | marine metagenome | isolation source: seawater | place: Pacific Ocean: North | collected 2011 | reverse complement strand
TTTGAAGCAGAAACCTTTGATATATCTTTCAGGAACGGGCTTAAAAAACGAGTATGATTTAACTTTTTCAACATCAGTAAAATTAGATTCAGAAGTATATGTCCCAAAATCAAAATTTCTTCAGGTGAATGGGAAAGATGATTTTGAAATAAACCTTAGTATTAAAAAAAATACCTCACCATCTTTAAAGATTTATTCTGATTTAAAAAATATTAAATTTACATCACCATTAGATTCTCTTACGAAAAATAAAACGAAAAATCTTCCAACAGAAATTCTCATAACTAATTTGTTAAATCCTTCTCTGAAACTTAACAACCAAGTAATTGATTTGCATATTAGAGATTTCAATAAATATGAGGGATATATTTCTATTGGAAAAGAACTTCCTGAAAAGTTTTTAAACTTTAAAAATGAGCCCGGGCTCAATCTATATTTATATTTAGATTTTATCAATGAAAATTTTTCAGATTTTATTCTTTCTAAAAACACAGGTTTATCAGAAATCGAATTAAATAAATTAGCTTTTAATGTTAAAAATTTTCAATTTTATAATAATAATTTCTCTAACATTTCAGGCCTTTTTAATATTATTAACTCTGAAATAAAGGGAAATTTAAGAGCAGATAAACTTAACATAGGTTTAACGAAGGATAATGCAGGATTTGTAAGGATTGAAATTAATGATTCAATAATTCCCGACCTATCGTTCTTAAACTCCATGCAACCAGCCTCTGATTTTAGTATTAATTCTAGATTGATAGTCAGAAATTCTGCTTTTGGCAAAATAAGGATTAAAGATTTTGATGGATATATTTTAAATAATAAAAATAATTTTTCAGCAAATAATCTTCAGCTTGATTCAAATTTAATTTCAATAAAGCCTTTTAATAGTTCATCTAAAGCATATTTTTCAATCAACAAGCTTCAACCTCTTTCTAAAGTAAGAGGAAATTTTTTAATAAAAGATTCTAAAAATATTCCTTATTTGGGAGAGTTTGCAGATTTCTCTTATTTTAATGGATCAGTAAATTTACAATGGAAAGAGCTTTCTTCTTTAAGCAACATAGAGGGAGAAAGTAATTTTATTATGAAAGATCTTTTAATTAAAAATTCTATCACTAATTCTCGCGCCATAAATCTATTAGGCGTTCTTAATTTAAGAAATATCTTTGGGAAGTTGGCTAACTTTGATCTTTCAATTGACGAATTTACCTCAACGAAATTAAGTAGAGTTGAAGGAGATTTGTTATTTAATAAATCAAAGATGAGACTTGTAACTCCATTATTCGTAGAAACGAATGCAGCTAAAATGAAGTGGGTTGGTCAAATTAATAAAAACTTTCAAAATAATCTGCACGGTCTTGATCTTAACTTGGATTTGAGAGTCAAGATTGGCGAAAACCTTCCATGGTATGCTGCAGTTCTTGGGGGGCTTCCAGCAGTTGCTGGCTCAGCTTTTATAAATGAAATGTTTGCTGAGGATATAAAAAATCTTTCTAATTTTCAATATGAAGTTCTTGGCACAATTTCAGAACCTCAATTGGAAAGAGTTAAATAAGAAAGAAAGTTGCTAAACCGAGAAAGGAAAAGAAACCTATAACATCAGTAACTGTTGTGACAACAACGCTTCCAGCAATAGCGGGATCTTGATTAAACTTATGTAAAATTATGGGTATAAAGATACCCGCAATTGCAGAAGAAATTAGATTTACCACCATAGCAATACAAATAAGAGTTGCAATGATTGCATCTTCAAACCAAATATATGTTATTCCTCCAACCATAATTGATAGAAGGATCCCATTAAGAATTGATACTGCTACTTCTCTTTTATAGAGCCAACTTAAATTTGATTTATTAATTTGCTGAAGAGTTAATCCTCTAATCATTATTGTCAGAGTTTGGGTTCCAGCAACTCCACCCATGCTTGCAACGATAGGCATAAGAATCGCTAAGTATACTATTTTATCTATTGTTGTTTGAAAAAGGCTTATTGTCATAGATGCTATAAAAGCAGTAAGAAGATTTATTGACAGCCATAAAATTCTACTTCTTGCAGCTCGAGCTGGTGCAGCAAAAGTATCCTCAGCAACACCAGCCATACCAAGAAAATTTTGATCTGCGTCTTCCATAATTACATCAACAACATCATCGATTGTAATTCGTCCTATAAGTTTTGATTTATCATCTACTACTGGTGCAGATACCCAATCATTTTGCTCAAAAAGCCTTGATACATCTTTATCATCTAAACTTGCTTCTAATGGCTGAATTTCAGTTTCCATTAACTCTCTTACATTTAAGCTTGGATCTGAAACGAGGATTGAAGAGACTGGCAAGGATCCAAGGTATTTATTTTCTCTTGATACAACAAATATTTGATCAGTATTTTTGGGTAATTCTCGTTGAGCACGGAGATATCTCATTACTACCTCAAGATTATGTTTTGGTCTAACACTAATAATATCGGTATTCATCAATCCACCTGCAGAGTCTTCTGGGTATTCTAAAACTTCTTTTATTCTCTGCCTGTCTCTCTGAGACATAGCCGATAGAATATTTTCAGTTTTTTTCTCTGGGAGCGCCTGAAGAATATCTACAATCTCGTCAAGCTCTAGAGCACTTATAATTGTAACCAATTCTTCGGGTGAAATTTCTGAGATTAGTTCTTGCTGAATTTCATCATGAAGCTCTGCAATAATTTCGCCCTCGTCCTGAGTTTCTATGAGGGACCACAAGAATTTTCTTTCTTTAGGAGGAAGCGACTCTAAGCTATGCGCTACCTCAGAGGGATGCATCCCAGATAAAATCCTCTTAATTTGATTAATTGAGGGTTCAAAGCTTTGTCCCTGAATATTTTTTAGCAGTTCTTCAGATGAAAAGTGGCTAGGTGATATATCAGTCATAACCTCAATTTTAACTTAATAGATTATGAATTATCTATTTCGGGAGCTTGGGAGGTTGATTTTCTTTCTATACTTAGTAATTGTTCGACGAGCAAGATTGAACCCTCTTTGATTAAGTAAATCTGAGATTTTTTGATCACTCAATCTTTTTTTCTCCCCAAGAATTATTTTCTGTATTTCTTCCATTAATTGTGAAGGGGTAACTTTTTTAGTTTTAGAAACAGAGCTTGCTAAAAGTGATTTCATAGAAATTGCTCCCTTTGGTGTTTGTATGTATTTTGAGCGCAAAATTCTTGAAACAGTTGATGGACTTATCTTTAATTGTTTTGCGAGCTCTAAATTTGAGAGTGGCTTTAATTCTGCAGATTTTTCAGATAAAAAATCAGCTTGTTTTTGACAAATTAATGTACCAACATTTTGTATAGTTTCATTTCTTTTATTAATCGCCCTTATCAACCATTTTGCTTCCCCCATTTTTTCTTTAAGTTCTTTACCCGCTTTATTTTTTTTGTCTTTGACTAACTCCTCTAAATCTTGATCAAGACTTACCATTGGAAAATTTTCTTTTCTAAATTGAACATTAAAGTTTTCTTTATTATTTGGGATTATTTCTAAGTCTGGCTGAATCACTATTGTAGATTCGAATCCTAGACCTGGCGATAAATCACATCGTTTAATTTTTTTAAGCACTTTTTCAATAGAGCTATTAGAGTAATGGACTTTTAATTTATTCTTAGCATCCTCAAAACTTGAAAATTGGGGATCAAATAAAATCTTTTCTGCAATTTCTAGTTCCTTAGATGGAATTTCTTGTCTTTTTAGCTGCATGAATATCGTTTCTTTAAAATTTCTTGCCCCAATTCCAGCAGGTTCTAAATCTTGGATAATATTATTTAAAACATTTTTAATTTCTTTGATTGAATAAGTGAATTTCATTTGTTCCTCAATTTCATCAAGATCCATTTTTAGCAAACCATTTTCCTCCAAAGATTGAACGATTTGTAACGCAATTTTCTTTTCACTGGTTGTAAGCTTCAGGTCGTTTAATTGACTTTCAAGATGATTTTGTAAAGTTAATTCATTTGATAGATTTTCAAGAAGATCCGTATTATCGAATGTTCCTATTGAATGATTTTCATAATTTTTTTTTAAAAATGGATTTTCTTCTATCTCTTTATTAATTTTATTAATTATTTCTAATCTTGAAAGTTGAAGAAGATCTATTGATTTTCTTAATTGAGGAGTAATTGATAGTTGCTGATTCTGTTTAAATTCTCTTACAAGTTTTATGGCCATTTTTAGATAAACATTTTACCAAAGTATTCTTTCTTAACATGAGCATTTTGCTTTAAGGATTCTTCATTTCCTTCGGCAATAATAATGCCATTACTAAGAATAATAGCTCTATTACATAAACTTAATGTTTCTCGCACATTATGATCAGTTATTAAAATCGAAATATCTTTTTTAGAAATCTCTTGAAGTAACTCTTTTATTTCTCCAACAGCAATAGGATCAATACCCGCAAAAGGTTCATCTAAAAGAATTATTTCAGGTTTGCAAATCAATGTTCTTGCTATCTCAACTTTCCTTCTTTGACCTCCTGAAAGCATTCTTCCTTTGATTTGAAGAATCTTTGCTAAATTAAATTCGTCTATAATTTTTGTTACTTTTTCAATTTTATGTTCACGATTTAATTTTAGTAACTCCGCTATTCCAAATAGGTTATCCTCCACGCTTAGGTCTGCAAATAATGAGGATTCCTGTGGTAAATAACCTAGCCCCAAATTAGCTCTAGCATGCATTGGTTTATTTGTTACATCTTTATCGCTGATCAAAACTTTTCCTTGATTTGGAAACATTAAACCAGCAGCAATATAAAAAGCGGTTGTTTTTCCTGCTCCATTAGGGCCAAGCAAACCAACAATTTCATTTTTTCCAACTGAGAAGCTTATGTTTGAAAGAATTTTTTTAGAGCCAATTATCTTTTCTATTTTTTTTAGGCTTAAACAACTTTTATCCATTTGAATTAATTTGGTATGTGATAAGGCTGGATGTAATTAAATTTCCATTTTTTTTAAGTTTTGCGTTGCCCATTAAATCAACCGATTTATTTGGATATATTACTAAAACTTCAGCTTCACCATCCATATATTTTGATTGTATAGATGTGGGATTACCAAATATTTCTAGTCTCTCATCCTCTTGGCTTAGAAGGGCTTTTGAACCTTCAATAATATAATTTTCAATTTTTATTTTTATGTTATCTTTGAAAGATAAGATGCGTTTTTTTTCATTTATAGTCACCTCATCTGATTCTATTGAAATATTTTGAAAAATAAGATTTTCTTCAGCAACCATTATTGTTGAGTAAAAATACCCAAAAAAAATTAAAAAAATTTTTCTCTTCTTGATCATATTTAAACGATTCTTGCTTCGAGCAACTGATGCATAGTGATTATTCCTGAGCTCTCATTTTGACCTGTTGAGGAATTAACTACCAAGCTAAAAACCTTATTAGCTTCCATAATCTCAGCTGCGTCTATAGCCAATGCATCGCACGAAATATCTTTGAACTCAGAAGTCATCACATCTCTAATAAGAGTTTTATTAAGCTCTATTTCATTATTAAGACATCTTCTTAAGTCACCATCTGTAAAAATTCCAACTACTTTCTTATTATCTGAAACTAAGGTTACGCCAAGTTTTTTTTCGGTAATCTCTAACAATGCGTCTTTTAGCAATGTGTTTTGATCCACCATAGGTGCTTTTTCACCCATCACCGCTAGATCTTTAACCAAAGTTGTAAGTTTTTTGCCTAATTGGCCAGCAGGATGAGATCTTGCAAAATCATCTTTACTGAATCCACGAGCATCAAGTAAAGCAATAGCAAGTGCATCACCAAATACCAAGGCAATTGTTGTTGACGAAGTTGGCGCTAAATCCAACGGACATGCTTCTTCATCAGCATTAATTATTAAATTAATTTTTCCTACCTTAGCAATTGTTGATTTCTTACTATTGGTCAAAGTAAATATGTTAGAAGTTGATCGCTTTAATGAGGGCAGAATTTCAATAATTTCTTTTGTTTCTCCTGAATTTGATAAAATCAAAATTGAATCATTTTTGCTGATCATGCCTAAATCACCATGAGCAGCCTCAGTAGGGTGAATAAAAAATGAGGAAGTTCCAGTACTTGATAATGTTGCAGAAATTTTTTGTGCTATATGACCAGATTTTCCAATACCCATTAATATTAATTTACCTTTGGTATCAAGAATACTTTCACAAAGATTATTAAAATCATTTCCTATTTGATCAGTTAAACCCATCACTGCATCTGCCTCAGTTTTGATAACCTTAATAGCTGTATTAATATAGTTCTTTTCTTTCATATTTTATTCATAATTTTTACTAATGTTATAATACCTATATGAACCCCTCTTTTAAATCTTTCACAGTTTTTCTTGCATTTTTCTGCCTACATATAAACCTTGCCGGAGAATCTGATCCGCATAAATTCATTGATTCTCAGGCACAAAAAATGGTTTCTGTAATTATTAATAATCAGGAACTTTTTGTCGAAGAACCTGAATTGTTTAAAGATAAAATTAGTATGATATTTGAGCCAATGGTTGATTTTAGAAGGGTAGGAGCAAGTGTTATGGGAAAAAAATATTATCTTGCATCTTCAAAATCACAAAGATCGAAGTTTATTCAAGCTTTTAAGAGCTCATTACTTGATACATATACTTCTACCTTGGCTCAGTGGGGAGATCAAAAAATTATAACTGTTTTTCCAGAAGTGTCTGAATTAAAAAAAACTGAGGATGTTCGTCAGAATTTAATCACTGCAAATAATATTTATCCAATAATTTATAAAGTAAGAAAAAATAAAAATGGAGATTGGCTAATCATCAACATCATTGTTAATGGAGTCAACTTGGGACTTACTTTTAGGAATCAATTCCAAGTTTTAGCAAAAGAGCATAATGAGAATATTGATGAAATAATAAAGCATTGGACTGCTGACGCAGATTTAAACTAATTTTTATTAATAATCTTATAATGGATATTACACAATTTCTGAAATCAAAATTTCCTGAAGCAGATATTTCCTTTGAAGGAGAAGATTGTGACTCAAAAGTTCTTATCGTTAGTGAAAAATTTGAAGGTTTAAATTCTCTTCAACGTCACAAGTTAGTTTTAAGTGCTCTTAAAGATCATTTTCGATCAGGTGAGCTGCATGCGCTTAGTTTGAGCACAAAATCTCCTTCTGAATTAGGATAATTATGGAAAAACTGAGAATTGTTGGAGGAAAAAAATTATCTGGATCTATTGCTTGCTCTGGTGCAAAAAATGCAGCCTTGCCAATGTTGGCCGCAACAATTTTAACTGATCAACAAATTACATTTAAAAACCTACCTTACCTTCAAGATATTACAACTATGTTTGAAATTTTAGGCTCAATGGGAGCTGAAATTACATTAAATGAGGGTATGGATTTTATTATTTCAACATCGAAACTACATGATTTTGAGGCTAGGTATGAGTTAGTTAAAACAATGCGTGCTTCAATTTTAGTATTGGGTTCTCTCGTTGCTCGTCATGGTTTTGCAAGAATTGCACTTCCAGGTGGATGTGCAATAGGAACAAGACCAGTTGATTTTCATTTGAATGCACTTGAAAAGCTAGGAGCTAAGATTGAATTAAAAAATGGTTATATTGAAGCTACTGCAAAAAAATTAGTAGGATGTGATATCAATTTTCCAGGAGTTTCTGTTACAGGTACTGAAAATATAATGATGGCTGCCGTGCTTGCTAAAGGTCAAACTACTTTGAGAAATGTTGCTAAAGAGCCTGAGGTTGAGGATTTAGCAAACTTTCTTAATTCTATGGGCGCAAAAATTAAAGGAGCTGGTAGCGATGAAATTATTATTGACGGCGTTGATAATCTTAATGGCACAAAATTTAGCATCCCTGCAGATAGGATAGAAGCTGGAACATATTTAATTGCAGCAGCGATAACAGGTGGTGATGTCACTATTTCAAATGTTCAAGCGCCAAGAATGAATAACATTTTAGATAAATTAAAATTAAGTGGAGCCGTAATTAATATCGGTAATGATAGTATTCAACTATCCATGAATAAAGATTCTATTTTACCAGTGGATATTTCTACAGCTCCATTTCCGGGCTTTCCAACAGACATGCAGGCACAATTTACTGTGTTGAATGCATTATCAAAGGGGTCTTCTGTTGTAACAGAGAATGTCTTCGAAAACAGATTTATGCATGTTCAAGAGTTAAATAGGATGGGATGTGATATTACTGTCAAGGGAAGTAATGCATTTGTAAAGGGAGTAGATTCATTAAATGGTGCTCCAGTAATGGCAACAGATCTTCGAGCATCTGCAAGCCTAATATTGGCAGGATTATGCGCTAAAGGAGAAACAGTAGTAGATCGAATTTATCATATAGATAGAGGGTATGAAAGAATTGAGGAGAAGCTTTCTTATCTTGGTGCTGACATAACAAGACTCCCAAATTAGAGTCTTGAATTTTATGGAGAATAAAAAAGATAATTTAAGATTTATATTAGATCACGTCAGAACCATTGCTATTGTTGGAGCTAGTTCTAAACCGGATAGAGATAGTTATAAAGTTATGAAATTCCTTCAAGATTTTGGTTATAGGATTTTTCCAGTAAATCCTAGTATTCACAATACTCGAATTTTAGGAGAGGAGTGTTATCCTGATCTTTCATCTATAAAAGAGAAGATTGATATGGTCGATGTATTTCGTACTATTGAGCATATCCCAAACATTGCAAATGAAGCTGTAAAAATAAAAGCTAAAATTTTTTGGACACAAGAGGGATTGTATAGTGAAGAGGCAGAAATAATCGCACATGATGCTGGTTTAAAAGTTATTATGGATCAATGCCCAAAAAAAATTCTCGAAAAATCTAATTAAATTATGCAGTATAAAGTAAATAAAATTTTAGAGATCGATCAAAGCTCTGAAGGAATTCTCCGATTGTTACTTAATGATGCTGCGAATAAAAATCCTCTGTCAGATAAGATGATGATGCAGCTTAAGGAACATTTAATTAAGGCATCAAATGATAATTCAATTAGAGTTGTTATTATTGCTGCAGTCGGTGATGTTTTTTGTTCAGGACATAATTTAAAAGAAATTACTTATGCAAGAAAAAATGAAGATGGTGGTAAATCTTATTTTTTAGATCTATTCAATTTATGCTCCTCCTTAATGCAAATGATAATTTCATGTTCAAAACCTGTCATTGCAGAGATCGATGGAATTGCGACTGCAGCAGGTTGTCAGCTTGTTGCTAGTTGTGATTTAGCAATAGCCTCTGATTCTTCAAAATTTGCAACACCAGGAGTAAACATAGGATTATTTTGTTCTACTCCAATGGTTGCACTTTCGAGGAATGTAAGCAAAAAGGATTCAATGAAAATGCTTCTTACAGGAGATATGGTTGATGCAGTTGAAGCTAAGCGGATCTCCTTAATTAATGATCATGTGCCTGATGATAAACTTAATGAAAGTGTAATATCTCTAGCAAAGAAAATTGCGACTAAGCCTCTTTCCACTGTAAAAATTGGTAAAGATGCGTTTTATCGACAATATGAAATGAGCCTCTCTGATGCTTATGAATATACTTCAAAAGTAATGACAATTAACTCTCTTTCAGACGACGCTAAAGAGGGCATAATCTCTTTTTTAGAAAAACGGGATCCTGTATGGAAAGACGATTGACCTATTGGACGGGAATGGCTTCTGTAATGACTGTGTAATCCTTTACATCTGAGTTCTGTAATATTTGGAATTTAATCTTATCTCCTGGAAAGGAATTTTTTAAAGCGTCGGTTAAATTTTCCCATGTTGGCAATTCATTATTTATAGATAAGATTATTGCTCCGGGTTTTATTTTTCCGCTATCAAAAAGTGGCCCATAATTTCTAAGTTCTGAGATTTCTAACCCATATGCTAACTCGTTATTTAACAAGAATCTTTTTACCTTTACTCTAAAATCTCCAATCCATGAACGTTTTACTGAGCCAAATTTAATGATTTCTGAAGCAACTTTAATCATTTTATTTGCAGGTAGTGCAAAACCGATTCCTGTATAAGATCCTGTTTTTGAAAAAATTCTTGTATTCATACCTATTAGGTTTCCCTTGTGGTTAATCAGGGCTCCACCGGAATTACCTGGATTTAAAGCAGCATCTGTTTGAAAAAGTTCAAGATATGGATTTCCGTAGTCTCTTCCAGTCGCACTTATAATTCCGCTTGTAAATGTTTTTCCAAGACCAAATGCATTTCCAATAGCAATAACTCGATCACCTATTTGAACTGATGAGCTATTCGATACTTTAATGGGGATTAAGGGATCTGATGGCACAATTTTAATGACCGCAAGATCAGACCTTTCATCAAAGCCTATCAAAGAAGCTGGAAAAACTTGGCCATCATCAAGTTCGACATTAATGAGCTTTTTTCCTTCAATTACATGCATATTAGTAACGATGTATCCATCATTAGAAATTATTATTCCAGAGCCCATAACATTATTTTCTGAGCTTTTGTCAAATAATCTAGCTTCAATGTTTTTTAAAGAGTTAATGTTAACAACCGAGGGGGAAGCTTTTGAAATAGCATCTACATAACCTTCTTCATTGAACATATTTGCATAAAGATATGTCAGAATGCCTAGCAAGATTAAAAAATTTATTCTTGAAAGTTTATTATTAAAAAATTTCATATGATCATTA
>MDTC01188234.1_pt1 | contig 10713 bp, 9 predicted proteins | sample 811181 | NCBI WGS metagenome assembly MDTC01 (sample SAMN05326644, study PRJNA326480) | marine metagenome | isolation source: seawater | place: Pacific Ocean: North | collected 2011 | reverse complement strand
GTACGACAAATTTTTGGTAACCTTAACCGTCCACACTTCTCTTCTTAAATTTTTACTTTTTAAATAACTAATTGAGCAAAAAGGCTCAATAATCCTCATTTATTTATTATATTAACAATAATTTTATTGAGAAAGTTCAGTGCTTATAGGCTAAAATATTAAGAAATCAAGCATTTAAGAATTAAAAAAACAACAAAAAATCCTTATTTTTAAAGGGTTTTTTTTGATTTTTTAGTGATGCTGAACTAATAATTATTAATGCAAAATATATTCAAGATAATTAAATCTAAAACAAAATTTAAAAAGAATGCAGAAATTATAGCTTTAGGTTTCCTTTTACTGATAACAATTATATTCACAACTTACTATAATTACAGCAAACAAAAGATTTTCGATAATTATAAAAATACAATCAATAATGTTTATCTAAAAAAAACTATTAAACATATTTTAGATAATTTAGAGCCAAGATTTAAAAAAATTGAACACACAGTTTTGTCAGGTGAAACATTTGATAATATACTTGAAAATTATTTTGTGTCTAAAAATGAAATAAATATTATAAAAAAAAAATTAATAAAAAATATCAATATCAATAAGCTAAATACTGATCAAAAATTTAGTTTTATAATTGATCAAACTAATAATGAGATTAAAGAATTTACATTCAAAATATCAAATACAGAAAAAATCTTTCTTATTAAGAATGATGAGACAAAAGAATTTGAGTCAAAAAATATAATCACTGAATTAAACAAAGATATAATTTACCAAGAGAATTTAATTTTACAGAGTTTATATAAGTCAGCAACTGATAAGAAAATTCCTCCAAATATTATAATAGAATTTGCTAGAATTTATGGTTTCCAAGTAGACTTTCAAAGGGATATCAGAAAAAGGGATAGTTTTCAAATTATGTACGAAGTTTATAGAGATAAGGAAGACAAAATAATTGAAACTGGAAACATAATATTTGCAAATCTGAATTTAAGTGGAGAAAAAAATCAATTATATTATTTCGATAAAGTAGGGAGTCAAGGTCACTACGATCAAAATGGAAGAAGTGTAAAAAAAGCTTTAATGAAAACTCCAATTAATGGAGCAAGACTTTCATCTCCATTTGGTATGAGAAAACATCCAATCGATGGATTTAATAAAATGCATCGTGGTACTGACTTTGCTGCACCAATGGGAACTCCTATTATGGCTTCAGGAGATGGGGTAATTAAAAAAGCTGGATGGTGTGGTGGTGGAGGAAATTGTATAGTTATTAAACACAATTCAACTTATCAAACTGTTTATGCACATATGTCAAAATTTGCAAAAGGAATGCGAAGTGGAGTTAGAGTAAAACAAGGACAAGTTATTGGTTATGTTGGGTCAACAGGAAAATCAACGGGACCACATTTACATTATGAAGTAATCGTTAATGGAAAAAAAATAAATTCACAAACCTTAAAACTACCATCAGGAAAAATTTTAAAGGGTGCGGAGAGAGAATTATTTGAAACAAAAAAAATTAAACTAGATGTATTAAAATCTGAAAAAATTATTGGTTTAAACTAATTGGTTTCTGACGGAGTTTCATTTGTTTCAAGGTTATTTGTATCATCAAAGGTTTCCATTTTTTTATCAGAGCTTTCTGTTGAAATATTATTATTTTCTTTTGTGTTACCTGGTAACTTATTTCTTTTAAAGTTTTCTTGTTCATTTAAAACTCTTGTAAAATGATCAGCATGTTGAAAGTAATTTTCAGAGAGTATTTTATCTCCCCCCGATGAAGCTTCCCTCGCTAAATTATTATATTTTTCTATTAATTTAGACGCATTATGATTATTTCTTCCGGGAATCTTTCTTTGAAAGTTTGTGTTATTAGAGAAATTTGAACTAAACTTTGATCTATCGTTATTAGACTTAAAGCTTCTATCATTTCTTCTGAAATTGTTTCTTCTATTGTTATTATTTCTAAATGTTACCATGTTAATTTAATGAAGTTTGGTGCTTATGATGCATCTGTCATTTTTGGCTAAATCTTTCAAAACTTTGTTAATATAAAATCCTTTATTTTTTAATTGCTTCACTACCTCTTTTTTCTGATCGAAAGCTATCTCTAATACTAATTTGCCATTTGTTTTAATCAGCTCAGATGATTTTTTTATTACTTTTCTTATTGCTGATAAACCTTCCAAGCCACCATCAAGTGCCAATTTTGGCTCAAAATTTATAACATCCTTATCTAAATATTTTAAATTAAATTTTTTAATATAAGGTGGATTAGATATAATTAAATCATATTTGCCATATACGAAATTGTCAACATCTGATTTAAAAAATTTTACCCTTCTATTCAAGTTAAACCTTGAGGCATTAATTTTACTTATATCTAAACACTTTTTACTTATATCTATACCTACTCCGTTAAAATCTTTTTTTTCATTAAGTATTGAAAGAAGTAAGCATCCAGATCCAACACCTATATCTAAAATGTTTAATTTTCTTTTATTTCTTACAATTTTTAACACCTCTTCAACAATCACTTCAGTATCTGGTCTTGGAATTAAAACATCTTCGCTAATTTTAAATTGATTATTCCAAAAACTTTTATTTCCAGTTATGTAAGCTATTGGTTTACCAGAAGACCTTTGTTCAATTAATTTTTTGAAGTATAAAAAAGCATTTTCTTCTAAATTTTGCTCAGAATTTAGAATAACAAATTTTTTATCTTTATTTATTGCTTTAGACATTAATATTTCACAATCTAAAATTGGAGATTTAATATTATTTTTTATTAAAGCTTTAGTGCCTATATTTAATGCTTGTGATATTTTCATAAAAATTAGAGATTACTCAAACTTTCTTCTTGCGCTTGAAGAGTTAGAGATTCTATCATTTCATCAAACACTTCTCCCTCAAGAAACTCTTCTAATTTATGTAAGGTTAAATTTATTCTATGATCAGTAACTCGCCCTTGAGGAAAATTATATGTTCTAATTCTTTCTGATCTATCTCCTGAACCAATTTTACTTTTTCTATCTTTCGAACGCTCTTGATCAATTCTTGACCTCTCTAATTCATATAATCTTGCTCTTAAGATCTTTAATCCTTTTGCTTTATTTTTATGTTGTGATTTTTCATCTTGTTGAGAGACTGACAAACCAGTAGGAATATGGGTTATTCTAACAGCACTATCAGTTGTATTTACAGACTGTCCTCCTGGACCACCTGCACGAAAAACATCTATTCTTAAATCACTTTCATTTATTTTAAGATCCACTTCTTCTGCTTCTGGTAAAACAGCAACTGTTGCTGCTGATGTGTGAACCCTTCCTTGAGTTTCGGTATCTGGAACTCTTTGAACTCTGTGTACACCACTCTCATATTTTAATGTAGAATAAATATTCTTGCCTTTTATTGAGGCTATTACTTCTTTCAAGCCTCCAGCATCACTTTTTGAAATTGAGATTAATTCTAATGTCCATTTCTTTTTGTTACTTACTTTTTCATACATCTTAAATAAATCTGATGCAAACAAACTCGCCTCTAGTCCACCAGTACCAGCTCTTATTTCAATGATTGCATTTTTTTTGTCTGCTTCATCTTTTGGTAATAGAAATAGTTTCAATTTTTTTTCATTTCCCTCATGATTTGTTTGAAGATCATTTAATTCTAGTTCAGCCATTTTTTTTAACTCTACATCGCTATTTTGATCCTCTAATATTTTTTTTAATTCAACTTTGTCTTTTTCATATGATATATATTTTTTTGCCTCTTCTATAATTTCATTTAGATCAGAATACTCTTTAGACTTTTCAGCAAACTCATTTTTATTTATTGATTCAGAGGATAAATCTTTTTCTAAGAGAGAATGTTTATGAATTAAATCTTCGATTGTTTTAATTGGTATCATCTTATTGATTATCTAAACTCAATGCTTTTTTTTTCGACTTCCTGAACTACTCTATTTATAATATCTTCTGTTAAAATTTTTTCTGATTGAATGCCAGACAAATAAAGCATATTATTACCTTTTCTACCCCCTGTTATTCCAATCTCAGTCATCGCTGCCTCTCCAGGTCCATTAACGACGCAGCCTATTATAGATAAAGTAATTGGAGCTTTAATGTGTGATAATTTTTTTTCAAGAATTTTAACAGTTTCAATTACTTGAAATCCTTGTCTAGCACAGGATGGGCAAGAAATAATTTGAACACCTCTTTTTCGTAAATTTAATGATTTTAATATTTCATTCCCAATTTTGACCTCTTTCACAGGGTCGTCTGATAAAGAAATTCTAATCGTATCCCCAATTCCACTCAGCAATAGTGAGCCCAAACCTATAGAAGATTTTATACTACCAGCTATATAACTTCCAGCCTCAGTAATTCCTAAATGGAGTGGATATTCAGTTACTTTAGACAATTGTCTATAAGCCTCAATAGATAAAAAAACATCAGAAGATTTTACACTTACTTTTAATTCATAAAAGTCTTCATCCTCAAGAATTTTAATGTTTCTTAATGCGCTTTCTACAAGCGCTTCTGGACATGGTTCTTTAAATTTTTCTAAGATATCTTTTTCTAAGGAACCAGCGTTAACACCCACCCTAATAGAACATTTATTATTTTTTGCAGCTTTTATAACTTCTTTAATTTTATAGACATCACCAATATTTCCTGGATTTATTCTTAAACAACTTGCCCCATTGTCAGCAGCCTCAATAGCTCTTTTATAGTGAAAATGTATATCTGCAACAATTGGCACATCAACATGCTTTGTTATCTCTTTTAAAGCCTTTGAAGAAGACTCGTCAGGACAAGAAACTCTAACTATATCTGCTCCTTCACTTTGAATTTCATTAATTTGATTTATGGTTGCTTTAATATCAGTTGTCAAAGTATTTGTCATTGACTGTACAGATATTGGATTATCTCCACCAACTTTTATTTTTCCAACATTTATAACTTTTGTTTTTCTTCTTTTAATATCTCTAAATGGTCTAATACTCATTTTTACTTTTCCAATTTAAACTCTTTGTGTAAAGCTCGAAGTGCTTTTTTCGTATTTTTTTTATTAACTAAAACTGAAATTTTGATTTCTGATGTTGATATTACCTGAATGTTTATACCTTTACTTGCTAAAGTTTGAAACATTCTAAAAGTTACACCTGGTGTTGTGACCATTCCAACACCAATAATTGAAATTTTTGATACTCCTTTATTGAATAATAGGTTTCTGAAATTAATTTTCTTATTATTTGTAAGTATTTTTTTTGTTTTATTCAAATCCTCAGTTTTAATTGTGAAAGTTAAATCTGTTTCTTTTCCATTAGATGAAATATTTTGAACAACCATATCAACATTTATAGAATTTGTAGAAAGAGGTTTAAAAATTGAAGCTGCAACTCCTGGCTTATCTTTAACCCCTACTAACGTTACTTTTGATTCATTATGTGTTGATGAAATACCGGTAATGATCTTATTGTTAATAATATTAGATCTTTTAGTGATTAATGTACCTGATTTTTTAACAAATGAAGACTTAACTTCGATATTAATTCTATTTAATCTTGCATCTTGGATAGAAACAGGCTGCATTACTTTTGCTCCTAATGATGCCATTTCTAACATTTCTTCGTAAGAGATCATTTTTATTTTTTTTGCCTTTCTTAATTTTTTTGGGTCTGTTGTAAAAACACCTTCTACATCTGTGTAAATTACACACCTTTGGGCTTTAAAAAATTTTGCAAGCATTATAGCACTTGCATCAGAGCCTCCTCTTCCAATTGTGTTTATTCTTTCTTCACTATTGATCGCCTGAAAACCTGTAATTATGGGTATACCCCCACTTTTTATATACTTAAGAATTTTATTTTTGTTTATTTGTTTAATCCTTGAATTTTTATACAAACCTGTAGAGATAATTGGTATTTGCCATGCTAACCAAGATCTAGATTTTAAACCAATGTGAATTAGCCTCCCTGCAATTAAAGAACAAGCAACTTGTTCACCTGACGAAACTAATGTGTCGTATTCTGCATCTGAAAAATTTTCACTTAGTTCTCTAGATTTTTTTACTAAACTATTTGTCACACCACTCATTGCTGAGGAAACAACAATTATCTTATATTTCTTTTTTTTGTATTCTCTTATTATTTCAGCAACTTTTTTAATTTTTTGAATTGAACCAACTGAAGTTCCTCCAAATTTTAACACTACAATTTTCATGGTAAATATACTCTTAAAATATTAAATTATATTGATAAAATACATGTTGAATATAAAGTCAACTTTCAAATGAAAACTAACACAATAAATAAAAAAGAAATAGAAAAATTTTCTAAAATTGCAGAAGAATGGTGGAATCCAGAAGGAAAATTTAAACCACTTCATAAATTTAACCCAATTAGAATTTCCTATATTATCAATAATATAACAAGCACTTTTAAAATTAATAATAAAAAAAAACCATTAGAAAAACTTAAAATTTTAGATATAGGCTGTGGTGGTGGACTATTATCTGAACCCATGTCTAAATTAGGAGCTGAAGTGGTGGGAATAGATGCGTCAGATAAAAATATTAATGTAGCAAAGCTACATGCTGAAAAAAGCAATCTCAACATTAAATATATTTGTACTTCTCCAGAAAATTTTAGACCTAAAAAATTATTTGATGTGATATTAAACATGGAAATAATTGAACATGTTGAGGATGTTGAGTTTTTTTTAAAGTCTTGCTCAAAACTGTTAAAAAAAAATGGAATCATGTTTGTTGCAACAATTAATAAAACTTTAAAATCCTACGTATTTGCCATAGTTGGTGCCGAATACATTTTACGATGGCTTCCAATTGGGACGCATGAATGGGAAAAATTTATAGATCCAGATAGTTTAATCAATATTTCAAAAAAATATGATCTCAAATTAGATAGTTTAGATGGTATGAAATTTAACTTAATTAAAGATGAATGGAAAATTAGTTCAGACAAATCAATTAATTATATTGGAAAATTTATAAAAAATTAATTGTTCTTATCTTCAATCCAAGGAATAACTTCAGCATTGATGCCCTCTTCTTTAAGGTCTTTAAACTCTTCATTAGATGTCTTGCCGTAAATTCCCTTTATTTTTTTGTTTTTATCATAGTAAAGAGTTCTTGCCTCATGAGCAAAATTTTCTCCAACATATTCAAAATTGTTTTTTATGAATTTTTGATACTCTTTAATCTTCTTGTTCCTCTCTTTAAGTTTAAATATATTTTTCTCCATTATTTTTTCTCTATACTTGTTAATAAGTTTTGGAGCCATTATGGTTTTTTCAATTTTATTAGAATTACAATTATGACAATTTAAAAAATTTTTTGTTTTAAGTTTTTCATATTCCACTGATGTTGAAAACCAACTATCAAAAGACAGATCACAATTTTTACAAATCAATTTATACTTTATCATTTTTTAAATTTTATATTTTTTAGCTTCTATAATCAGAGTTAATTTCAATATATTTTTTTGTTAAATCCATCGTATACACATTGAAACTTTTAGATCCACTATAAATGCTTATCTCAATCTCTATTGTGTCATTTTTCATATAATCTTTAACTTCTTCTTCATTGTAATTAGCATTGAGTTTTCCGTTATGCAAAATAGATAAGTTTCCAAATTTTATTGTTAATTTATCTACATCAATGTTATGGCCTGCTTTTCCAATGGCCATTACTATTCGCCCCCAATTTGGATCTTCTCCGGCTATTGCAGTTTTTACAAGAGGAGAGTTTGCAATTGAGAAGGCAATTTTTTTTGCATCATTTTCTGTTTTGCAGTTTTGAACATTTATTGAAATAAATTTAGAAGCCCCCTCTCCATCTATTACAACTCTTTTAGCTAAATTTAATAAAACTTTATTTAATGATAAATCAAAATCTTGAATTTTATCATCGTTAATATTTTTAATTTTGGAATGTCTGGCTTTTGAAGTAGCAAAAATAGTGACCATGTCATTTGTACTCGTATCACTATCACAGGTGATAGCGTTAAATGTTGTTGATATATTCTTTTTTAAAAGTTTTTTTAATATATCATTGGGAATATCAGCATCTGTAAAGATGTAACCTAAAGTGGTTCCCATGTTAGGTTGTATCATGCCAGACCCTTTCGCTACACCAAATATTTTTACTTCACTATTACCTATCATACATTTTTCCATAGCCATTTTAGGTTGTGTATCAGTAGTCATTATTCCTAAAGCTGCCTTCATCCAAATGTATTTATTTTGGGTATATTTCAAATTTTTTAATAGATCAGGAATTTTATTTAGGATCTTCTCTTCTGGAAATATCTCTCCAATAGTGCCTGTACAACCAAAAATTATTTCTTTTGATTTAATTTTTTTCGGTAAGTCTTCATCTTCTTTTTGCTTTTCTGACAATCTTTCAGAAACTTTTTCTGCTATTTTCGCTAAAGATTTATATCCTTGGACACCAGTAAAACAGTTGGCATTTCTTGTATTTACAATTAATGAAAAAATTTTTTTGGTTTTTTGATTAAGATTCCATTTTATATTTTCTGAAATTATTTTAGACTGCGTATATACGGAAGCAAAATTGGCTCCATCTCTAAAATAAAACATAACTAAATCATCTCTTGGTTCTTTATATAAATTAGCGCTTACTGTTGAAACTGATATTCCATCAATATGATCTAAATCTTGAAATTCCATCATTCTCTTGTTTTTTGATTTAGATGACAAAAAATTAGTTAAATTAATGCCCATAGTATTTAAATTAATTATTTAATGATTATATTAAAGGATATAAGTAAATAATAAATCAAAAAACTGATGTTAAATCCTTTAAACTTTTTATCAAAATTCATAAAATCTAACAATCAGAAGCAGTTAGATAAAATTAACATAATTGTTAGCAAAATTAACTCCCTCGAAAATAGTATGAAAATTTTGCAAAACTCTGATTTTCCAATCAAAACGTCAGAATTGAAAGAAAAAATTAAAAATGGACAAAATTTGAATGATTTATTGCCAGAGGCATTTGCTCTTGTTAGAGAAGCTTCAAGGCGTGTAAGAAATGAACGTCATTTTGATGTTCAAATTATAGGTGGAATAGTTTTGCATCAGGCAAAAATTGCGGAGATGAAAACTGGTGAAGGTAAAACGCTAACAATAACTTTAGCTGCTTATTTAAATGCATTATACGAAAAGGGTGTTCACATAGTTACAGTAAATGACTATCTAGCCAAAAGAGACTCGATTGATATGGGGAAGATATATAATTTTTTGGGTTTAACTTCAGGCTTTATTAATAATGACCAAATGGATGATGAGCGAAAAAAAAATTACAATTGCGACATAACTTATGCAACTAATAGTGAACTCGGATTTGATTATTTAAGAGATAATATGAAATATTCAAAAGATGAGACAGTTCAAAGAGGTCACTTTTTTTCAATTGTTGATGAAATAGACTCTTGTTTAATTGATGAAGCAAGAACTCCACTTGTAATTTCTGGAGCCTCAGAAGATAAAACTAATCAATATCAAGCTATTGATAAATTGATAAAAAATTTAGAAAAAAAAGATTATGAAATTGATGAAAAAGAAAAAAGTATTCTTTTAACGAATGATGGGATCAATAACGTTGAAAAAATGTTTTCAAATGCAGGAATTTTAAAAAATAATAATTTTTATGACCCTGAAAATTTAAGTTTGGTTCATCATGTAAACCAAGCGTTACGCGCTAATCATCTGTTTGAAAAAGGGAAAGACTACATCATACAAGATAACAGCCTAAAAATAATTGATGAATTAACTGGAAGAATTCTTGAAGGAAGAAGATTTGGTGATGGTCTTCATCAAGCATTAGAAGCTAAAGAAAGAATAGATATTCAGGCTGAAAACCAAACTTTAGCATCTATTACTTATCAAAATTACTTTAAACTTTATAAAAAAATTTCTGGCTGTACTGGTACAGCGGCAACTGAATCTGAAGAGTTTTTTGAGATTTATAATCTTACGGTAGTGACAATTCCAACCAATAAAAAAATGATAAGAAATGATTTTAATGATCAAATATTTAGATCAGAAGAAGAAAAGAACAAAGCAATTTTAAAAAAAATAAAAGAGTGCCATGAAACTGGCCAGCCACTTTTAGTATTTACATCAAGTATTAATAAATCTGAAATTTATTCAAAACTCTTATCAAAAGAAAAAATAAAACATGTGGTTTTAAATGCTAAAAATCATGAAAATGAAGCTGAAATTATTGCAAACGCAGGAAAAGAATATTCTGTTATAATAACAACTAGTATTTCTGGAAGAGGTGTTGATATTCAGTTGGGTGGAAAAAAAGGATCAATTGATGACAACCAGCTTAGCCAAGATAAAAATAAGATTAAATCCTTAGGAGGTTTATTTGTAATTGGTACTGAAAGGATGGAGTCAAGACGTGTTGACAATCAAGCAAGAGGAAGATCTGGACGTCAAGGAGACGAAGGAAGTTCAATTTTTTATGTGAGTCTAGAGGATGACTTGATGAGAATATTTGGGTCAGAGTCAATGAATAATATTTTGGAAAAATTGGGTCTAAAAGACGGAGAAAGTATTGATCATCCATGGATAAATAAAGCCTTAGAAAGGGCTCAACAAAAAGTTGAGGCAAGAAATTTTGATATAAGAAAAACATTAATTAAATTTGATAATGTTC
>MDTC01179481.1_pt1 | contig 10714 bp, 9 predicted proteins | sample 811181 | NCBI WGS metagenome assembly MDTC01 (sample SAMN05326644, study PRJNA326480) | marine metagenome | isolation source: seawater | place: Pacific Ocean: North | collected 2011 | reverse complement strand
TGATACTTTGAATAAATCTTCTCATCAACTCTAATAAATTCCTTATCAGACATTGAATTGATTATAGAAAAAATATTTTTTTTATTTATAATGTTAGAAACATTACTAATAGATAACTGACCATTGATGTTTAGTGCATCAACAATTAAAAACTCAGTTTCATTTAGTTCATCGCTATCAATATCTTTTTCAGGGTTTAATGTAATTATTGTTTCACTTTGCAATATTAAATTACTTGGAACAGATGCTCTCATTACATCACCAATAAAAGAAAAATAATATCTGGATATCCAATCCCAAAATTTTAGTTGGAAGTTATTTACGATGGGATATTCATCAATAATCTGAATAATTGACTTTAAATCATAACTGCCCTCATATGAATCATGAGTCTTAAAGGAAATAGAAGTATAAAGTTTTGATTTACCAAAAGGAACAATGATTCTCATTCCCGGTTTAATAAAATCATATTCATCTTTAGAAATCAAATAGGTGAATTTTTGATTTAAAGGAATAGGTAATATAACATCTACATAATAACCCATTAAAATATTTAATTATAATATAATATTTTTGAATCTTTGATTAGATTAACTAATAAATCAATTCATGAATATAAAACTTATTTATATTGGTAAAAATAAAAGTAATAATATAGAATTATTAGTTAATGAATATGAAAAAAAAATTAATCACTTTGTTAAATTTAATATTGTTTGTTTGAAAAATAAAATTCAATCTTCTCAAAAGTCTATTATTTTGAAATCTGAAACCGAACTTTTTCTAAAACACATAGACAAAGATGAAATAATAATTCTGCTTGACGAAAAAGGAAAGGAATTTTCAACAATTGAATTTTCTAAATTTGTTAGTGAGAATTTAATGAACAGAATTAAAAATTTAACTTTTGTTATTGGTGGAGCCTATGGTTTTTCAAAAGAAATAAAAGATTTATTTAATTTTAAAATCTCTATTTCAAAAATGACCTTCTCTCATGATATGGCAAGATTGTTTTTTACGGAACAGCTTTACAGGTCATTAACGATAATAAATAACATCCCTTATCATAACGAATGAAAAAATTAGTATTTGCAACACACAACCCAAATAAACTTATAGAAGTGAAACATATTCTTGCTAATAAATATGAGATATTGGATTTGAATGATATTGGGTTTAATGAGGAAATCATTGAAGATAAAAAAACAATAATTGAAAACTCAATTGAAAAAGTGAAGTGCGTAAAGGGTAAAACTGGATTTGATTGTTTTGCAGACGATACTGGACTTGAAGTTAAAGCTCTTAATGGTATGCCAGGTGTTTTTTCAAAAAGGTTTGCAGGAATAAATGCTAGTTCTGAAGACAACATCAATAAACTATTAAATTTATTAGAAAATCAAACAGATAGATCAGCACAATTTAAAACAGTAATATCTCTTCATTTAAACGGGAAAATTAAAACATTTGAAGGAATTTGTAAAGGTAATATAGCATATGAAAAAATGGGTGAATTTGGATTTGGTTATGATCCAATATTTATTCCAGAAAACAAAGAATTATCATTTGGTCAGATGAGTATGCAAGATAAAAATAAAATTGCTCATAGAGGAAAAGCAATAAAAAAGCTGATAGATTATTTAACAAATCTTTATTAAACATTATCTAAGAGATAGCCCAATTAGTCTATATATTTATGATATGAAAAAAGTCCTAGCTTTATTAATACTGTTTTTTTTCTCAAATAATTTTTTTTCACAAGAAAATAATGTTAGTGGAACAATATTAAATTCTAAAACAAACCTCCCTCTTGAAAATGTTAATATTGTAAATCTTAATAAAGTCATAGGAACTGCGACAAGCAAAGAAGGTAAATTTGAAATAAATGCACAAGTGGATGACACATTGCATTTTTCATATTTAGGATATAAATCAATTAAAGTTAGAGTAACAAATGATTGGATAAAATTTGGAACTAATACAATTATTGAACTTACAGAGTTGGCATTAGCACTGGAAGAAGTTGTAGTTTATGAAATGAAACTTACAGGGTATTTAGAATTAGATATTAAACAAGTACCAATAAATAATAACTATAGATATAGTATTTCAGGACTTCCAAACGTGGGTTATGAATCAAGTGTTAGACCAACTAAAGCTGTTACAAAAGCCTTAAATGCTATTTTTAATCCTGTAGATTTCCTTTATCAAATTTTTGGAAGGGAACCAAATCAGCTTAGAAAACTTAAGAAAATGAAAAAGGATGATCAAATCAGAAATGCGCTTTCTAACAGATTTGACAGAGAAATGCTTATTGAACTCCTTGATATAGATAAAATTGACTTAGATTTTCTGATTACTCAATGTAATTACTCAGATGAGTTTATTTCAAAAGCAAATGACCTTCAGGTTCTAGATGCTATAAGCGAATGCTATGAAGAATATAAAGTTTTGAATAAGACAATTAAAAATTAATTTACTAGCTAAGCTAACTTATTAGAGTCAATATTTTTAATCTCTTCGTAAAAGACAGCAGAAATAATATAAGAATATGGAATATACCAAAACAATCCAATAAAAGCAGTAAAAATAACAATTGGCACTAACAACAAGAGCAGTACTATATTAAGTGACAAATACTTCAATTTATAGCCCTTCATCATTTTCCAACTCTTTTGAACAGCATCCCAAGCATCAATAGAAGAGTCTTCAGCCATTATAAAGAAAGTCATCGCAAATGGCAAAGATGCAATTATCCAAGGAAGTATTATTGAAAAGCAAATACTTAACACAATAAATATTATAAATAAAATGGGCTCAACAATACCAAATTCAAAAGAAAAGGCTCTAAATGGGGATAAAAGTGCTTCCCAATCATTATTAGACATAAACGATTCATAGGATTGGATATAATACATGGATAACAAAAAGATATAAAACAAGAAATTAATTGCGAGAAATATTATTAAAATGATAAACCCAACAATCATAATTATCGGAATAAGAATAAAATAGGCTAAAATCCCATTACCTAAATTATATTTAAATCCGTATAAAACATCCTCTGCTTTCGGAAAATTATCGTTTATAATTTTTAAACTATACACACAAATTCCAATTGTTATAGGGCCGCTTATAAGTAGACTCAAAAATCCGCCAATTCCAGGAATTGCTTGAACTAAACCAATTATTAAGTTGAAAACAAAAAACACACATATAGCTTGAAACCAATGCCCTTTCAGCACTCTAAATGTTTTTGAGAATAACTCACCAATACTAATCATCTAAAATTAAGTTGTTTTGTTAGAGGGTCTAAATTAACCATAAAATGTAATTATTTGATTAACTTTGCAAATCTTTAACATTTATTTTATGAATGATTTTAATTTAAATGCTATTTCTCCGATTGACGGAAGATATGCTTCCAAAACATCTGAGCTAAACGATTATTTTTCTGAAAAAGCATTAATCAAATACAGGCTGATTGTAGAAATAGAATACTTTATTAGTCTTTGTGAGTTTAATATAAATGAACTTAAGGATTTTGATTCTAATAAATTTGAATCCTTAAGAGAAATATATTTAAATTTTTCAAGTACTGATGCCGCTGAGATTAAAGAAATTGAAAAAACAACAAATCATGATGTTAAAGCAGTTGAATATTATTTAAAAAATAAATTCTTAGCCTTAAATTTAAGTGATTATTCTGAATTTATCCATTTTGGATTGACTTCACAAGATATTAACAATACTGCAATTCCACTTAGCTTTAAAGAAATGTTGAATCAAATTTATTATGATTCATTAAATGATTTAATTAATTCTATTGATAAAATTTCAAAAGAATGGAAGGATATTTCTATGCTAGCTAGGACTCATGGTCAACCTGCATCGCCTACCAAACTTGGAAAGGAAATTAATGTGTTTAAAACTAGAATTAATGAACAGCTTAATTTACTCAAAAAAATTCCAATTTCTGCAAAATTTGGAGGAGCAACAGGAAATTTTAATGCACACTACGTTGCATATAGCAAACACAACTGGTTAAATTTTTCAAAAGGATTTGTTGAAGAAAAATTGGGTTTGAAACATTCATTTCCAACAACACAAATCGAGCATTATGATCATATTGCTGCCATTTTTGATAATCTGAAGAGAATAAATACTATTTTAATCGATTTTAATAGAGACATTTGGCATTATATATCCATGGATTACTTCAAACAAAAGATAAAAGAGGGAGAAATAGGAAGTTCAGCCATGCCTCATAAGGTTAATCCAATTGATTTTGAAAATAGTGAAGGAAATTTAGGGTATGCTAACAGCATTTTTGAACATCTATCCCGTAAACTACCTATTTCAAGACTTCAAAGGGATTTAACAGATAGTACAGTTTTAAGAAACATTGGTGTTCCTATTGCTCATACTTTAATTGGGTTTAAATCTACAATTAAAGGGATTGATAAACTAATTGTGAACAAATCTAAAATAAAAGCTGATTTAGAAAATAATTGGGTCGTTATTGCTGAAGCAATTCAAACTATTCTTAGAAGAATAAACTATCCTAAACCCTATGAAGCTCTAAAAGATTTGACAAGAACAAATGAAAGAATTGACAAAAACCATATTCATAAATTCATTGATAATTTGAATGTGGATAATTCTACAAAAGAGGAATTAAAAAATATTACTCCAGAAAATTTTACCGGAATTCATTAATTTTATTAAATGAGTTTAAGAAAGAAAATTTTACTTCTAATTACAATTTCTATACTAAGTTTTGGTTGTTTTGAAGATAACGATGATAACGGAGCATATGCAAGTGAAATAAATGACTTTGTTTGGAAAGGAATGAATACAGCATATTTATACAAACAAGAAATATTTGACCTAAGTAATAACAGATTTGATAATTCTGATCAATATGCAAATTATCTAAATGAGTATGATTCTCCTGAATCAATATTTGAATCACTTATACATGATAGGGATAATATAGATAAATTCAGCATAATAGTTAATGACTATGTTGAGCTTGAACAATATTTAAGTGGCAATATAATTTCTAATGGAATGGAGTTTGGTTTAAGCTTTGTTCCCAACTCCTCTTCTGAAATATTCGGATTTGTCAGATATGTTCACCCAAACTCTCAAGCTGACTTAAACAATATAAAAAGAGGAGATGTATTTAATAGCATAAATGATACCCAACTAACTATTAATAACTATAGTAATCTTTTATCAGAAGAAACTTATCTAATAAATTTTGCTGATTATAATGACAATGGAACTGAAGAAATTAATGATGATAGTATAAGTTCAAATAATCTAAATATTGAAATTCAAAAGTTACCATTAATTAAAAACCCTGTGTATCATCATTCTATAATCAATTCTGCAAATGGAAAAATTGGCTATATAATGTATAATCAATTTGTGTCAAATTATGATGAATATTTAGAATCTATTTTCTCAGAATTTAAATCAAATTCTATAGATGATGTAATCTTAGATCTTCGTTATAACCCAGGCGGCAGTATTAATTCTGCAATTTTATTATCTAGCTTAATTACTGGTCAATTTGAAAATGAAATTTTTAACACTGAACAATGGAATACTGAAATTCAAAACTATTGGATTGAAAATAATCCAGAATATTTAATCAACAGATTTATATCAATTGAAAATAGTCTTAGCATGAACAGAGTTTTTGTTTTAACTACTAGATCTTCTGCATCTGCCAGTGAACTAATTATTAATTGTTTAAACCCTTATATTAATGTAATTCAAATCGGAACAACAACTTACGGTAAATATCAGGCATCTGTTACACTTTATGATTCAGAAAATTTTTCAAAACAAAATATAAATCCTTCACATAATTATGCTTTACAGCCATTGGTTTTAAAAACACTTAATGTTAATGGTGTAACAGATTATTTTCACGGAATTAATCCTGATTATGAATTTGAAGAAAGACCTAGCAATATGGGTGAAATAGGTGATTTAGACGAACCAATGCTTAATTTTACACTAGAATTAATTAATTCAAGAAATCATACCAAAAATAGTCCTGAGGCTATTGGATTAATTGGTGATAATTTCAATTTTGAGTATCTTGATAAAAGAATGCATATTAATAAAACCCCGTTAAAACTATCTCATGAAAATAAGCTTTGATAATTCTCAAAAGTTGGTTTTAATTCTGATAATTTTTGGAGTATTAGCTAGAATTATCCCACATCCACCAAATTTTTCCCCTATTGCAGCAATCGCTTTATTTAGTGGGTTAAATTTTAGCAATAAAAGAATTGCATTTATCTTACCAATATGCATTTTAATTTTATCAGATTTGCTATTAGGTTTTTCACTAATCAATTTGTTTGTGTATGTTAGTTTTCTAACAATAGTATTTATTGGAACAACCATTAAATCAATTAAATTTGGTAATATTATTTTAAGCAGCATAATCTTCTTTATAATTTCAAATTTCGGTGTATGGTTAATTGGTTATCCTAAGACTATTGATGGTCTTATAATATGCTATTCTATGGCAATTCCATTTTTTGGATATTCGTTAGTAGGAGATTTGTTTTTTGGCTATCTCTTTAAATTCTCTTTTGATAAAATTTCTTCAATTTTAGCTAAGACATCAAATTAATCATCTAATTGAGGCTTTTCGATTAACTCCGAATCAATATTAATTTTAGAAGTTCCTGAAATCTTGATTATATCCTTATCAATTTTTTTAAATTCTTTACTGCTCGTATTATAATGCCCAACAGTAATTCCAAGTTGATTCCCAAGCTTTTCATGATATACTTTGTATGCGTTTAAATGACTGGATAATTTTTCAACGTTTTTAACAACATTTTTTATAGACTCTTCTATTTTATAATTTTGAATTTGTTTTACAACAACAGAAAGCATAGCGAATAATGTCACCGGTGAACAAATAATAACATTTTTTTTAAAAGCATACTGCATTAAATTTACATCATTAATATTGATTGTTCCTGTCCTACTTCTTAACATGTCTTGATACAAACCCTCAGCAGGAACGAACATATAGGCTAAATCAATCGTTCCCTCTTTGGGTCTAACATATTTAGCTGTTTCATCAATTCTTTTCTTAACATCATTTTTAAACTTGTTAACGTATTCCGCTTCCTCTTCAGTATTTGATGATTCTAAAAGTCTATTATAATTTTCCATCGGAAATTTAGCATCGATTGGAATTATATATTCACCTGAATTGATGATAGCATCAACAGTATCACCATTACTAAATGAATATTGCATTTCATAAGAACCTACTGGGGCATAATCAGATAAAATATTTTCAAGTTGAATTTCTCCAAAAGTTCCTCTCTGTTTAACATTAGAAAATGTTTTTTCAAGATTTTTTAATTGATTAGAAAAACCTAGAACCTGTTCATTTGTATTTTTAATATCTTTCAGTTCAGATGTCACATCTTTAATAACCTTATTAGACTCTTTAAATTGTTCAGTTATTGATCTTGATGATGATTTGTGATAATCATTTATTTGTTGATTAATTTTATTCAGTTTTATTTCAACTTCATTTCTACTATCTCTTGAATTCTTATCAATTTCTTTCCTTATTTCTTGAATTTGAGAATTTAAAGAGTTAGAAAAACTCAATAAATCAATATTTGAATCTTTAGAAATTTTTGATTTTATAATCAAAAAAACTAATGAAATAAATACAAGTGTAAGTAAAACAATAATCACTATGTCCATAAAACAGAATTTACTATTAAATTACTAAAAAAAAATACTAATAAATCTATTTGCTTAAGTACATTTTACGTCTTGAGTATAATTCGTAAAATTTGTCATCTTGTAAGTTATCTATAAATAAAATACTTTCTCCAGTACTTTTCATTTCAGGACCAAGTTTCTTATTCACATTAGGAAATTTACTGAATGAAAATACTGGCTCTTTTATCGCATACCCTTCATAAGTAGGCTTAAAATTAAAATCTTTAATCTTGTTTTTACCAAGCATTACTTTGGTAGCGTAATTTACATATGGTTCTTTGTAAGCTTTAGAAATAAATGGAACTGTTCTTGAAGCACGCGGGTTAGCCTCAATTATATAAACTTTATCATTAACAATTGCAAACTGAACATTAATTAGTCCAACAGTGTTTAGTGCCTTGGCAATTTTTTTGGTATGATCTTCAATTTGTTGTATAACTAAGTCTCCTAGATTAAAGGGAGGTAAACAAGCGTTGCTATCTCCAGAATGAATACCACAAGGCTCAATATGCTCCATAATACCAATTATGTACACGTCTTCGCCATCACATATTGCATCAGCTTCAGCTTCAATAGCACCATCAAGATAGTGATCTAATAAAAGTTTATTATCTGGAATCCTTCTCAAAAGATTTACGACATGCTCTTCAAGCTCCTCTTTATTGATTACAATTTTCATACCCTGACCTCCCAAAACATAAGAGGGTCTAACCAAAATTGGAAAATCTAACTTCTCTGCAACTTCAAGAGCCTCATCAGCAGTTGATGCAGTATCAAACATAGGATAAGGAATATTGTTTTCTTTTAATAAAGTTGAAAAAGAACCTCTGTCCTCAGCTAAATCTAACGACTTAAAATTAGTACCTATGATTTTCACCCCATATCTTTCAAGTTTTTCAGCTAATTTCAGAGCAGTTTGTCCACCAAGTTGAACTATGACACCTTCTGGTTTTTCATGTCTAATTATATCATATATGTGTTCCCAAAATACTGGTTCAAAGTATAACTTATCAGCTATATCAAAATCAGTAGAAACTGTTTCCGGATTACAATTAATCATTATTGTTTCATATCCACATTCAGAACTTGCCAAAATCCCATGCACACAACAATAATCAAACTCAATTCCTTGACCTATTCTGTTAGGTCCAGAACCAAGAACAATTATTTTCTTTTTATCCGAAACTAAACTTTCATTTTCAGAATAAACAGAGCCATCTTTCGTTTCAATTTCGTTTTCAAAAGTTGAGTAATAATAAGGAGTAAAAGCTTTAAATTCTGCAGCACATGTATCAACTAGCTTATAAACTCTATTAATGTTCATTTCTTCTCTTTTAGAGTAAACTTCACTCTCTAAACAATTTAGAATATGTGCTATTTGTCTGTCACCATAACCTTTTTGTTTAGCTTCTAAAAGCAAATCTCTAGGAATGGAGTCTATTGAATAGTTAGAAATTTCATTTTTTAAAATATGTAATTCCTCGTATTGTTTTAAGAACCACATATCTATTTTGGTTAGTTCATAAATACGACTTAATGGGATACCCATTTGAATCGCATCATAAATAACAAATACTCTATCCCAAGAGGCAATCGACAACTTAGATATTATGGTTTCATAATCTGATATTCCTTTTCCGTCTGCACCAAGTCCATTCCTCTTAATTTCTAATGATTGTGTTGCTTTATGAAGAGCTTCCTGAAAAGACCTTCCAATACCCATTACTTCGCCAACAGCCTTCATTTGAAGACCTAGTCTTCTATCACTACCCTCAAATTTATCAAAATTCCATCTTGGTATTTTTACAATAACATAATCCAATGTTGGTTCGAAGAGGGCTGACGTTGATTTTGTAATTTGATTTTGTAATTCATCTAAATTATAACCAATTGCTAATTTTGCAGCAATTTTAGCAATTGGATAACCTGTTGCCTTACTAGCAAGTGCTGATGATCTTGAAACTCTGGGATTAATTTCAATTGCAATAATATCTTCATTTTCATCTGGACTAACGGCAAATTGAACATTACAACCTCCTGCAAAATCGCCAATACTTCTCATCATCTTTATAGCCATATCTCTCATTTTTTGATAGCATGTATCACTTAGAGTCATAGCCGGTGCAACAGTAATGGAATCACCTGTATGAATGCCCATAGGGTCCATATTTTCAATAGAACATATTATTACAACATTATCATTTGCATCTCTTAAGAGTTCAAGTTCATATTCTTTCCATCCTATTAGAGCTTTATCAATCATAACTTCGTGAATTGGAGAAATTTCTAAACCTCTTGTAAGAAGTTTATCAAAATCTTTTTCCTCGTAAACAAAAGATGCCCCAGTACCTCCAAGTGTAAATGAAGCTCTAATAACCAAAGGAAAACCAAATTCTTGTGCAATTTCTTTACCCTTAAGGTAAGATGTAGCTGTAGCTTGTGGGGCCATAGGAATGCCGATATCAAGCATCAGATTTCTAAATTTCTCTCGATCTTCAGTAATATTTATTGCATTTATATCAACTCCAATAATTTTTACGTTAAAATCTTCCCAAATTCCTTTATCATCTGCTTCAATACATAAATTTAATGCAGTTTGTCCTCCCATAGTTGGTAAAACTGCATCAATTTGAGGATGCTCCTTTAAAATTTGAATAATTGAAGCCGTATTTAAAGGCAATAAATAAACATGATCTGCCATTACAGGATCTGTCATTATCGTTGCAGGATTCGAATTAATCAAAATAGTCTCAATTCCATCCTCACGTAATGATCGTAGTGCTTGAGAACCAGAATAATCAAATTCACATGCCTGTCCTATGACAATAGGACCTGAACCGATTATTAATATAGATTTGAGGTTAGCGTCTTTTGGCATTGAATTAAAGTTTTTTAAATGTACTAATCAAAAAAATAAAAAAAAAGGTGTTAC
>MDTC01068780.1_pt1 | contig 10715 bp, 10 predicted proteins | sample 811181 | NCBI WGS metagenome assembly MDTC01 (sample SAMN05326644, study PRJNA326480) | marine metagenome | isolation source: seawater | place: Pacific Ocean: North | collected 2011 | reverse complement strand
TTTTAAGAATCATTCTTTTAATGTTTAATGCGCATATCTTTTATAAATTTATAAACGGAGATGATATGAAAACAATAAAAATTGCTTTAACAAGCATGTTTTTAATCCTTAGTTCTTATGCATCTGCAGTAGAAATTTCAGGTAATGTAGCCTTAAGTAGTGATTACATTTGGCGTGGGATGACTCAAACTGACGGCGATGTTGCCCTTAGTGGTGGGTTTGACCTTACAACTGATATGGGTTTTTACGCAGGTACTTGGGCTTCAAACCAAAGCCTAGCAGCTAATGCCTCTATGGAATTAGATGTGTATCTTGGTTTTGCTGGTGAAATGGCTGAAAATATGACTTACGATGTAGGTTATATTTCTATTCAATACCCAGGAAATGATGCTGCTGATTTTGAAGAAGCTTACATTGCATTCAACATCTATGGTTTAAACATTCTGTATTCAGATGGTCAAGATGATGGTCCATCTTATGCTGAATTAGCTTATTCTTTAGACGTTGGACCAGGAACTTTCAATATTTCTTATGGGGAATATGAAGATAATGGTGATAATGCATTAGTTGGTTATGATTGGGGCATAGGTGGTTTTGACATAGGTTTTTACTACTATGATTACCAAGCTGAAGCTGCAGCAAACGATGATGATGGCGCTTATATTTCTATAGGTAGATCATTCTAAGGACTTTTTTAAGTTAAAATAAAGCCTCTCTTCGGAGAGGCTTTTTTTATGAATAAAGTAATACATTTAGCTTGTTTATTTCTGTTTTCTGTCATTCTGAAAACTGATGTAGATTTAACTTTTAGTGTCAATTCTGATTCTATCTGGAGAGGAATAGACCAAAACAATGGAAAATCAACTCTTGGTTCTGAGCTAGAAATTAATTTAGATAACGGATTTTTTTCGAATGTCTGGATTGAAAGTTGTTGTTCTGAGTCATTAGGTCATCCAAATAGAGAAGTTGGATTTTCTTCTGGCTATAAAATCTTCCTTCAAAATAATATTTCATTATCATTTGCTTATATCGCAACTAATTATCCTAAATCAAAAATAGATAATTATGATGAGGTTAATTTTGAAATAAAAATTGATAATTTAAAATTTAAAATTTTTGAAGGCTTGGATAATCATCCAAATTATTATGAGGTTGAATATGAGTTTTTATCTGAAGATATAAATGTATTTTTGTCAGTAGGTGATTTTAAGCCATTTAAAAATGATGCATCTAGTAATGGAATTAATTCAAAAATTAGCATGGAGTTTGAATTAGCAGAATTAGACATTGTAATTTTTTACTATCATTTTAACTCTAATGGTAATAGCGATTTAAATGATGATGGCATAGTATTTTCTATTTCTAAGAATTTAAGCTTTTAAATATTTTTTCTGAGCCATAAGGTATCAAGATAAATGTCAAAACATGATCATCATTAGAACTTAAATCTTTGATTTTTAGCTTTTTACAATACCTCTTTAAATCATTTTTATAACTATCAAATTTTTCATTTATTAGATTTGCGGGTCTCTGAGTTATGCTTTCTTTATTCAAAAGTGCTTTATCTAATAAATCTTTATTAATTTCACCAGGCAGTCTGCCGTAATAACCCAAAACTAAATCTACAATCTCCAAAGAGAGTGTTTCGTATTTTTTATTAACAATATTTGATAATGCTTGTGCCCCAATTATTTGTGACGCTGGAGTAACTAAGGGTACAAAACCTAAATCTTTTCTTACTTCATATATTTCTGTAACCACTTCATTTAAAAGTTTCTCTTTATTCAGTGCTTTTAATTGAGTTTCTAAATTGGAAAGCATCCCGCCAGGAACTTGATTTATAAGCATTTTAAGATCAACTCCTTTCATGCTGCCTTCAAATTCTTTATATTTTTCTCTGATACAATCAAAGTATTCTGCGATAGGAAGTAAATCTTTTAAATCAATATTAGAATTTATTCCTTTTTCTTTCATTAGGTAGATCATAGTTTCAGTTGGAGAGTGACCATAACCCATACTCATAGATGATATAGACGTGTCTATATTGTCTACCCCGGCTTCAATTGCCCTTATATTAGTTAAATTAGACATTCCTGTTGTTGCATGAGTATGTAAATGAATTGGGATTTGTATTATTTTTTTAAGTTCTGAAATGAGATCAAAAGCATATTCAGGACTAAGAATTCCAGACATATCTTTAATGCATAATGAATCGCAACCTAAATCTTCTATTTGTTTTGCTAAATCTATCCAAGTATCAAGAGTATGGATAGGACTGATAGTGTAAGCAAGAGTGCCTTGAGCATGTTTTTCATTATCATGAACAGCTTTAACACTTTGTTCTATATTTCTTAGATCATTTAAAGCATCAAATACTCTAAAAATATCTATTCCATTTATTGCTGATTGTTCAATAAACTTAGAAACAACTTCATCGCTATAATGTTTATATCCAACTAAGTTTTGACCCCTTAAAAGCATTTGTTGTTGTGTTTTAGGCATTGCCTTTTTTAGCTCTCTTAATCTCTCCCAAGGATCTTCGTTAAGGTAACGAACACAAGAATCAAAAATTGCCCCTCCCCAACTTTCTATCGAGGAATACCCTACCTCATCTAATTTAGATGCAATTGGGATTATATCTTCGAGTTTTAAGCGAGTTGAAAGCAAAGATTGATTACCATCTCTTAAAACAACTTCCGTGAGACCAACTTCTTTATTCATCATATGAAAAAATAATTAATTGCTTAGCTAAAAATGGACCAACAATACTAGGTAATGAATATGTAATATCATGATGACCGTTTTCAATTATTTTAAAACTTATTTCAGGATAATCTAATTTTAAAGAAGTTAAACCATCTATAGGAACAACTTCATCTGCGTCACCCCAGATAACAGAAGCTTTTATATTTTTTTTCCCCAATTCTTGATACATTTTTTTTGTATTTAATAAATTAAAATTGTTCACGGTTGAAATTAAAGATCTGGTAAAGCCTTCATATTTCATTTGTTCTTTATATATATGATTTAATTCAGCCTGAGATACTTTATTTTTATCTTCATTAGTTGTTAATTTAATTGAAGAACTACCGCCATACATTAAGGATGGAAAAACAACTGAAATATAATTATTTATTAATGGCGTATTAAGAATTTTAAAATAAAAATTAGATTGAGATTCTCTTTCAAACATATAACCTGCAGGAGCTATAAAATTTACTGAATTTACTTGATTTGGATTTTCATTTGCAAAGTATCCAACAATTGGTCCGCCCATAGAGTATCCAATTAAATGAATTTTTTGTTCTAAATTTAAGTGGCTAATAAATTCTTTTAAAGTTGATATATAAAAATCTTTTGAGTAATCAACTTTTGGTCTAGAAGAAAATCCTCTTCCATAATGGTCATACGCTATGACATCGAATCCAGCATCTGTTAAAAAAGGGATTATTCCTTTCCAAACAATACTTGGTGTAGAAAATCCATGAACCAAAACTACAGTTTGGCCTATAGGACTAATCGGCTTAAAGGTTTGATAAAAAATATTTCCATTTTTTAATTCTGCAAATTTTCCATATGATGGCTTTACAATATTAGATGGATTTTCTAATTTAACTGAATAGTAAACATAAGGTAGTGTGATAAAGGCAGTTAATAAAATAAAAAAAAATAAAAAAAATTTCACCTATTCATATTAAATCCTAATATCATTTTTATCTATATGAAAATCAATTATCAAGATAGCTCTTTTATTGGTCTTTCTCACAGAGGAAATTCTAAAGAATTCATTGAAAATAGCTTTGAAGCATTTAACTCCGTCGTACAAATGGGCTATAAATATATCGAAACAGATTTAAGAATGACTTTAGATAGAGAGGTAATTGCTTTTCATGATTTAGACTTGAAAAGATTATTTGGTATAGATATTAAAGTTAATGATCTTACTTTTAATGAAATTTCAATTTTATTTCAAGAGAAAAATTGTAAATTGCTTACTCTTGAAGATGCACTGAAAAGCTTTCCTGATATAAATTTCAATATTGACTTAAAAGATAATGAGGTTACAAAAGATAGTGTTGATATCGTTTCAAATTTAAATGCATTCCATAGGGTATGTTTTGCCTCATTCAATTCAGCTAGAATAAAAAAAGTTTTAGAATTTAATGATAATGCAATTGTTTCCATGGGAATGAGAGATGTAGCTAAATTTAAGTTCTTTAAAATACATAATAAAAATATAAAAATTATTCAAATACCTTTAATCTGGAAAGGAATTAAAGTACTGACAAAAAATTTAATTAATAAAGCTCACGAAAAAGGGTTGTTTATTCATGTATGGACAATAAATGATAAGAAAACAATTTATAAGTTAATTTCTGCAGGGGTGAATGGAATTATTACCGATGATCCTAAACTTCTGATGGAAATTATGAGGGAAAAAAATCTAGTTCCTAATTAAACTTGTTCTTGGCACATAGAATAAAATCAATATTCCTGGAATCAGTAGAGTAACTAAACTAATAATTCCAGCTTTTGGATTATTGAATATATAGGACATCCAACCAACTAAAGCAGGTCCTACAACAACAGCAGATTTTCCAATTAAATTATAGAAACCAAAAAATTCAGTTGCCTTTGCTTGAGGAATTATCCTTGTAAATATTGTCCTGCTTGTTGATTGAACCCCGCCTTGAGCTAATCCAACAAGACCTGCAAGAATAAAGAAATCGTTAGCGCTTGTGATAAATAAGCTGTAAAAACAAATAAAGATATACAAAAGAATTCCAACAATTAGCATATTAAATAAACCAAATTTTTCAGCTAGATACCCATAAGCAAAGGTTGCAGGAAAACCAACAAATTGGGTAAAAATTAAAGCAATTATTAATTTAGAAGAATCAAAACCTAAGTCAGCTCCATATGCTACTGCCATTCTTACAATGGTATGTACAGCATCTATGTAAAACCAATATGCTATTAGAAATATCAATACAGCTTGGTATTTCTTAATTTCTTTAAAGGTATTAAAGACTCTTACGAATGATTGTTTTATAGGATTAATAAATTCTACTGTTTGTTCAATTTTTTTCTGTTTGACGAATAAAAACAACGGAATTGAAAATACAAACCACCAAATAGAAACTGATAAAAATGAATATAAAATACCTTCAGTCTGATTATTTAAATTAAAATAAGTTGGATATAAATACATTAGGACGTTAACCAAAAAAAGGATTCCTCCTCCTAAGTACCCTAGTGCATAGCCTATAGAAGAAACATAGTTCCTATCTTCATTAGAAGATACGTCTATCAAAAGAGAATCATAGAAAATATTTGCGCCTGAAAAACCAATAATCGATAAGCCAAAAATAATTAAACTCCAGAGCCAGAATCCGTATGAAATAAAAAAAAGAATACTAGTAGAAATGATTCCCAATAATGCAAAAATTGATAAGAATAATTTTTTGTTTCTAGAAAGATCAGCCATCGCTCCTAATATTGGAGCTATCAAAACTATAATAAACCCTGCAACAGAACTTACAGTTCCTAATAAAGCAGTTGAAGTAGCATCATCTAGATCTCCAGCCCAGTAAGACTTAAAAAAAAGTGGAAAAAAACCTGCTAAAACAGTAGTAGCAAAAACAGAATTTGCCCAATCATAAAGAGACCAAGAAAATTTTTCTCTAAAGGTATATCTTTTTGGCGTAGGCATTTTTTGAGATGAGGATTTTATGTATTATAGCAGCATGAAAGATTCTGAAATTACCAAAAATTTAATTATTTTTTTCCTTCTTATAGCTGGATTGACTTTTTTATTGGGACTACTCGGTTTTTTTATCCAGGAATCAGATTTCAGACAAGACATTGAAGAAGAAAGCAGAGCTAGCTATCTTGAATCTAACTAGTTTCTAATAATTTTTCCCTCATTTCATTTAGAGAGTCTATCCATGGCTCTGCTCTTTCCAACTGCCCTGCTAAGGAAAACAATAAGTTTTCATTTCCAAAAGCAGCTGAAAACATAGACCCTACCGGCATTCCATCTTTGGTTCGGTATAAAGGAACAGACATAGACGGCTGACCAGATTGGTTAAATATTCCAGTAAAAGGCGAGTATTGTGTAAGTCTTTCAACATATGTTTTCATATCACTTGTATTCATATTTATAGTGCCAAGTTTTACTGGGGGAGATGCTAAAACTGGAGAAAGCAAGACATCATAGTGATCAAACATTTTTTCAAGTATTTGGCCTAGTCTATGATTTATTTTTATTGCGTTTACATAATCACTACCAGAAAATTTATTTCCATTATCAGCCATTTGAAGGGTTACTTTTTCAAAGAACTCATTTGAAATTTCTCTTCCCGTCATAAGTGATTGAGATTTAACGGCATAAGCTACATTAGAAGAAATAATTGTTACTATTGCCAAAGAAATTTCTTCAGGAGAAAAATCAATTTTTGTTCTTTCTATTGAGTGTCCTAAATTTTCGCATAAGTTTATTGTTGAATTCATTATATCTTTTACATCATTGTCTATTGGTATATTAGGGTTTTCTATATAACCAATTTTAAGATTTCCTGGGTCAATATTAATTTGCTCAAGAAAGCTTTTTTCTTGATATGCAGACCTATAAGGAGCTCCTTGTTCATGACCTGAAGTCACATCCAAAAGAGCAGCAGAATCTCTTACAGATACAGATACGCAATGAAAAATTGATTGCCCTCCCCACCCTTCAAGTGAAGCAGGACCCAAAGGAGTTCTAGCTCTTGTAGGTTTAAGACCAAAAAGTCCACAACAAGAAGCAGGGATTCTTATAGAGCCACCTCCATCGCTAGCTTGAGCCATGGGAATAATTCCTGAAGCAACAGCAGCTGAAGCTCCCCCACTGGAACCTCCTGAAGATCTTTCTAAATTCCATGGATTTTTAGTTGGGCCATACAAAACTGGCTCAGTTGTAACAGTTAGGCCCAGCTCAGGAGAATTAGTTTTACCAAAAATATTTAGCCCTGAATCTATGGTTCTATTAACCAATTCACTTGTATGATCTGCCTTTATATTCTCCAAAACTCTAGAACCGCCTGAAGTTATAGTTCCCTCTAAATAATTATTAAGATCTTTTAATAAAAATGGGACACCATTGAATATTCCTGCTTTGCTTTGATTCTTTGAATTCTCTCTAGCTAAATCATAATGTTTGATAGGTATAGCATTTAACTTAGGATCAAGTTTTTCAGTTAATCCTATAGCTAATTCTAATAACTCTGAGCCTGAGATTTGTTTTGTTCTTACTAGCTCAGCTAATCCTATAGCATCATATGAAAAATATTCTAAGTCGTTCATTATCTATCAAATAATATTTGTTCGGCAGAAGAACTATCTGCAACAAGTTTTCCATCAATCACCACAGGCTTTCCATTAATAATTGTGCCAAATATCGATGAGTTAAAAGTTTTTCCATCAAAAGGAGTCCATCCGCATTTAGTTTTTTCTGTCTCATTTTTAACCAAAGTTGTTTTATCAAGGTCAAACATCATTAAGTCAGCTTTATATCCCTCCCTAACGTAACCTCTATCTAGAATAGAGAATCTATCGGCAACTTTATGACTCATATATGAAATAACATCCTGAAGAGAATAAAAACCCTGTTTATGAAGTTCAATCATCATATGAAAAGAATGCTCTATCAAAGGTATGCCAGCTGGCGCCTTTCCATAAGGAAGTTTTTTATCCTCAAATGAATGTGGAGCATGATCGGTAGCAACATAATCAATATAGCCCTCTTTAAGTGCTTTTCTTAAAGCATCTCTGTCAGACACTTTTTTTATTGCGGGATTACAAACAATAAAATTCCCTTGTTCATCATAATCTCTTTCATCAAACCACAAGTGATGTACACAAACTTCACATGTTATTTTCTTATTTTTCAAATCAATATTTTCGAATAATTCAATTTCTTTTTCTGTTGTTAAATGAAGAACATGTAGATCTGATGAGAACTTTTTAGCCAAATTTATGACCTTTGATGACGACTTATAACAACAGACATCGTTACGAATGATCGGATGAAAACTTGCATCTAGCGATTCATGCTGTTTATTAACTTTATCTGAATTGATTTTTATAGTTTCATTATCTTCACAATGAGTAACAATTGTCACTGGGCAAAACTGAAAGATTTGCTCTAAAGCAAAATCATCCTCTACTAATAATGTTCCTGTAGAAGTACCCATAAAAACTTTTAGACCACAGGTTTCTTTAGGATTTAATTTTCTAATTTCTTCTAAATTAGTTTCCGTTGCTCCAAAGTAATAAGAATAATTGGTCCAAGACTTTTTTGCTCCAAGTAAATTTCTATCATTCAATAAATCAATTGTTGTTGTATTTGGATTAACATTTGGCATATCAAAAGTTGAAGTAACGCCTGAAAAGACTGCAGCTAAAGACTCAGAACGTATATCCCCTTTATCAGTTAACCCTGGATCTCTAAAATGTACTTGATCATCTATTATTCCAGGAGCCACATATTTCCCCTTAAGATCAATAATTGCTTCCGAATCAGAAGTAATTTGACTAGCTATTTTTTCAATTCTATTGGCCTTGATACCAATATCTACTGCTTCGATAGAATCTTCATTTACTAAATTACAATTTTTTAAGACCAAAGAAAAATTACTCATTTTTAAACTGTCCTGACTATAATAGTTCCATAATTGGCACCTGAACCTGTTTCAAAACTAGATTCTATTTTCATTAAAACCTCTTCAACTAAAGATATCATCTTTTGACTATTTCCACAGATAATTAATATCGGACAGTCGTCTTGGTTAAGGTAAAGATAATTCTCTACTTCAATCTTAACATCTGCATGTTTACAACCATGTAAGTCAAGAGTATTAAACTTCATTTTTATATATAGATATCTCTACCCCATCTGGATGAGATTTAGAGTATTCCCTTTTAGTTGGAATAAACTTACTGATATATTTTGAAGATGATCTTACATACTCTAGATAATCTTCTAAATTAAATAGAATTACATTGTCAGCAAAAATCCAGGCATTATTTTTAATTAAGTTATTTTCTTCTAGAGCCTTTAGGTCTTTTAGGTAAAGTTCCTTCCAGTGATCAATAAAAATAAAATCATATTTTTCATTTAGGTTTGGAATTACTTCATTTGATTTACCAATAATTAGTTTATGATTTTTAGATAATCCTGAAATATTTATGTGTTCTGAAGCAATGTCTGCAAATTTCTTATTTGATTCAATAGAAGTAAGTTTAGACTCATTATCTAAGTTTTTAAGAATTCTGATTGTCGAATATCCGAGATATACTCCTAATTCAAGAATATTTTTAGCTTTCGAATCAATAATTGCACTTTCTAACACCTGACCTTTTTCGTCTCCAATATTCATTAAAAAAGTTTTCTTATATGCATACTCATCAATTACATCTAAAACTGATTCTGGATGATTTAATTTAGCTTTAATTCTTACAAGATTGAGTACCTCTTCTTCTTTGGGAAGTTTAATTTTAAATTTAGATAGTATGTTTTCGATTAATTCTTGAAAAAATAAGCTGATGACTCCTAAAAAACTTTTTCTATTAATTCTAAACGGTACAGAACTTTTTTTTCTTTGAGATTGATTGTTTTTCATTAACCTATGATAATTTATCGAGCATCATGATAATTTTCAATTTACTAATTAGGATAGTCCTTATTGGATTTCTTTCAACATCTATTTTTTCAGACAAGGATATTGAAGCAGATGAAAATAAAGAAAATTCCTTGGAAACTTTTCTTGAAGATTTAACACATTTTCCTGGACTTTTGGATACATATAGAAATGATGTAGACGGGAAAATTTATTTACTAATTAATGAAGATCAACTTCAAAAAGAATTTATTTATTTTGCTCATATTTTAGATGGAATAGTCGAGGCAGGAACTTGGAGAGGTAATTATTTAGATAATGGCATCATTAAATTTATAAAGTATTTTGATCAGATCAGAATAGATAGAGTTAATACTGCATATGTTTTTGATGAAAGTAATCCTCTATCGAAGACCAATAATGCAAATATTTCTAATTCTCTAATTGACTCAATTAATATCAGCAAAACATCCGATTCTAAAGATAAATTCCTTATAGAAATTACATCTTTACTATTAAGTGAGAATTTATCAAAAATTACGGTTGCTCCTTATAAAGAAGATACTAAGAATGGTTTTAAAATTGGGTCTATATCTAAAAATAAATCTAGTATTAAAAAGGTTTTGAATTATCCTAAAAATACTGACTTTGAAATTAATTATGTATTTTCCAATCCCTCTAATAAACCAATAGAAAATCAAGATTCTAGAAATAATTCTATATCTGTCAGATATAGTTTTATTGATTATCCTGAAAATAATTTTGAAACAAGGATAGAAGACCAAAGAATTGGTTTTTTTTCTGAACGAAAAACTAATTTAACTTCAACTGAAATAACACCATATGAAGATTTAATAAACAAATGGCATCTAGAAAAAAAAGATCCTGATTTAAAAAAGTCTATTCCTAAAAAACCTATTACCTTTTGGATAGAAAATACAACTCCCTATGAACTCAGGTCAATAATCAAGAATGCAGTTTTAGCATGGAATATTGCTTTTGAAGAAGCTGGATTCGTAAACGCAATTGAAGTAAAAATTCAACCTGATGATGCAGAAT
>MDTC01276932.1_pt1 | contig 10716 bp, 10 predicted proteins | sample 811181 | NCBI WGS metagenome assembly MDTC01 (sample SAMN05326644, study PRJNA326480) | marine metagenome | isolation source: seawater | place: Pacific Ocean: North | collected 2011 | reverse complement strand
TGATATAAATATAACTCAATAACTTCATAAGATGATGCAATAGGAAAATAAAACATGCGTATGATATTTTGCCAAAAACTTAATAAAGAAGCAGAAGGTCTAGATTTCCAGATTTATCCTGGTGACCTAGGTAAAAAAATTTACGATCACATCAGTAAAGAAGCTTGGGCTCAATGGCAAAGTAAGCAGACCATGCTCATTAATGAACATAAACTCAATATGATGAACTCTGAACACCGTCAGTTACTCGAAAAAAATATGGTCGACTTTCTCTTTCACAATATAGATATTCATGTTGAAGGTTTCGTACCTAAAAATGATGACTCTAAGTAGTATTAATTTCAATGTCTGACTTTATTTATCAACCACCAACAGAACCATGGATTGACATATTATATCAAGATAAAGATATTATCGTTCTGAATAAACCAAGCGGCCTACTTTCTGTACCAGGTCGTCTTGAAGCACATTCAGATTCACTCTACACGCGTGTTTTACAGGAATTTCCACTTGCGCAGGTTGTACATCGGCTTGATATGGCGACCTCGGGTATTCTTGTCATAGCGCTGCGAAAAAAAGCAGAAATCGAGCTCAAACGTCAGTTCCGTGAACGCATTCCTAAAAAAATTTACTATGCTCGAGTACATGGCAAAGTCAATACATTGAAAGGGGCAATTGATTTACCTCTGATCTGCGATTGGCCAAACAGACCTAAACAAAAGGTCGACCATGAATCGGGAAAGCCATCTTTAACGCATTATGAAGTTGTGTCTTACGATGAGTCTTCCACTTTAATGAAGCTCACACCTGTTACAGGTCGCTCACACCAATTACGCGTTCACATGCAAGCCATAGGTCACCCCATATTAGGCGATAAGTTTTATGCAACACCCGAAGCTTATAATATGGCTCAGCGCTTACTGTTGCATGCTCAATATTTAGGCTTTGTACATCCTTATTCACGGGAATGGATATCTTTCGAGTCCATGCATAACTTCTAAAGTTTATAATGGATTTCATCGTAATCCCAAAATAAAAATATTCAATATAAATCAAACAAAGCTACAAATTAATAAAAAAACATGATATAGATCACAACTATCACTATTACAATTTGAATATAACATGTTTAATTTTATTAAATACTTATCAACAAAAAAATATCATACACAAGAAACATTCGGAATGATAAAAAAAACTTTTTGTTAATTTTATTTAAACTTTTTATTAACAATATAATATTGAGTAAAATGGAACCAACTCATTTGGAAATAAATAATATGGATGTTTATTATATAAACTGACATATAAAACAACTGATATCTAAATTTCAAGAAATAAACAGGTAAGAGATAAGCATGCAAAACCCACATATTTTAATCGTTGAAGACGAGAACGTAACACGTAATACACTGCGACATTTGTTTGAAGCCGAAGGTTATATGGTTTCTGAAGCAAATGACGGTGATGAAATGCACCAAATCCTTGCTCAAGAGGAAATTCAACTCATCATAATGGATATCAATTTGCCGGGTAAGAACGGACTTTTACTAGCAAGAGAATTAAAAGACAACCGCCATATGGGCATTATATTTCTTACTGGTAGTGATAAAGAAGTCGATAAGATTTTAGGCTTGGAGTATGGCGCAGATGATTTTATCACAAAGCCTTTCCATCCTAGAGAATTGACTATCCGTGCTCGTAACCTACTTAATCGTTTAAGTCAAATTCCACAAAAGAAAAATGAATTAACTGTTGATAAGTACTGCTTCCACAACTGGGTACTTGATATTAATAGTCGTTCATTGATCACGCCAACAAGCGTCATGCACAGACTACCTCGTTCAGAATTCAGAGCTATGTTGCACCTTGTTGAGAACCCCGGTCGTATATTAACACGCGCAGAGCTTCTCACAAAGATGACAGGACGTGATCTCAAAGAACATGACCGTACTGTCGATGTCACCATTCGCCGCATTCGTAAGCATTTTGAGAGCTTTCCTGAAACGCCAGAGATTATTGCGACCATTCATGGTGAAGGCTATAGATTCTGCGGTGTTTTCGAAGAAGAAGAGACCTTCTAAATACCTTATTAAGAAAGCTGGGATACATCCCAGCTTTTTTTTACCCGTTTCTTCTATTTTAGTAATTAAAAAATAAAAAACTATACGAAAAGGCATGAGCTGCCATTTTATAGCTATAATTTGACTTATAGTATTGATGGTTTAACATTTTAATGTAATGATCGACACTTATATGTTTTGCCCAAGGAATTGTTTTTTATGCCGTCAACACCATCACAAGCTTTTTTTAGTAACTTTCTGGGTTCTTCGCAGAACTGGTATAAATATACCATACTCACATTTCTGGTCGTTAATCCGATCTTATTCGTAATAGATCCCTTTATTGCGGGATGGTTTCTTGTTATCGAATTTATTTTTACCCTTGCTATGGCACTCGAATGCTATCCTCTGCAATCAGGAGGATTATTAGCTTTAGAAGCAGTACTCATCGGTATGACCTCACCTAAGCAAGTTTATCATGAAATTGAGGTCAACCTTGAAGTGATACTCTTACTGATTTTCATGGTTGCTGGTATCTTCTTCATGAAACGTATTCTGCTGTATACCTTCTCTAAAATGTTGACCAACATCAAATCTAAAGTAGCTTTATCTTTGATGTTTTGTAGTGCTTCTGCATTTCTCTCCGCTTTCCTAGATGCTCTGACTGTTATTGCTGTCATCATTACTGTTGCACTTGGTTTTTATGGCATTTATCACCGCGTTTCATCAGGTAAAAAGTGGTCTGATGAAGAACATGATCATAATCATGACAAGTATACAGAGCTCAATAAAAAAGATTTAAAACAATTTCGTGCTTTCTTACGTGGCTTAGTCATGCATGCTGGTGTAGGTACAGCATTAGGTGGTGTCTGTACTATGGTCGGCGAGCCACAGAACTTGATTATTGCTTCAAGTGCAGAATGGAATTTTGTAGAGTTTGCTATACGTATGTCTCCCATCACATTTCCTGTATTTTTTGTAGGCCTTTTCACTTGTTATCTACTCGAAAAAATTGGCTTTTTTGACTATGGCGTACAAATGCCAGAATCTGTAAGCAAGGTGCTCAACACCTATGTTAAAGAACAAGATGCTCGTAGAACAGTCAAAGAAAAAGTGCGTTTAGTTGTTGAAGCTATGATTGGACTATGGTTAGTTGTAGCATTAGCTACTCATGCAGCGCCTGTTGGACTCATTGGGCTTTCCATTATCGTGCTTGCAACATCGTTTAACGGTGTAATTAAAGAACATGATTTAGGTAAAGCATTTGAAGAAGCTCTACCCTTTACCGCACTACTAGCAGTATTTTTCGTGATTGTTGGTGTGATCATTAATCAAGACTTATTTGATCCTGTCTTTAATTGGGCGCTAGGCTTTGAAGGCAACTTTCAACTGCTTATCTTTTATATAGCCAATGGTATCTTATCTATGATGAGTGACAATGTCTTCGTTGGTACCGTATATATCAATGAAGCACATGCAGCACTCATGCGTAACCAGATCTCTCGTGATCACTTCGATATGCTTGCAGTAGCAATTAATACAGGAACAAACTTACCCTCTGTTGCAACACCTAACGGCCAAGCTGCATTTCTATTTCTATTAACCTCGGCTCTGGCGCCTCTAATTCGTTTATCTTATGGACGTATGGTTTTGCTGGCATTTCCTTATACTATCGCACTCACTTTATCTGGTATGCTACTTATTAGTAGCGGATTCTTAACCGATATGACAGATATACTCTATGAATATGAGTGGATAACACATCATACATCTGAATACCAAACAACTAATACAACTTACTCTCTATTCAAAAACAAATAAACATCACTATATGTAGTGCTCCTACACACCTTAAACAACACGCACTCTACTATTGCGTGTTGTTTTCATAAACTAAAGCTGCAATAATCTTGAGTCTTGAAATCATTAAGAGATTAAAACATGTTCAAACACTTTTTGCCTTTTCCTTTGAATCGTACTTTATGGGGAGGGTTAGCATTAGGCTCTGCAACAGCTCTATGCATAGCACTCTATTATCAATATATTCAAGAAGCGGCACCTTGCATACTCTGCGTATATATTAGATTAGCTTTTCTGTGTACATTCCTCTTCAGCTTATTGCAAAGCTTGTACGCCGAATATAAAGCTCTAGTCGTCATATTAATGATGGGTAATATTGTTTCAGCTTTTTGGGGTATACAAATAGCCTATGAACTATTCGATTTACAAACCAACCCACCTCTGATGGCAACTTGCTCTTTCTCTCCTGATTTCTGGTTACCTCTAGAACAATGGGCACCTTGGTTCTTTTTGCCAACAGGCAGTTGTACTGACGAAGCAACTTACATAATCGGCCTGAGTATGGCAAGCTGGAGTTTAATAGGGTTTGGATTACATCTAGTTACATTGCTCTTATCTATTACATTTCCTTCTTCGCAAAAGTTAAATAACAGATAAAAAAAATCGAAGCAACTGCTTCGATTTTTTTATTTTGAAAAGTAGTAGCCGATTCTAAACTAAGAAAATAAGGCCTGCTATAGTCGCACTCATTAAATTAGATAAGGAGCCGGCAATCACAGCTCTAAAGCCTAGACGTGCAATATCAGAACGACGATTAGGAGCCATAGTACCAATACCACCAAGTAGTATTGCGACTGAACCAATATTAGCAAAACCACACAATGAAAAACAAAGAATAAGCTTTGTTTTTTCTGTCATAGGTAAACCTGTTTCAGCAACCAGCTGTCCACCTTCAGCTATATCCATCATATAGGGTGCTAAACTTTGAAAAGCAATGAACTCATTAAAAACGATCTTCTGGCCAATCAAGGAACCTGCAACAAAGGCTTCATCCCAAGGTATACCTATAATATAAGCAACAGGTGCAAACACCCAGCCAAATATCAACTGCAGACTTAAACCTTCATATCCAAACAAGCCCCCTAAGCCGCCTAATATGCCATTTAATAAGGCAATTAAACCTATGAAAGCAAGAAGCATCGCACCAATATTCAAAGCAAGCTGCATACCTGAAGAAGCACCAGAAGCTGCAGCCTCCACTACATTGACAGCAGTTTTAAGCTCATTTACATCTTCGACATTACTCTCTATAGTTTCAGTTTCTGGATGCATAAGCTTAGCCATCAACAATCCGCCTGGTGCGGACATAAATGAAGCTGCAACGAGTATATCAATTTGCACACCCATCTGAGCATAACCTGCTAAAACGGTACCCGCAATAGACGCTAATCCACCTGTCATCACCGCAAACAATTCTGAATCTGTCATAGTTGCCAGATAAGGACGTATAACAAGAGGCGCTTCAGTGTGTCCAACAAAAATATTGGCAGTTGCCGATAGTGATTCTGTTTTACTCGTATGCAGAACTTTTCGTAAACTACCACCTATCATTTTGATGATGATCTGCATCACACCCAAATGATAAAGCACAGCAATAAAAGAAGAAAAGAAAATAATGACAGGCAACACGTGAATAGCAAAGATAAATCCAAGTTTAAAATCAGCCAAATCACCAAAAATAAATTGAACACCATTATTTGCATAATCAATAACAGAAGATACACCGTCCGAAAAACTCTTTAGCGCTCTCTGTCCTGTTGGAACATATAAAACTAAAAAGGCAAAACCAATTTGTAAAAAAAATGCACCACCGACCGTTTTCAGATTAATGGCTTTTCTATCCTTGGAAAGCAATACCGCTGTGGTCAGTAATAAAAATATCCCAACTAATCCAATAAAATTCATTCAATGTACCTTAAACTTAATTGTTAAATTTTTTGCTTAACACTTCTATTATGAGTCAATAAAATAAGCGAGGAAGTTTATATCACCATCGTTTTCTGCATGCAAATAAAAATCACATTATTTTGCCTGCATTATCATCATGAGAATAAGTCAAGTGTCGATTCAAATGTAACCTCTGCAACCTGTTTCACTGTTATGTCTCTTAACTCAGCTATCTTTTTTGCCACCTCAATAATAGACAAAGGCGAGGTCGGTTGCATAATACCTTTCCGATTCATTTGACCGAAAGGACTATCACTCTCTAAAATAAGATTCTCTAATGGTATATGTTTAACAACATCGTGAAGTTTATGCGCCGTGGCTCGACAAAGGAAAGGACCGATGCCTAACTTGAAGCCTAAATTCACAAAAGTATGCGCCTGTTCTTTTGAGCCATAGAAACCATGAATCACACCTTTTCTATTTAAAGAAATGGATTGCAGTTGCTCAATAACCCATTTGTGTGCTTTAACGCTATGAATTACAACAGGTAAATTATACTTTTGAGATAATTTAAGCTGCGCTCTAAATACGTCTTTCTGCATATCAAACGAGGCTCCTTTTATTTTATCTAGACCACACTCCCCTATTGCTTGAGGTTTAAACTTCTCGATTGCTTGTTCAAGTTGTTCAAGCATTTCAGGCGCATCAGAGTCAATAAACCAAGGGTGTATGCCCAATGCAAAATCAAGGTTAAACTGCTCGCATAGAGCTACTTGCTTCACAAAGTACTGAGGTGCTGTACCCGCAACAAGCATGCGTTGCAGACCTTGAGATTGACACTCCTGTATTATCTCATGTCTATGATCTTGATAAAAATCATCATCTATATGACAGTGACTATCGAACCAGCGCAAAAAATCCCCACAAATTTATATCAACAAAATAATAAAGAAAAAATGATAACACATAAAAAAGCCAGCTTTCGCTGGCTTTTTTATGTCCTGCTTACAACTTTATGGCCGCTTCTAAAGTCATTTCTAGCATCTCATTAAAAGTCGTTTGACGTTCATCTGAGCTGGTTTGCTCTCCCGTTCTAATGTGATCAGAAACCGTAATCACAGAAAGCGCTCTAGCACCATATTCAGCAGCAACACCGTATAGACCTGCAGCTTCCATCTCCACAGCTAACACACCCATACTTTCCATAACATCGAACATATCGCTTTCAGGTGAATAAAATAAATCTGCTGTATGAACATTACCCACGCGGACATTCACCTGACGCTCTTTTGCTGTATCAACAACTGTAGATAACAAATCATAATCAGCTGTCGCAGCAAAGTCATAGCCCTTATAACGTGTTTGGTTTACTTTTGAGTCAGTGCAAGCACCCATAGCAATAATAATATCACGCACTTTAATGTCGGTACGAATTGCGCCACAGGTACCGATACGGATCAAGTTTTTAACGCCATACTCAGTGATCAATTCTTTTGCATAAATAGAACAAGATGGAATACCCATACCATGTCCCATAACTGAGATACGCTTACCTTTATAGTATCCTGTATAACCGAACATGTTACGCACATCATTGACTTGAACCGCCTCGTCTAGGTAGGTTTCAGCAATGTACTTAGCTCGTAGTGGATCACCGGGGAAAAGTAACGTTTCAGCAAATGCGCCTTGTTCAGCATTAATATGTGGAGTAGGCATACATAACCTCTTATTTAAATAAAAATGATTGGCCATAATTCATGGCCTCTAAGTTAAAATAATCTGAAATGGTTTGCCCCATATCAGCAAATGTTTCTCTCTTTCCTATTGAGCCTGACTTAAGACCTGCTCCTAAAGCTAAAACAGGCACATACTCACGAGTATGATCTGTACCTTTCCAAGTTGGATCACAACCATGATCAGCTGTAATCAATAATAAATCATCTTCTTGCAAACGTGAGAGTAACTCAGGTAGGCGTCTGTCAAAATATTCTAATGCCTGACCATAGCCTATCACATCTCGACGATGCCCATAATGAGAGTCAAAGTCAACAAAATTAGTGAACACAAGAGTACGATCGGATGCACATTCTAATTCATCTAGCGTTTTATTAAAGAGTTCTTCTAAACCTGTAGCCTTCACTTGCTTAGTGATACCTGAGCCGGCATAAATATCAGAAATTTTACCAATACTTACAACATGACCACCTGACTCTTTGAGTTTATCTAAGACCGTTACTTCAGGAGGCAATACAGCATAATCACGACGGTTACCTGTTCGCTCAAAACCTGTTTCTTTTGAACCTACAAAGGGCCTAGCGATGACTCGACCAATGTTGTAAGGTTCAAGCTCTTGGCGCACAATCTCACACAAGGTATATAAATTCTCTAAACCAAAGTGATCTTCATGGCATGCAACCTGAAATACTGAATCGCTTGAAGTATAAAAAATAGGTAAGCCTGTTTGGATATGCTCATCACCTAACTGTTGAAGAATATCAGTACCTGAAGCATGACAGTTACCTAAGCTCTTATCATAAGCAGAGCGCTCAAAAATACGATCCAATACAACCTGCGGAAAGGAGTTGGTTTTTTCTGTAAAGTATCCCCAATCAAAGAGAACAGGTACACCTGCCATCTCCCAATGCCCACTGGGTGTATCTTTTCCTGTACTCAGTTGCCCGGCATAGCCGTAAGTGCCCTCAACAGCTAGTTCAGGACAAAATCCTAGAGGAAAGCTTCCCGTTGCTTCGTACGCTGCATGAGCTAAGCCTAAACGCGCTAAATGAGGTAGATGCAGAGCACCTCGTGGGCCTTGTCCCAAAGCTTTTTCAGCATAGAACTTAGCAATATGACCAAAAGTATTTGACCCAGCATCTCCAAAATATGCTGCATCTTCTGCTGCTCCAATACCAAAAGAATCGAGCATCAAAATGACTGTACGTTTCATAGATGAATCTCTCTACTACACATTTTAAGCACTCATCATGCTTGTGAAAATAGGCATTATAAAGAGATTTAACCTAAAAAAAAACTCTTTACCTTTGTGTCTTGAAAATAAGTTATAAGTGAGACATCACATCATCTAATAACGAGGAGGCACCAAAGCGAAAATATTGAGGGTCATCAGCCCACTGCTCTCCCATAATCATCCGCGTTAAATCCCAATAATCATAAGCTTGAGACAAAGTACGTATACCTCCTGAAACTTTAAACCCAACTTGAGGATTTATTCTCGCGATAGTTTCCAAAATTGTTTTTGCAGCAGATAATGTTGCATTTTCAGTAAACTTTCCTGTGGATGTTTTTATAAAATCAGCGCCTGACTCAATTGCAATCTCAGTTGCTTGTACGATCAACTGCTCACTTTTTAGAGCACCTGATTCAATGATGACTTTTAATTTTTGCTCAGAACAAGCTCTTCTACAGGCTTGGATAACATCATAACAAGTTTCAGTATCCCCTTGTATCAACGCAGTATAAGGCATCACCAGATCAATCTCTGTCGCACCTTGTTCAACAGCCTGATACGTCTCTTGCTCCACTTGAACGACACTGTTTTGACCATGAGGAAAATTAACAACTGTTGCAAGACGTACACCTACACTCTTTTGTTCACTTAAATAATCTTTAACGCATCCAATGAATTGCGCATGCACACACAAAGCTGCAACATGGCCTGATTCTATTTGAGCTTTATGACACAAAGCCAAAATAGTTTCTGCTGTATCCTGATCATTTAATGAAGTCAGGTCGATCAAACTTAAAACTTTTTGAGCAAAATCAGAAGAAAAGGACATATTAAACCTCTTTTATTTAACAAAGTGACAAAACAAAGTCGTGATCATGCACTAAATCATATAAAAATAAAAGTCGCAACCTAAAAACAAAAACGCAACCTAAAATAATGATGGCACTTCTTTAAAAGCGTGATAGTATACAGCCTAAAAACAGCCTGAGAAATAGACCATGTCTCAACCCACTTTACTGTGGCATGATTACGAAACTTGGGGCACACATCCTGCTCTAGATCGCCCTTCACAATTCGCTGCCATCAGAACCGACCTTGACCTCAACATTATCGGTGAACCGATAGAACTTTATTGTAAAATGCCTGAAGATTATTTACCTCAGCCTGAAGCCGTTTTAGTTACGGGTATTACGCCACAAAAAACCCAGGCTAAAGGGCTTCCTGAATCAGAGTTCATTGAGCGTATTGAAAAACTCATGAGTGAGCCTAATACCTGCGTAGTAGGATACAACTCGCTAAGATTCGATGATGAGATCACACGTCATACGCTATATCGCAACTTTCTCGACCCTTATGCACGTGAATGGCAAAATGGAAACTCAAGATGGGACCTAATCGATCTGATTCGAGCTTGTTACGCATTACGGCCTGAAGGTTTAGTTTGGCCTACTGATGATGAAGGCGTACCCTCGTTTAGGCTTGAAAAATTAACACAAGCGAACGGTATAGAGCATGCCAACGCACATGATGCTATCGCTGATGTTATAGCAACAATTGAAATGGCAAAATGTATCAAGGCTGCCCAGCCTAAACTTTATGCATACTATTTTAATTTAAAGTCTAAAGTAGAAGTTCAAAAACTAATTCAACTCGATAAACCTCAGCCTCTTGTGCATATCAGCGGTATGTTTGGTCATGCAAGAGCTTGTACTGCATTGGTACTACCTATCGCGCAGCATCCAACTAACAAAAATGCCGTGATTACCGTTGATTTAGGTCGCTCCATTGCACCACTTATTGAGCTGAGCGTAGCAGAAATACACGAACGTTTGTATATGTCCAAAGAAGATCGTGGAGATTTACTTCCTGTACCGCTCAAACTGATTCATATCAATAAATGTCCTATGCTTGCACCTATGAAGACGCTCACTACTGAAG
>MDTC01194023.1_pt1 | contig 10716 bp, 7 predicted proteins | sample 811181 | NCBI WGS metagenome assembly MDTC01 (sample SAMN05326644, study PRJNA326480) | marine metagenome | isolation source: seawater | place: Pacific Ocean: North | collected 2011 | reverse complement strand
TATTTTTTTTATTATTTTGTAATAAAAAAGATACAAAATTGACACCATAAATGCTGCGGAAAAGATTAGTTTATTTAGTGATTTTTATTTTCTCACTCATTTTTAGAATAAAATTTAAAAAACGTCCAGCTACGCTGGGATTGGACGAAGTCCATGGTTTTTTAAATTGATGTTGCTGCATAATAATTCAACTTTACTTCAACTTCAAAAATAATATAAAGAGTGCGTCACTATATATATTACATACGTACTTGTATTGTAAAAATGGCATCTATGGTTTCCACTACTCCTACTGTTCCAAAAATTGGTATGATTGATTCTGAAGACTTTGATAAGGCTGTTAGCATGATGCGCGCCTTCTTTAAGTCTAAGGGATTTGTAGAGGTTCATACCCAAACCCGTCTTAGTATTCTTGCTGCATGTGAGGACCCTAAGACTATCTCTACTTATGACTATGCCGGTCAAGTATGGCCTCTTCCACAGACTGGACAGATGTGGTTAGAGTACGAGATGCTCACTAATCCTGAGCGTGCTCCTGGATACTTCTGTGTAAGTACCAGTTATCGTAATGAGCCTAACCCTGTTCCTGGACGCCACGATAAAATTTTCCCCATGTTTGAGTTTGAGCTCAAGGGTGGTATGGAGGACCTTGTTCAGCTAGAGCGCGAACTTCTTGAGCATCTTGGTTTCAAGACTCCAAAGGGTGATGTAGATTATCCTCGTGGAAAGTACGCAGATGTAGCTGAGGGTTATGGTGTTAAGGAGCTCGAGAATGAGCATGAAGAGCAACTTGAGAAGGACCATGGTTCTGTGTTTTTCCTCACCGATTTCCCTAATTACACCTCTCCTTTCTGGAATATGAAGCAGAGTGATAATGTTGAGGGTGAGGCAAAGAAGGTCGATGTTATTATTCATGGTATTGAGACCATTGGTAGCGCAGAGCGTTCTTGTGACCCAGAGGAGATGAAGCGCCAGTTCTACACAATTAGTGATGGCGGATACTCTGATATTCTTTTCAGCAAGTTCTCTAAGGAGCGCGTTGAGGCAGAGCTTAATGAGTTCATGGGACATAAGTTCTTCAAGCGTTCTGGTGGTGGTATTGGTGTAACTCGCATGATTCGTGCTTTGAAGCTTAGTGGTCTTCTCTAAATAATTAATACAAAATATAAATATTAAAAATCATAAAAATATATTAAATAATTTATTATTAAATATATTTTAAAAAACTTTCATTGTCTTGTCTTGTAAACATTATAAATAAATCTGTTAATAAAATAAATAACCAGAAGTTATAATTCAACAACTAATTATAATTTTATTATAAAATTAATCAAACATAAATTATAAATAAACAACAAGACAAGACAAATAATCAAAACTATAATATATATGAAATACATTGTTTCATTATACAAGATATTAGTTGGAATTACAGTTTTTGTAAATTCATATGCATTAAATCAACTTTCTTTTAGTGGAGGTGGTTCTTTTGGCGCAGTTGAAATAGGAATTATTCATAAACTTCAAGATTTATATAATAAAAAGTATGATTTCTATAGTGGAATATCTGCTGGTGGAATAAATGCCGGATTTTTATCACATTTTGAAAATTTAAATGATGGAATTATTAAAGCAATTGATTTTTATTCAACATCAAAAAATAAAGATATATATTCTATTAGACATCCAACACATATATCATTATTAAATACGGAACCATTAAGAAATACTATGCAAAATATTCTTGAAGAACTGTCAAATCCGGTTATTGATACTTATATTGGCGCAACTAATTTATATACAGGAAAATTAGATATTTTTAATTATCATGAAGCTAATTCTATAGATGAATATATAAAAATATTAATGGCTACTTCTGCTATACCTGTTGTCTTTCCCCCCATAACCTATAAAAATTCACAATATGCTGATGGAGGTACTCTACAAAATGAGTTATTAAATATTATTCACGATGATACTTATTTAAACATCACATATATTACGCCTTATATGGATACATTTTATGATAATACTACAATAACTTCATTAAAACAAATGACTAAAAGATCATTTGAAGTTGTTAAAAACTCATTTAATAATGAATATAATAAAATAAACAATAATTGTCAAACAATAAAAGGCGAAATTAATAAGTATTTTGTGAATAATTCTTTATTAGAACCTTACGATATGTTAAATTTTAATAATGGTAAAGATTTATATGACATTGGTTATCATAACATACAACATGAGAAAATATATATATGTTAAAATAATTATTTATTGTATTTGTCTGAACATTTATTTTTTTGAAAGCTATTCAATAAAATTCAATTAATTATTTCTGAATTTATTAATTTTTTTATGAATTGTTTTTTTTGATGCTCCCCCCCCCTATTCTTTTTTTTTAATTTGTGTTCGTACCCCCTAATTATGGTAAGAAAAAGAATAAAAAGAATAATAAAAAAGAGTAGCGATTAAGGTAATGTTTTATATATTTTTTTAAAAAGGAATACAAAAAAACAATAAAAAAGAATAAAAATGAAATGGAAAGGAATTAAAAAAAGAATAACTATTTTTATTTAAAGATTTTTTTTATATATTTATAATATAGATATGCCTGAATACACATGCAAACAGTGTAAATTTAGCACAAAGTTACGTTCAAATTATTTGAGACATTTAGATACAAATAAACATTTAAAAAGAATAAAAGCCCAAACAATTGAAGTCAAGAAAAACACAGTAAACTACGTATCCGACAACAAAAAACAACACGATTCTATGGACCTTACCATAATGGAACAAAACATGGTTGGAATCAGTGAAGAACAATACTATTGTGGTTTCATTTGTAAATATTGTTGTAGACATTTTTCATCAAGGCAATCTAGAAACAGGCATCAATCAAAATTCTGTAAACATAATGATCGGGTAAAATATGAAAAATTAGCTGGATTATTAAATAAAAAAGAACAACAAATGAATGAAGACAAAGAAGAATTTTATAAAGATAAAATTGATAAATTAGAAAAACAAATCGAAAAATTAATGGATCATTTAAAAATACAAAATATTAATAATGGTGTACAAATTCAAGGAGACCAAAATAATACAGTTAATCTTCAACTATTGAATTATAATCAAACCGACTATGAATTTCTTAATGATAAAGACTTCATTAAATGTATACAGCAAACAAATCATTGTGTAAAGGCACTTATTGAAAAGGTACACTTTAATAAAAATAAACCAGAAAACATGAATATTTATATTTCATGTATTAAAGGGAAGTTTGTAATGGTTTATAGAGATAATAAATGGCAGATTCGAGATAGAAAACAACAAATAGATGATTTGTATGAATCAAATGAACTTATGTTGGAAAACTGGTATGAAGAATACAATGATAAATATCCTGAAATTATTAAGTCTTTTACAAGATATTTAAAAAATAAAGATGAAGATGATGATTTTATTAATAATGTTAAAAATGAAATTCTATTAATGCTATATAATAAAAGAGACTTAGTTGAATCACATCCACCAAATGAAGAAGTATAATTTTATATATCAACAAGACAAGACAAATATAATAAATAATATAATATTAAAAATATGATATATTATTTATATAATGAATAATAGTGTAGAAATATTGCCTGTTGCATATGAAATACCAGAAAATAATAACATAAATAATGCAACAATTGCAACAGTATATATAAATTATGAACCAAATATAGAACCATTACAAGTTATTGAAACAAATCAACATTATAATACTCAAGTTTGTGATAAAAAATATAAAATATTATTTATTTCAAAATTTTTACAAGTTATTATTATTATAGGCATTTTTATATTTTTATTAATTGTATTATTCAATCACTATGATTGATTTACTACACCAATATATGGTAGATTTCTATAATGGTTTGCTGAATCCATACCATAGCCAATAACATATTTATCAGGACAATAAAATCCTGTATAATCAATGCTGACATCGCGTACCCGCCTTTCCTTTTTATCAAGTAGACAACATGTTTTCAATGACTTGGGAAAACGACCCTTAATAATATCCTTAATCTCATATAGTGTATTACCTGTATCAATAATATCATCTACAATAATTACATTCTTTTCTTGTACATCACATGTAATGTCCTGTTTAATTGTTACAACTCCACTAGATGTTTCACTATCGCCATATGAACTAACAACCATAAATTCAATGCGAACATTATTTTTAATATATCTTACCAAATCTGCGGTGAAGATAAATCCTCCTTTCAATAGACAAATAACAATAATGTTATCTTCGTCTTTATAATCTTCGGTAATTTGATTACCAAGAGATACAATTCTCTTTTGGATTTGCTCGTTTGTGAATAGCTTATCAATGTTTAGAGATGCCATTGTTTATTTTGTATATGATATGCGTCAATAATGTATATCATATATTACAATAAATCTTTAATCAATTTTTTTTATTAATTTACCAAGTCCTTATATCTAGCAGGAATCATTTCGTTCCATTCATTATTTGAAACGTTAGATGGTGAACCGACAGGATTATAATTATTAGGTTGTTCTCCACGTTGTTTTAATAGCTTTACATCATCCTTTTTAAGCATTCTATCAAGATTTTCATTTGAAACATTTGATAATGCGTTTATTACTTCTGGTTGTTTTTTCATAGGACTGTAATTATTAGGGGTTTCTTCGCCACGTCGTCCAACATCTTCATAAGGTATCTTTACATCTTCATTAGAAATTCTAACTTTTTTTGTTACATTTTTGCGAACATTACGAGTTTTTTGGTTAGGATTCTTTTTTTTATATGACACATTTATATTTTTTACTTTTCTACAATATCCCTTAGGTCCCCTTACTTTACCATCTTTGCAAGGTTTCTTCTTATCATATGACCTATTAGCATATTCTTCCTTTCTACAATAACCAGTTTTTAGACTTCTAACCTGACCCGGCGGGCAAGGTTTATCCATTCTCTTAGCAATATTTCTCTTACTCATTAATTGTGGGCGTTTGGTGGATTTTCTTGTTACATTTTTATTTGTTTTTCTTTTAATTCCCCTTATAATATCCGCTAATGGTAAATTTGAATTATAGTTTGAATTATAACTATTAATTTCATTGGAACGAGTAGTTTTTTTAGGACTAACACTTTTTTTAGTTTTATTATTAGTTTTATTAGTAGGAGATTTATAACTAAGTGGTTTAGGTATTGGTGGTAATACAAATCTTTGTTTGGAGGTTTTATTCTTACTATTATTAGATTTTACTGTTTTATTATTTCTAGACTTAGGTAATACAATATCACTTAATTTTACAGGGCTCATATTTTTCTTAAGAAATGCAGCACACATCTTCTTAGCAGTGTCTTTGGGTACAGTATCTAATATATTTTGTCTTTTTGATGCTCTTAAGTCACTTTCCATTGACTTTGCGATTTGCTTTAACTGACCAACTAATTCAACCTTTCTTTGATAAGAATCCATTTATAATATATATAAATATTTTAAATTATTTTAATTTCACCTATATATGATGGTGTATTCATAGGAAAAATATTATCAAATTTAAAATCGTGTTTAACCGCATCTACTTTAATTTTAATCTTATTTTTTGTTTTTGTATAATTTATAATATTCATTGTTGATTTTTTAAATTTTTCTATATCATCCATAAATTTATTTATAGTATTTTTATCTGTTTCAGGACCTTGTAATTTATTAAATCCTTCATGATATACCTCTTCTTGTGTATAACCACAAATCTCTTCCCATTTTTTACTTACACATATTATCTTATTCTTATCATTTAAAATAAAACAGGCATTTTCTTTATTATTCATTATTGAAATGCATAAATCACTAAAATTATTATTTTCATGTTCATCGTATACACAATGATCAAAATCATCTAATAATGTAATACGTCTATCACGTTTCATATATATTATAATTGAATGTAGTATAATATATATTTATTTTATTAAATCATTACATAATAATAACAATTTATTTATTTCTTTCTATTTTTCTTACCCTTTTTCTTCTTAAATTGTTTAACTATCTTATTAAATTCTTTATTGGTCATTCTATTTCTCATACCAGAACCTTGTGCATTGCAAGAACTTAATATTTTTGTTAATAACTTACCAGTAGAATCAATGTTGTTTATTGTTTGTTTAATATATTTGGAATGAGACTCACATGGTATTCCATTTGCAATAATTACATCGGTAAAGAAGTTTTCAGTGAATACATGATAATATACATATTTATCTACCTTTGTCTTGTCTTGTGGCATTTTCATTAATGAAGAAGGAATATATTTATTCATATGAGGAATGTAAATACTATGATTATGTGTTAAGTAAAGGTCTTCGTTGCAAATAAATTGTTCGCTTAATTTTGAATCCTTAGGTACAACGTATGGGAAATCAACTCCATTATATTTCTTTATAAATTTCTTAACTTCCTTACAAACTAATTCTTTACCATTATCATCAATTAATACATCTTCTCCTGCAACTAATTCTTGTATTAATTTATATCCATTTGAAGTTAATATTTTAGTACCTTCTAAGAAACATGGAATAAATGCATAATCATAATCGTATGGCAATTCATTTCCACTAGATTCTTCACTAGTTCCTCCACCACTTTCTTCTTCTTCTTCCTCTTCTACTACTGGTACGGTAGGTATAACAACTTCATTCACTTCATGTATAGAAATATTTGATAGGTCCGCGGCTGCCAATACATAATTATAATTAGATGATGCATCAATATATGCAGCAGCCGTAGATGAAGAACGGAAAGTAGCAAATGTATAATCATATGTAGGATTTGTTTCAGCAATCTCTAACATAGCGCGGTCAACCCCAGAATTATCTTGACAGAAAGATATTACATGGTCTGAGAATTCATCAATAGTCATAGATGCATCATTATATGTCTTCATTTCATCAAACTTCCAACCACGATATGTTGAACCACCAATATTAATACTTAATCCAATATTATTATTCCATGATAAATCATTATCATCAAACCAGGTTTCAAATGCTGAATTATTAACGGTTGAGTCGTTAACAGCTCCACCAGTAATACCACATCTGTAATATTTCTTGCTTGTAGTATTAGGAGGGGTATATGTCATAGTTGCACTACCGAACATAATAGTATAATTATCAACATTAAGTGTATCACTATTATCATCTTCCGCATCGTATGTTCCTAATGAAGTACCATCCTTCGTAACAGAGAAAACATCGGCTTGTGTTTGAGTTATTCTTAATACTGCGCCATTAATTAATTCAACTTCTATGAAGTCATTAACTGTTGATAATGGAATATAAACAGCCTCATCTGTATAACTAGTTGTTAAATCAGTAAATTCTACTTTTTGATTTGAATTGGCAATAACTAAGTCTGTAACATTTTCTAATAATGTACTAACCTTTGATTTAAGTGGAATCTTTTCTTTGTCAAACTTAGCTTTTTTATTAGTAGCATTTTCAAACACTTGTTCAATCATAACATTGAAAACCTTTCTATTCATTGTTTTCTTTACGAATGTAGGTAAGGTAGATCTTTGAGTAAGTCCTTTACTATCAATCTCAGTTGACTTACTAATAAATACATTAATCTCATTTGTTGATAATAAATCGCTAGATGCAATCGTATTATCATTGCTGAATAATGTAGTAAGTTCAGTTGTTGTCTTTTTACGAATAACCTCTGCATTAATATTAAATATAAATGTATTAGAAGCCGAACTATTTTTATTTCCTGCAAGGTCTTCTACTTTATTTTGTCCAATACTTATTTGAATTTCTCTGTCCGTAGTCCAATCATTTGTTGTAGCATTTACTGTATAATATGAACCAGAACCGCTTAAATCGCTTAATATACAGTTCTTTGTACTGAAATTACTTAATGATAAACTATTAAGATTTTCACTAGCAATTATATTAATTAATACATTTGAAACATCATTACTTGTTGTAGCATTATATGCTATATCATTACTAGATAATTCAATAGTAGGTGCATCTGTATCATAGTTCCATATAAATAGATTAGATGAGGTATCATTAAAGTTATTTGCTATATCAAAAATGCTATTTGTAGGTATAATAGCACTAATTTGTCCTGTTGTTATACCATTTGGTTCTAATTTTGCACTATATTCACGACCACTTCCCTTGAATAAACTCATAGTGGCATTTGTAAGATTAATACTAGTATCAAGTAATGTTACATCTTCGCTCGCTGAAATATCAATAAATATAAATGACTCATTGTAGTAATCTCCACTACTAATTGTTGAACTGGTAATTTCAACTGTTGGCTTAGTATTATCATATGTCCAAGAAAATGTATTAGAATCAAGATTAAGATCACTATTATTACTCAAACTCATAACACCTCCCGCTGGTATATAAACACTACTTTCTACATTAGCATTATCGCTTGTAAAATTAAATACCCAATTATTACTATCTATATTTGATAAATTAGAAATAGTACCATTTGTTGCACTAATATCATCAACAGTAAATCCTGTTATTTCTAGATTAGTAAATACATTAATACTAATGTCGTTAAATTTATAATAATTATTATTTGAAATATCACTTGATGTTAATTCTAATGTTACAGCATTTCCTGTATAAGTCCAATTATATGTATTTGAAGCAGAACTATTAGTATTACCTGCAATATCTGTTATCGTACCTATAGGTACAACAACGCTAGAAACACTATTGGAAACCTTTGGTTTTAATTGTGCTCTATAATATTGACCGGACCCTGAAAATTCTCCAATTGAACCGTTTGTAACATTAATATCATCAATTGTAAAATCGCTTACATTTTCACTTAATACAAATGATAAATCAATATATTGAGAATCACTAGAAGAACCACTTGTTATATTACTAGATATTTCAACAGTGGGAGCTGTATTATCATAATACCATGTATAACTTACATCATTACTTGCAAGATTTCCTACAGTATCTGTATAACTACCGGCATCTATATTTGCTACAATTGTACCAGTTGACGAAGGTGTAATTCTTGCTGAATATTCTGTACCACTTCCATCAAAATTACTAATGCTTGCATCTCCTAATAAACGAATTGTATCTTGAGAAAAATTAGTTGTTATTTTACTAATAGTAAATTTCAAATCAACAAAACTAGTATTAGATGTAATATTATTCAATTGTGTTAATCCAGTAATTATAGTATTAGGTAATGTATTGTCATATGACCAATTAAATGTTAAATTATTTCCTGTTAATTGTTTTGATAATGTTCTAGAAGTCGTAATATTTTGTGTATTTGAAAATTCAATAGTAATATCATTTACTTCCGTTGTTTCAAATTCAGCGGAATAATTTATACCATCTCCCTTGAATGATTTAAAGTTACAATTAGAAGTACTAATAATACTTGATGTAAGATTAAATACACTTTCTGATAATACAAAATTTATTAAAACAATACTATTATTTGTTATACCATTATTTGTAACTTGTGGTGAAGATATAGAAGTAATTGTAAGAGGTTCAGCATCAAAAATCCATTTAAATACATCTGTTGCATCATTACCATTACCAACTGAATCTGTTATACTATTAGCAGGTAAGAATATACTTGTTTCAATATTAGAATCAGTTGCTAATAAATTAAATGAAAACGTAGTTGAATTTACTTCTGTAAAATCTTCAATAGTACCATTTACCAAAGAAATATCACTAGCTGTTATATTAAGTGATGTATCATTTAATGTAATTAGTTCCATAGATATTGTTTGACTATCATAATAAGAACCATTATTTACATTATTTGTTGTAGTTATTAAAGATAACCTAGGGTTAATTCTATCACAAGTCCAGAAAAAATCTTCACTTTCTAAGTTATCAAACCCAGCATTATCAGTATAAGAATTAGTATTTATATCAACCTTTATTTCTCCACCACTAGAAATATTTGGTTTTAATGTTCCAATATATCTTAAGCCATCATTAGAAATGTCCAAGCTAGTATTATCTATAAATCCACCTATAATATTTAAATCAGTCTTATCAAAACCAATAATAGGTTCACTCGCATCAAAATATAATGTAATACTTTCATCATTTGTTGCATCACCGCTAGAGATATCAGGACTGCTTATTATTATTTGAGGAGGACTACTATCATATATCCAATTATATACAGTAGATTCTATATTATCGTTACCTGCTAAATCATTAACTACATTTGCTGGAATGAAAAATGTTGTATTAACGCCTTCAAATAATGTTTCAACTGCAACAGTATATTTATTACTGTTTGTGGAATCTTGTATAAAAGTTCCAGGAACAATTTCAATATTTGTAAATGATAAATCATTCTCAGTTAATGCATTTTGTAACGTATCATTGGATTCAATAGAAAAATATAATATTTTTTGAGATGATTTACCATCTAGATTAGATGATAAATATATATCAGTATCATCTGTTGAAGGGTCTGGTATATTCTGTATATTGAAGAAAACAGCTGTAGTATCAAATGTCCATTCAAATACAGAAGATGCTGTATTAGTATTTCCTCCTGCATCTGCACATACTCCTTCAGGTAATTGTATAGATACTTGATTATTATTAATTGGTTGAGCAATAAC
>MDTC01092830.1_pt1 | contig 10716 bp, 8 predicted proteins | sample 811181 | NCBI WGS metagenome assembly MDTC01 (sample SAMN05326644, study PRJNA326480) | marine metagenome | isolation source: seawater | place: Pacific Ocean: North | collected 2011 | reverse complement strand
AATGCCTGACGATATGCTTGGTATTTTGTTTTATGTGTAGTTGGAACATCATCACCAGAAATCCAATCAGTTAACTTTAATCTTTTATCTCTCTCTTTACGAACAGTCCACCATTGTTGATTATTTTTAATTGTTGTTGCTTGTGCCTCGGTCAGACCAAGTACTTGCCACATCGGTTTACCACCATTTCCATCATCAGGACCGCCCTGCTCAACAGTGGGTATGACCTTGAATGGGTTAGTTGTATATTCGACTCCGTTGTGAGTCCATGTAAAAAGAGAATTTGCCATAATTTTTATCCGTCGAAATAAGCAGCGTTTTCAATACTATAACCACCAGTATGAGTTGAACTTGCACTACCAGAAGTTCCGTCAAATGGATATAATTCAACTGGACTACCACTGGTAGGTGGTGTGCCATTATCAGTTCCCGATGAATTATATATTGCTAATGCACCATTGTTTGCTACAGCACAATAACTTGATCCTGGATTTCTACCTCCATCATCATATCCAAATCTTCTAATAAACACTCTTCCCCAAATAGAACTTGTTTGAATCATAATACCATTACTATCATTATAGGCAAAAACTCTTAAATCATCTCGAAAACCATTGATACATCTTAATGTTACAGATTCAATATCACCATCTGTCCAGAGATTTAATCTAATCTCCCATAATCCACCATAATAATAGTTTGCGTCTCCATCATGCCATACTTGATAAACTATAGTTCCATTACTAAAAGCATTTGGAGCAAATATCTTAAAGCGTCTCACTGGATATGGGTGTGCTGCTTGATCAGTTCCCAAATACACCCAACCACCGATATGATAATTAGGACCACCAGTGGTGTGAACACCATTAATGTCATGCATGTTAATTGAACCTGACATATTAGTGTTGTTAGCAACCGTGCCAGTTCCCATAATTAGAGGATATCCCTTCTGACCTCCAGCAAGTTGATGAGTAAAAATTTCACCACCATTTTTTAGAGTAAGTCTACTTAATAAAGTTCCACTCGTATTTTTAGTTTGAAATTCTAAATCACAACCACCACTACTTTCCCCTGCTTTTATGTAAGCAGCCTCTGTGACATTATTAGATTTAAATGCGATAAATGGAGTATGAGCAGCGTTATTAAAGTGAATAGATGTACGATTGTTTGAAGCACCACCATTCCTTGGACTTACTACAACTTCACCATTTCCTGCAACCCGAAGATGCGTTGCGGGTGCGACTCCTGATGATCCAGTGTTAAATGCTATGAAACCAGTATCAGCTCCAACATTTTCATTGTTGATAATATATGCACCACCAGCTTTATATTTTACAATATCTAAACCTACGGTACTACTACCATCACTCTTGGTTGTGAGTAATCTTAAAATTGCACCTGCACTAGTACCTGTATTAGTATTATATACATCAAAATATCTTAAAGTATTACCAGGATTAGCCGAATTTCCCATCATTAAGTTACCATCTGCCTTGATGCGAAGTCTTTCAGCATCACCAGCAAAGAAAGTTAATGGTGGTCTTGCAGTCGAACCACCACTCGTAGCCATAAGTCTTGCTTCACCTGATGCATTTGATAAAATTATCCCTTCATAATTAGTATCATGATTTCTTACTAACAATCCATCACCACTTGATTGTAAGAGTTGTAATTTAGCAGCACCAGTTGCAGTAGTGGTTCCTATTAATAATCTACCACCTGTATCAAAGCGAGCAATTTCTGTACTAGCACCTCTATTAAACATGATCTGTTGAGAACCACCAGAATATAATGATAAATTATTTCCTGCTGTTAATGCTAACGCACCAAATGAATTACAATTTATAGTTGCAGAACCAGCGTTAGTTCCAGTTCTTTCTAGTTTTATTCCATGATTACTACTATCTTTTGTTATATGTAAAGTATTATCAGGAGAAGTTTCATTGATACCAATTCTACCATCTGATGTGATGCGAAGTCTTTCACTACCAGCAGTATCAAAATTTATTGTATTAGAACTAAATTCTAAGAAAGTATCTGTATCTCCGTGATGCATTAATTTGCTAGGAATTGATACGTTTGCACTTGAGTCTATGAATAATCCTACAGTATATGATGATCCAATTCTGAATGATAATGAACCAGAGTTATTAGTATTATCAATATATGAAGTTCCTGCTCTGTCAAAAATTAGTTGATTGTTCGTCAACATTGAATTCTGAGATCCAATTACTGATACTTTGTCAGTAAAAGTTCCGATTCCAGTAACGTAAATACCTGTATTAGATGTTCTTAACTTTTGTTGATTAGCAGATACCTGATTAGAAAATAAATAAACTTCACCATCATTTTCGCAGGTAATACTATTTTCCCCATTCTTTGCTTGAATATAAATGTTTTTATCTACATCTGCAGCTACATTGTTTTGTATATAAATGTGTCCAGTATCATTTTGAAGGTAAAGATTAGAACCATTATGATAAAACTCTGAGTCAGATTGACTTCCAAATGCAAGTTTTGCATTATCATTTAGTTGGAATTTATTGCTGCTTGGACTCCAACTTGCGTGATAATTATCACCCAAGAAAGTAGTAGTGACATCAGTGGTAAATCTATTACCACCATTCATAAATTCTAGTCTTTTTTGATTTATATAATATATTTCTACGGGTCGATATCCAATCTTTAAAGTGTCATTAAAGTTTTTTATCCAAGTGTTTGAACCACTAGAATCATAGTATATGGATGTTCTACTTGCTGCTGCTGAACCCAATCGTATGATTTTGTTATCAAGCATATTAAGTTGATCTGAGCAAGTTGTTACACCAGCGATGCTTACATTATCTAAGTTTGTATGACCATCTACATCTAACTCAACAAAATCTCCATCACCCTTGAATGTTGTTGCTGTAACAACACCTACAACGTTAGCACCACCAGCAAGAACTTTTAAACCATCTCTTGCTGTGATTATTCCAACAGCATCAATACTTGTTACGTCTTCATAAGTTAATACTCCACCGATGGAAGCATTTCCACTAATATCTAATGATGAAGCAGTTATAATTCCTGATGCATTGATTTGATTTATCTCAAATCCAGTAGAATGTAGATTTTGAGTATGGAATTGAAGACCTTGAGTATGTCCCAGTGTTAGTGCTGTACCAACATTAACAACATTATTATCAATAGTAGTTGAACCAGAACCAAAAGTTACAACTCCAACAAAAGTTGCCTGTCCGTTTGACTCAATCGTAACACCAGTTCCAACATTAATCTTATTAACTGTAATATCATCTTGATCTGTTAGAACGACATTACCAGTGCGTCCGTAAAAACCACTTACATCATTCGTGGAAGGACCAGCAAATCCGATATGACGGACTTGTATTTCAACTCCAATACCTGGAGCTGCAGTGAATTGTATAATTGAATCTAATAAAGTATATGCTCTTGCTGTATCTTTATCACTTGGATGTTGTAAAACACCATCTAAAGATACCATTACACTTTCATTATTCGCTGGAATAGTTGAGAGAGTGAATTCAGTTGTGCTTCCATCACCTGTAAAATTATCTACTTCATTATCTCTTAAATCAAAATTCTCAATGGTATTTGCAATAATGCTTCCCCAAAAAATATCATTACTAGTTGGTGCGTTTTTAAATACAATCTTATGTCCATCCTCTATTGCAAATCCCTCTGTAAAAGTTAATACGTTTTGATTTGGTCTTTGTATAACATTATTGATTGCAATATTAAGTTGTGTCGCATTGTTTAATCTTGCAGGTGTTCCACTATTGTATGTAATTTTAAATTTTGTATTAACATTATCAAATGCAGCATTAAGAGTATGAGAAGTTCCTGAACCAACTGAAGATAAATTAATATTTGTATTACTATTAGCGTTTGATAAAGTTGTTGCTAATTTTATTGTGTTTGGTGTATCAAAAGTAACAAAATAAGCTGTTCCACTGGTTAATCCTCCAATATTTCCACCACCTCCATTATTATAGGTAACTCTCTGTCCTTGTATAAAACGGTGTTCTGGTATTCTTATTGTTTCATTAGTTGTGGATATGACACTTGAAGCAGAGCCATCAAAAGTAGCTGTATGTGACGATATATCATCTAATACTTTAAAATTATTTACGTGGTCTCCCACATTATGCTGATTCCCAATATAAGGCATCTCTATATTGTTTTACTATTATTTAGTTACATTTATCCCAAGCATGATGAGCTCTAATACCATCCTGCAAAACGTAATGAAAAAATATTTGGTGGTAATATAATTGTTCTGCACCCTTTCTCATCATTTGTAGTGTGCCTGGCATTGGATCTCTCCAGTGTGGTCTTTCACATCCCTTATATAATACTCCGTCACCTGCTTCCAAATTGACCGCAATCACATCACCCTTCTTTTCAATTTTTGAAAATGTTTTTTGTCTTGAGGACTCATTTTTCGTAGAAAAAATATCAGGAGTTTTTATATGGAATGGCCACATTTCATCTATATTTGTGCTGACATGAATCGAAACTGATATTTCACAAGCATCTCGATCTACATGTCTTTCTAATTTTTGACCAGGAAAATAAAATCGATCATAATAATATGTATTATACAATTTACGTCCAATAATATTTTCTATTATCTCACGTAAATCACTATGAGTTTTACGATATAGAGGATGCCAATATCTTGCAAGTGAACCTTTGACTTGAGTTTCTTCTTCTTTAAAAGTATATTGATCTATTTTTTTACCCCAATAATTCATCACTCCCCTTTCCTCTGGTAGTGGATGCCACAAGATTTGAGGATCAACCATTTTTTTTACATACAAATATCCATTATCATCAAAAAATTTATTGTTAGTCCACGATGTTCCCGTATTTCTAAGTTCAGTTGTGATTATTTCAGCTTCTGTCATTTCCACCTCGGACCTAATACCCATCCAACAATTGATTTTCTCACTCCTTTTTTAACTTTAACAACACGATGTTGAGTTCTTGAATCAAATAAAACTATACTCCCTCTTTGCCTTGGTGCAACATAATTATCACCATTCTCATCAATGAACTGAACATTGCCCCCTTCATAATCATCAGGGTGTGATAGTTGTAATGTAAAAGATAATTTTCTAACCAGTTCACAATTTTTTTTCAAAAAATCAAGGTGATTATTTGATTCATTATGTGATTCAGAAGTTTGACCACTTAAAGGTTTGTAGTAATTATGAATGCCAGCATCATTGTGCCATTCATAATATTGACCCTCACCATATCTTGTATACTGTAAATTATCCCCGTCAATATGACTTATATCATATAAAAAATTCTCTTTATTTGCTTTATTAATGTAATGCCATAAAAATCCTGCAACCCAATGTTCTGCTGATATCCATGTATTTTCAGAATTTCTTTTTTCCTTATTAATTGTTTCTCCTAGTAATACAGAATCACTCATAGAAGAATCAAAATTTTCAGAAACATCTTTTTCTAAAATATCAACGATGTCTTTTGGTAAATCTGTAAAGTAGAAAATGCTTTGAAATGCCATGAAAAGATAGTAGTAATTAAATTATAAAATATAAAAAATATATTGTCAAGGTGTTTTGAAGTTTATCCAACCTGTGGCAATGTATTTAATTTGTGTGGGTGATGCAACACCATGATGACTATGAGTAAAATAAGATGGCCAAATATATAAATCACCTGCTCTTGCTTTTAAAGTGATGTTCTGTTGCGGAAAACGAGTCCCTCCTTTATCTGTGACATCATTTAAATAAAACATCCAAGCTAAAACTCTATAAAAACAATCATGTTTAATTCCAAATTCACAATGTTCTGAAAGATAACCTCCAGTAGGGTTATACTTTTGAATATTAGCATTATCAAATATGTAGTATGGTTCAACTTTAGTTAAAAATTCATGTTGTTTGCCATATTCAATTAAATTATTTGAGAGAACTATTTCTAATGTAGTTAGTAATGGATTATATGGAGAGTGCATATTAATATTAAGATCAATACTATTTTTATTAGGTCTTGATACTTTAACTTCATTTTCATCAGATACAAATCCAGATGTCCAATCAGATTTTCTCTCTTCAAAAAAATTTATTAGTTCATCACAAAAAAGTTTTGACAATGCTTTCTTTTTTTGATATATAAAATTTTTGCTCATATAATAACTCCACTCTCTGGGAAGTAAATGTAATCAATGTCACTGCAATCGTAAGTTTTAATAGCATCTTCAACAGTTTCTACAATTGTATCTCCAGCAAGGTTAAACGATGTATTCAGAAGAACGGGAACGTCTGTTATATTATAAAACTCTTTTATTAAATTATAGAAATTTTTATTAAAAGATTTTTTAAGTGTTTGAACTCTGCAAGTATTATCAACATGAGATATAGCAGGTATTTTATCAGATAGAACATCTAAATTATAAAGCATAAAAGGTGACTCATCTATGAAAGTCATGTCAAACCATTTATGTGCATGTTCATATAAAACTGTTCCTGCAAGAGGTCTATATTGTTCTCTTCCCTTTAAATTATTAATTTTTTCCCTTCCATCAGGGTCTCTAGGATCATATAATATTGAGCGATTACCAAGAGCTCTTGGTCCACATTCTGATCTACCTTGAAATATTGCTACAACTTTTTTCTGACTTATTAATTTAGCAACTTGTTTAACATTTATTTTTTTACCATCAACTTTAATCTTTCTATCTATTCCATAGTATACACTTTTAAGTGGATTTATTTTTTTACTTTTTGAATTATCATATGATCTACATTTTGCTAAACCAATTGGAACACCATCATCACCACATATAGGTTCAATAAAAATTTTTATTTTAGAAGATATATTTTTTCTAACGTAACTATTAGAAACACAATTTAAAAAATATCCACCAGATAAAACTACATTTTTACAATTTGATAATTCAATTGATTGAACAATTATTTTTCTAACCCAACTCTGACAATATTCTTGTAACCATTTACAATAGTTTGCTTTTTCTTGAAAAGATTTAAATTCTTTTTTAAGTTTAACATCTCTTATATCTTGATCATTAATTTTAAAAATTTCATTAAATTTGTAATCAACATCTTCATTTGAATATGCAGCCATTGCCATCAATTTACCAGAGTCATACCAGTTCATTCCCCAGTTCTCACAAGTTTTTTGAAACATTAAACCTGGACTAATAACTTGCATAACTTGAGAATTATTTTCATGTATGACATCACATATAAATGGAGTTGATATGATACGATGAATTAACTCAGCTTTAACAGGATATGATAATTTGTAGATACTAATACACTCTCTACCATAAGAACCCTTTTGAAAATGTGGTGATTCTAATGATATCTCAGAACCCATGCCATCAATAATTACACATACCGCTTCTTTAAATCCTGAGTCATAAAAAGCTTGGTATGCATGATATAAATGATGTGAAGAATCCTTACCTTGTCCTGATAATCCTGTTAAGTCAATCGTTTTAATATTTTTTACTTCTTGTTTCTTAAATTCTTTCATCGTTTTATCACAAACGAATCCATGTTTTACATGAGAGTATCTCTCAGATTCTAATAAAAATTGTAGTTCACCGTCCTTAACACATGCAATAGAGCCATCGTGCCAAGTTCCCATAGCAACATTATAAGTCATTTAATCTCCCAATCATAGTATTTAAAACTACTCTTGTTTTTCCAAATGGACATTTACCAGCAGAATGATATCTCCTTGAATCAAATAAAACACATCTTCCTCTTTTACTTTCAATCTTTTTTGAAACTGTAAATTTATTTTTCATATTTCCATCATAAAATTGTTTTCCAATCAAGGTGTATGAATTTGGAACATCATTTACGTAATATATCGCTGACCACATCTTTTGTGGTGAATCAACATGAGGTGATAAAAATTTTCTCGTTCTTGGATGACTTGTATTCAAATTTACTTTCATTCTTAAAATATCAAAATTATTATCACTAAAAAATCCATAAAAAGAATTGATAAAAATATCTATGACAGTTTCATAATAATCAGATTTTCTAAAACTATTATCTTTATCACCATAAAAAAATTCATCATTATCTAACCACCATAGTAAATGAGTGAATTGACTATGATCAAATGTATTTCGATTTGTAATAACTCTTATATTTTCTTCTTGATTATAACCATTTGATGATGAATTGTAATAGAAGGGAAAATTAGCATCATTTAAAAAAAGATTTTCAAGAAATTTTTGTGATTCTTCAGGGATAAAATCATCTATTACATAGATTCCATCCTTATCATAAAACATTTTTTATTTTTATTATATAATATAATTATCTTGTTGTCAATCCCCAACCTGTAGTGTTATCAGCTTGATAATCTGCCTCTTTCCAATAAGGAATCAGTCCTTTATCATCATTTGTAGATGAAATGCCAGGTCGTGCGATTGGTGCAGAATAAATTCCTGTTGATGTATTAAGAGTCCAAGAACTACAAGCAGCTCCAACAACATCAACTGGTGGATTCTCTTTGAATATATTTAATACAGGATCATATATTTTACCCACGTCACCTTTGCTTTCTGAAAGATAATACTCTATCCAATTTCCACCAAACATAAATTCAGCTTGACCTACATGATCAACAGTCTGAATCATAACAACCTTATTTTGTAAATTAACTTTAGAGAATGTATTCATTTTTTTTAAGCTTCGTACCTTATGACTACTAAACCAGAGCCACCGTTGCCACCAGATGCTCTGGAAGTAGGGGCAGGAACTCCACAACCTCCTCCTCCACCAGATCCATTCGCAGCACCTGGATGTGGACCTGAATTATTAGAATGACCACGACCACCACCACCAGTTCCAACTCCAGCAGGAGATCCACCATTTGTAGTTTGATTTCCTCCAGTTCCTCCACCACCATAATATCTACCGTGACCGTGACTTACACCTATTAGAGAGGCATCAAAACCTGCGGGTGCTTGCCAAGCTGGACCACCAATACCAGGTCCACCTGAACTACCATTACCACCACCGCCACCAGCACCACCGCCACCAGCACCAAGGAATATTGGTGATGCAGGAGCATTACCACCTGGATTACCATATTGTGCTTTTGGACCACTAAAACTTGGATTCTGTGAAGGTTGATTTCCTGCAGCACCATTAGTTGCTGGACTACCACCAGATCCTGCACCTCCTCCAGATCCACCACAATCTTGATTACCTGCATTTGGTCCTGAACCACCGCCACCGCCACCGAGTGCTGTTAACTTAACGCTATTGGGTGATGATGCACCGAACACACTGTTTCCACCATTATCACCACCGTCACCAGCAAAAGGAGCATTCTTATTTCGACATCCAGGATTTGAATTTTGATTTGTATTTGCAGCACCACCATTTCCTCCACCACCCACGGTGATATTATAAGTTCCTGGTGCAAGTGGAACAGCTGGTGCGAGAACAACTCCACCTGCTCCTCCTCCACCACCACCATCGGTGCCTGAATTATTATGTGCTCCTCCACCACCGCCACCACCAACGACTAATACTTCTGCTGAAGCTGTACCTGCAGTTACTGTAAATGTTCCTGGTGATGTAAATGAATGATACTTATATCCATTGCCTGGTTCTGTTCCATTAGCTGCGTTTCCGCCAGAAGCACCAAAAGGAGTTGAAACTGGACTCCAAGCAGATCCATTATAAAATTCTAATTTATTTGTTGTGGCATTATAAATTATTTGTCCTTCATGTAGATTTGCACCTGATAAAGCATTTCTCTCAGTGGTGGTTAGTCTAGACAAACCAACTCCCCCTGATAACAAGAAACTTGATGTTGCTGTTCCTACAAATACTGGCATTTCAATTAACCTCCGTTAGATTAAACTTATATTTTTTACCACTGCGTTTATTTATGAGGAATAAATCGCTTTCACCCTCTTGAATTGTGTATGAACCCCAAGTGCCATCAACATCATTTTTTGAACCTTCATTAGATAAATCAAGGTCAGATGTATATACGTTTCTCCAACGATATGATGATTCACCTAAATCTTTTTGTCCATTTGTTGTTGGTCTAAATCCAGTGCTAACAACAACAGCAACTGATGAACCAGCATCACTACCGTTTGAAGCAGCACCTAAATTAAATGCAATGCTAGTATTAGCAGTTATGTTAAAGTTGTTATCGCCAGCAGTTTTTATTGTATTACCATATACGTCTGCACCAATTCTAATCTTACCAAATAATCCACTATAGTTACCCAGAGAACCATAAGAACTGGCAGTTACACTACCTGTTACAGTCACACCTGTAGTGCTTGTTTGTAGTCTTACAGCACTACTAGCTGGATGATATAAACGTGCAGTTCCATTATTGTCAGCGTATATAACATTACGATATCCACCAGAATTATTACCACATACAAGGTGAAGATCTCTTCTGCTTCTTACATACAAATCTTTTCCATCTACTTCACCACTAACATAATTAGCATCACTTAGGTGGAACAATTGAAGATCTCCAGCATTTCCAATTTTTAATCTATTATTACTAGCTCCTGTGCTGTCATTTAAAGTAACAACCTTATTATTACAATCAAGGTCGCCACCTAGCTGCGGTGAAGTGTCAGAAACTAAATCTGTATTAACAACTTGGAATGTTCCATCGCCACGATAGAATGTT
>MDTC01091141.1_pt1 | contig 10716 bp, 13 predicted proteins | sample 811181 | NCBI WGS metagenome assembly MDTC01 (sample SAMN05326644, study PRJNA326480) | marine metagenome | isolation source: seawater | place: Pacific Ocean: North | collected 2011 | reverse complement strand
TCCTAATCAAAAATTGCATTAATACCACTGATCGGACTCGAACCGATACTTTCTTGCGAAAAAGGGATTTTGAATCCCTCGTGTCTACCAATTCCACCACAGTGGCATAAATATTTATTGTAACAAAATAAAGTTTTACATCCAAATATGATACAATTAATTAATGGAACTGCTAACTTATATATTAATAACTATTGGCATTGTTATCATCGGTTTATATTTTTTCAATCAAGTGAGACTTGCTCGCGAAATTGCTCTTAAAGATACAACACTCGATACAATAGAAGAAAAGCTAAAAAAACACAAGCTGATTGGTGGCAGACATAAAAGAACTAATAAGAAAAACCCACCTATAGTTTAGTTATTGATTATCTTTTTTTGCTGTTTTCGCTCGCTTTGCCATTTCTGGAGTGTATGCTTCTCCTGACCAGAGCATACTATAAACGATTTCCTCATTACCATTTTCACAAACATCAATGACTTTTTGGAAAAGTGGCTGAAAAGTATCACTTTTATGAGAATTTTCATGATCCTCATATGTCTTCCAAAAAGTTATTATTAGGGCTTCACGGTCTTTGAGGTCGGACTCTAGGGCTTTGCCCATATCACTACCTTCATTGGATATTTGACCACTATTGAGAACAACCATGCCACCTATAAAACCTGTATCTGAGTGGTAAGTTTTGACATTTTCACACATCAGCGCAACCCTTTCTTGAAGATCATCTAAGGTATATTCCGGTTTAAGAATGACACGATTTATTGTCACAATACCATCAAATGGAAAATTATTAATTAAACTCATAAGTTATTAGACCAAATATTTATAATTAAATCAATATAAGTATCTACTAATATACAATATTATTGACATGAGTGCGATACAATATATCATTTTTGTTTAAATGAATAATACTACAATAAGCTTATATGACTATGATTTGCCAAAAGATCAAATCGCTGATACGCCTCTTGATCATAGGGAAAACTCTAAGTTATTACATATTAATCTCACTAATAACAAGAGGCATGAAAGACAGTTCTATAATTTATTAGAGATACTTGAGCCTGGTGATTTGCTTATACTAAATAACACTCGAGTTATTCCAGCTCGAATGCATATGACCAAAGATACAGGAGGGAAGTTGGAGCTACTCTTCCATAGAAAGTTATCTGATCACAGCTGCGAGGCAATATTTTCATCATCTAGGTCGCCGCAACTTGGGTCAGTCTTGAGTATCAAAGATAATATTCTTTTTAAAGTACTGAAAAAAAATAAAAATATTTTAACTCTAGGATCTTTATCAGATAATAATATTTTTGAAATATTTGAGAAATTTGGTGAAACTCCTTTGCCAAAGTATATTAAGAGACCATTATCTGAAAGTGATAAAAATAAATATCAAACAGTTTATGCAAAGTCTAAAGGATCAGTAGCTGCGCCTACTGCTGGATTGCATTTCACACAGGATATGATTGAAAAACTTGTTTCTAAAGGAGTTATAATAGAATATATCACTCTTCATATCAGCTACAATACATTTAAACCTATAACATGTGAAAGTTACCTTGATCATGATATTGGTAGCGAATACATCAGTATTACAGATAAAATATTCTCAAAAATTAATGAAGCTAGAAGTTTAAATAACAGAGTAATTGCGGTAGGTACTACAGTCACAAGAGCTGTAGAGTTTTGTTATTTAAACAAAATATATCAATCATATAATGGCCCAGTAGATTTATTTATTTATCCTGGATATAAATTTATGGCTATTAATTGTATTATAACTAATTTTCATTTGCCTAGATCATCATTGCTTTTATTAGTATCAGCATTTGCAGGCAGAAATAAAATTCTCGAAGCATATAAATATGCTGTTAGTAAAAACTATAGATTTTATAGCTATGGTGATAGTATGTTTTTGGAAAATGTTAATGAAGTATGAAATAAAAAATATATCTGGTAAAGCTCGAACAGGGACACTCTCTCTTAAACATGGAAAAGTACAAACACCTGCATTTATGACAGTTGGAACTTATGGTTCTGTTAAATCCTTAACAAATAGAGACCTTAATGAATGTAATGCAGAAATCATCTTATGTAATGCTTATCATCTTATGATTAGACCAGAGCATAATCTAATTAAAAAAGCAGGAGGGCTACATAAATTCATGAATTGGTCTAAGCCAATATTAACTGACTCGGGTGGATATCAGGTTTTTAGTCTATCTAGCCAAACTAAAGTTACAAATAATGGCGTTGAATTCAAATCTCCATTGAACGGAGATAAATTATTTATGTCACCTGAAAAATCTATTCAAACTCAGCTTAATCTTGGAAGTGATATAATGATGATATTTGATGAATGTACTTCTTATCCATCTAGTCGAGAAGAAACAGAAAAATCTATGGAATTATCATTGAGGTGGGCAGAATTATCTTATAATGCTAATAATTCAAGTATACCTTTATTTGGTATTGTACAAGGAGGTATGTATTTAGATTTAAGAGCAATATCCTTAAGGGAGTTACTTAAGTATGATTTTGATGGGTATGCGATTGGCGGTCTTTCTGTTGGCGAACCTGAACATTTAAGAAAAGAGGTTATTGAAGATATTGGACATAAATTACCTAGCGATAAACCAAGATATTTAATGGGAGTTGGGAAGCCAGTAGATATTATTCATGCGGTCAATAACGGCATTGATATGTTTGATTGTGTGATTCCTACTAGGAATGCGAGAAATGGACAGTTATTTACTAATTACGGTGTCTTAAATATAAGAAATAGCAAATATGAGGAAGATTTGAAGCCAATAGATGAATCTTGTGGATGCTTTACATGTTGTAATTATTCACGAGCATATATTAGACATTTAGATAAATGCAATGATATATTAGCTGCAAGACTTATGACTATTCATAATGTATACTTTTATCAAGAATTTATGGGACTAATAAGATCGGCAATTGATAATAATTCTCTTGAAGATTTGATTAAAAAAACAGAAAAAAATTATATAAGCACATGAGGATAATATGAACTTTATTGAAATAGCACATGCAGCATCGGATGCACAAGAACCATCAGCTCTTGGTTTTTTGCTCCCTATTTTTATATTAGTATTAATGTATTTTATTTTGATTAGACCTCAATCTAAAAAACTTAAAGAGCATAAGCAAATGTTGAATGAACTTAAGGTAGGTGATGATATTTCTACTGCTGGTGGAATGCTTGGTAAAATTATTAAGGTTGGGGAATCATATGTCCAATTAAAGATATCAGATAATGTGGAAATAAAACTTCAAAAATCATCAGTAAATAAAATTCTTCCAAAAAATTCATTGGAGTCTATTAAATAAAAATGTCTGCCTATCCACGTTGGAAATATATATTAGTCTTGTTAGTTATACTGACATCATTTATATATTCGCTGCCTAATTTATATCATTCTCAGCCTGCAATTGAAATCAGTCTTGATGATCAAATAGAGGTATCGAAAATTATTAAGACCTTAAATCATCCTGAAGATTCTATTATTTATAATAATAAAAATATGATTCTTACATTTGATAATATTGAATCTCAACTAAAAACATATGATGAAATTAGGAGCATAAATATTTCATCAAATTATAGCTTAACGAGCTATATTGATTTGCCAGACTGGTTAAGATACATAAATGCTCATCCAATGTATTTGGGGTTAGATTTAAAAGGTGGAGTGCATTTCTTATTACAAGTTGATAAAGATAATATTAAAGAAAACTTATTAAGAGAGATAGAAAGTGATGTTAAGAGTATTTTGATAGATAATAAATTTAGATACAAATCATTATCTAAATTAGAAAATAATATCCAAGTTGAATTTCAATCTGACAAGCCTGTTGACATAATTATTGATAAAATAAATGAATTAATACCTGATCTTAATATTATCAAGGTATCTAAGAGTAACATTATAAGCTTAGAGATCACTCCATCAAATGATTTAATTAGCAATGATATAAAAAGTGCTTTAGCAAAGAACTTGACAATTCTTAGGTCTAGAGTCGATGAATTAGGAGTATCTCAGCCAATACTTCAAAAACAAGGTCGGGACAGAATTATTATACAGCTTCCTGGATTACAAGATTCTACTAGAGCTAAAGGTATCCTAGGATCAACGGCTACCTTAGAATTTAGATTAACTAAAGGAACGCAAGATGATTGGTATAATTCTAAAATCACAGGTGTCCCAACTGTTAACTCATCTAGCTTATATAAAACTAGGGATGGCACTCCTATATTATTATCAAGAAAAGTAATCGTAGGTGGCGCTGATATAAAGGGAGCTAATAGTGGATTTGACTCTGATACAAATAGTCCAGCAGTATTTGTAAATCTAAGTGATTATGGTGCATCAAAAATGCTCGAAACTACTAATAAGAATATTGGTAATAGAATGGCAGTAATTTTTGTAGAAAAAAATAAAAATGAGGTTATTAATGTCGCTGTTATTAGAGAGGCTTTTAGTAAAAGATTTCAAATTACAGGCTTGAACATGAATGAAGCACAAGACTTATCTATCCTCTTAAGGTCTGGTGCTCTTAGCGCACCAATGGAAATTGTTGAAGAGAGAACAGTTGGTCCAAGCCTTGGAGAATTAAATATTCTAGCTGGAAAGAATTCAATGTATTTTGGTTTATTTTTGGTTGGTTTATTTATGTTAATTTATTATAGACTATTTGGATTTATAGCAAATCTAGCTCTGGTAGTTAACATAATTATCATTGTAGCTGTATTGTCTGTGTTTCAGGCTACATTAACACTATCTGGAATTGCTGGCATTGTACTAACTGTTGGTATGGCCGTGGACGCGAATGTTTTAATTTTTGAGAGAATACGAGAAGAGATACTTAATGGTAGTTCTCCTAATGCTAGTATATACTCTGGTTATCAAAAAGCTTTTTCAACAATTTCTGATGCTAATATAACTACTCTAATAGCAGCAATAGCATTACTAACTATAGGTACTGGAGCGGTAAAAGGTTTCGCAATTACTTTGGTAATAGGAATATTATCCTCAATGTTTACATCTATTGTAGGAACAAGAGCTTTAGTCAGCCTTATATATGAAAAAAAGAATACTCGGAGTCTTTCAATATAATGTTTAAAATAATAAATTTAAATAGCAATTATAATTTCATAGGAAAAAGGAAACCAGCTATAATTTTATCAATTTTTTTGATGCTAATAAGTATTTTTAGTTTTATAACACAAGGCTTGAATTGGGGAATAGATTTTTCGAGCGGTTATGTTGTTCAGTTAAAGTTTGATAATAATATTACTATTTCTGAAGTCAGAAAAACTTTTGAAAATAATGGTATAAACGATGCTGTTATACAGTCCTTTGGCAATAATAACGAGGTCTTAATAAAATTAAAAGAAGAAAGTAATTTTAATAAAGAATCTATTAATGATTTTTTGATAAATAGTTTTTCTGATACTAAATCTTTTCAGATCATCAAACTTGAATTTGTAGGATCACAAATTGGACAAGAACTTCGAGAAAAAGGCGAGTGGGCAATGTTAGTAGCATTACTTAGTATACTTGTCTATATTGGTTTTAGATTTGAATTCATCTATGGAGTGGGAGCTATTATCGCATTAATCCATGATGTTATCATTACCTTAGGAGTTTTTTCAATTTTCCAAATAGAATTTGATTTAAGTGTTTTATCAGCTATTCTTGCAGTGATTGGTTATTCTTTGAATGATACTATCGTTGTTTATGATCGAATAAGAGAAAATACTAGGGTTGTAAAAACAGATCTATATGAAAATATTCTTAATAATTCTATTAATCAAACTCTTTCAAGAACATTTATAACTTCATTAACAACAATGTTTGTATTGATCTCATTATTCTTATTGGGTGGTCCGGCTGTTGAGCTATTTGCATTAGCAATGATTGTTGGGATACTTATCGGAACATACTCATCTATATTTATTGCAAGTACAAGCTTATTATTGTTAGGGGCTAATGCAGACATCAGAGAAAGTAATTAATCTATTTTTAATAAAACTTCTTTGTGCAACAACTCTCTAGCAGCTAACAGTGACTTACATTTATCAATTTCATTCTCTCCTTTGAATCCTGTTACTATAACACCTGACTCTCTACAGATTAATAGTCCTGCTGCGTAATCCCAAATATTGATCTTGGGGTACATAACTAAATCTAGTTTGCCTTCGGCCATATAAACTAACTCAGTAGATGGAGATCCAAATAGTCTTTCATATCCATTGAGCATATGTTCTAGATTTAATTTAATTCTCTTATCATTTATTACATATAATATCTTGTCATTTATAATATTTGTATTTCTAATCTTTTTATTTTCGTAAAGTGCACCTTCACCTTTTATTGCTGTTACTAATTGATCCAGAACAGGATTATAGATCAATGAAGCTTGAGCAACTCCTTTGAAAAATATAGTGATAGTAATGTTAAATAGAGGTATTTTATTTATGAAGTTTTCATAACTATCTAGAGGGTTTATAACCCATATATAATTATCCCCATCATTTATACTTTTTTTATAGTTTATATTTGTAAGTTTTTCTTGAATTTTTGATATATCTATATTTGTAGGACCTAGACAATCAACGTCATCAAACGGATATGATTCAGATATAGATTCTATAATATGCATATATAAAAGTTGATCTAAATGATCATATGATCTTAAATCATCTTGATTTTTAGTTTTATAAATAGTGTTAATTATTTCTGCTGCCGAACGGCATGCCTTCAAAGCTATATTTAATCTAGGTTGCATATTGTCTTATTCCAATAAAATAACCATAATACTACAATATGTTTTCGAATGTTCATATAGTTTTAGTTAATCCGTCTCATCCGGGTAATATTGGGTCTACTGCAAGAGCAATGAAGACCATGGGTTTTAATAATTTATCATTAGTTAATCCTAAAGAATTTCCATCTCCCCAAGCAGATGCTCTTGCTGTAGGTTGTATAGATATTTTAAATAAAGCAAAGTTATTCGATAATATCTCATTGGCTGTCGAAGGGTCTAATATTAATATTGGTCTCTCAGCAAGAACACGTCGTGCATTGATACCATCTTTATCAATTGATCAATGTATCTCTTACGTTATTGAAAATAGTAACCGCAATATCAATCTTGTTTTTGGGAATGAATCTTCTGGTTTGTCCAATGATGATCTGTTGCTATGTGATTATATTGTAAGTTTGCCAACAAATGATGATTATACATCACTAAATCTAGCTGCTGCTGTCCAAATACTTACATATGAATTACATAAAAAAATAATGGTAATGCCTAGTATAAGAAAAATAGAACCTAAGCCTGCAACCTCAAAAGAACGTAATTTTTTTATAAAATCGTTAATATCTCTTTTGGAATACACCAGGTTCATAACACCTAAAAACCATATCTCTCTAACTAAGAAAATACACATCTTGTTTAATAAATCAAACCTTGAAAATGAAGAGGTTAATATGTTGATGGGAATGATTAGTTCAATTAATAAAAAGCTTAAGAAATAGTTGATAAGAATACTAGGTTATAGCATACTTACCTTATGAAACTAACTACTAAAGGCCGATACGCTATTATAGCTATGGTTGATCTAGCGATCAACGGGACACATGAAACTGTGCCTCTCAAGGATATATCTCACAGACAGAATATATCTCTTTCTTATCTAGAACAGCTGTTTTCTAAACTTAGACTATCAGGCTTAGTTAAAAGTATTAGAGGTCCAGGTGGCGGTTATATGTTAAACAGAACTTCGTCAGATCTAAATCTACTAGACATTATTACAGCTGTAGATGAAAAAATTGATCAGACCCAATGTGGTGGTGCAATGAATTGCATAAATGACAAGCCTTGTTTAACTCACTTTATTTGGACAGATTTAAATAATAGAATTAATGAGTATATGAGAGAGATAACATTGAGTGATATTACATTAAGAAAAGATGTCCAGAGTATTATATTTTTAAGGGAGAATAAAAATGTCAGCAGTAATCAAAGATCAGAAAAATAAACTTAGCATACCTATTTATCTTGACTATTCAGCAACTACACCAGTTGATGAGAGAGTAGCTAAAAAAATGGCCGAATGTTTAACCAAAGAAGGAACTTTTGGTAATCCTGCGTCAAGGTCTCACCCTTATGGCTGGGATAGTGAGAAATTAATTGATGAAGCCAGAATTAATGTAGCAAATTTATTGGGTGCAGATAAAAGAGAAATTATTTGGACAAGCGGAGCAACTGAATCTGATAATCTTGCTATCAAAGGAGCTGCTAATTTTTATAAAGAAAGAGGGAATCATCTCATCACACTGTCTACTGAGCATAAAGCTGTTTTAGATACAATGAGATTTCTTGAATCTGATGGGTTTGAGGTAACTTATCTAGATCCAAAAGAAAATGGTTTAATAGATATTGATGATTTAAAAAAAGCAATTAGACCAACAACTATTCTAATATCGATAATGCATGTAAATAACGAAATTGGTGTAATACAAGATTTAGAATCAATCGGCAAAATATGTAAAGAAAATAAAATAGTTTTTCATGTTGATGCTGCCCAGAGTCCAGGCAAAGTTGAGATAGATGTAAATAAATTTAATATAGATTTATGCGCATTGTCAGCTCATAAAGCCTATGGACCGAAAGGTATTGGCGCGCTATATGTTCGAAGAAAGCCAAGAATTAGAATTCAGCCACAAATGCATGGTGGTGGTCATGAACGAGGGTTTAGATCTGGAACTTTACCAACACATCAAATAGTTGGCATGGGTGAAGCATTTAAATATGCAAACCTTGAAATGGAAGAAGATAATAAAAAAATTAAAAAGTTAAGAGACATGTTATGGAATGGCTTAAAAGATATGGAGGAAATATATCTTAATGGTGATCTAGAACAACGTATACCTGGTAATTTGAATATAAGCTTCAATTTTGTTGAAGGAGAAAGCTTAATTATGGCAATTAAAGATATTGCTGTATCATCTGGATCAGCATGTACATCAGCGAGCTTGGAACCCAGTTATGTATTGAGAGCGCTTGGACGAGAAGATGAATTAGCTCATAGTTCCATCAGAATGACTATAGGAAAATATACTACAGCAGAGGAAATTATGCATACCATAGATTTGCTTAAAAAATCAGTTGATAAGCTAAGATCATTGTCGCCATTATGGGACATGTATAAAGAAGGTATAGACCTAAAAACTGTTAAATGGGCTTCACATTAATTTATGAGTATTACAATAACAGACACTGCCGCAAAACATGTTTCTGATCATCTTCTATCTCGGGGTAGAGGAGTAGGTCTTAGGTTAGGCGTTAAAACTACTGGCTGTTCTGGCTTGGCGTATGTAATTGAATTTGCTGACAAAGTTGAGTCTGACGATAAGATATTTGAAGATAAAGGTATTAAATTGATCATAAATCCTAAAAGCTATGCTTATTTGAAAGGAACTGAATTAGATTTTGGCAGAGAAGGCTTGAATGAAGGTTTTAAATTTAATAATCCTAATGTTAAGGATAAATGTGGGTGTGGTGAGAGTTTTAATGTTTAATGGACATATTAAAGAAGAACTTTTTTGAATTATTTAACATTGATGTAGCTGTAGACATAAATAAATTAGAGCTTGATAAAAAAGTTAAGGTTTTGCAAAGTCAATTTCATCCCGATAAGTATGCCAGTGGATCAGATTTTGAAAAGAGATTAGCTCTTCAGATATCATCTCATGTTAATGATGGATATAAAGTTTTGAGTGATATTGTCTTGCGTATAGATTATATTCTTAAAATTAATAATTTTATTAAAGACGAATCTAAAACTATTAATGATATTGAATTCTTACAAGAACAAATAGAGTATAGTGAGTTAGTTGAAAATTTAAAAGATAATTTAAATAATGAAATTATAGATAAGCATCTTTTAGAAATTAAATTATTGTTAAAAACTACTATTGATAATATTAAATTATCTTTTAAATCTCAAGATTTTGAGGATGTGTGGCAAAATTTATCAAAAATACGATTTTATATAAAAAATATTAATGAACTTATTACTATGAGACAAAAATGAGCTTACTTCAGATATCAGATCCTTCTAAATCAGCTGATGATTTCAAAAAGTTTGTCGTTGGAATAGATCTCGGCACAACAAATTCATTGATTGCATCCTATGATAATGAATTAAAATTATATGAAGATAATTCTTCTAGCCTCATACCTTCTGTTGTATCAATTAATAATAATGGAAATATACTTGTAGGTTCGGATGCTGTTAAGAATTCTGACGATGAAAATTCTACTTATATTACTTCGATCAAAAGAATAATAGGTTTATCATACTCAGAACTAAAAACTTTAGAATATCAAGATGATTTAGCTCTAATAAAATCCAAAAATGATCTACCATGTGTTGCTATCAATAATAAAGAATTTTCAGCTATAGATATTTCCTCTAAAATATTATCTCATCTAAAAGTATTAGCTGAAACTAATGAAGGTAAGAATCTGGATGGAGCGGTAATAACAGTACCAGCTTATTTTAATGATATACAACGACAAGCTACAAAAAATGCCGCAAAAATATCTGGGATCAATGTTTTAAGATTATTAAATGAACCAACAGCTGCGGCTCTAGCATATGGTCT
>MDTC01039279.1_pt1 | contig 10716 bp, 9 predicted proteins | sample 811181 | NCBI WGS metagenome assembly MDTC01 (sample SAMN05326644, study PRJNA326480) | marine metagenome | isolation source: seawater | place: Pacific Ocean: North | collected 2011 | reverse complement strand
GCAAATAGAATCAGTATTAATATTTGCGTAGTTTATGAAACTATTGAAATCCAAAAAAAAATAAATAAAAGATTTGATGGAATTATTTTTTTTAGCCCATCTGCTGTAAGAAGCTATGCCTCAGTTAATTCCATGGAAAATCAAAAAGTTTTTTCATGGGGACAAACAACAGGCAAAGAAATCGAAAAATATTGCGATACCTATTTTACTTCAAAATCACCATCAATTAAATCTTTAATTTTACTTATTAAAAAAAATCAAAAAATAAATGCTTAAAAATGATCTTTTAATTCGAGCACTTAAAGGCGAAACTGTCTCTAGACCTCCAGTTTGGATGATGAGACAAGCAGGAAGATATCTTCCAGAATTCATGAAATTAAAAGCCAAATATGATTTTTTCACAAGATGTCAAACCCCTGAGTTGGCTACAAAGATTACTTTGTTACCTGTAAATCAATTAGGACCAGATGCAGCTATTTTATTTTCTGACATATTAGTTGTTCTACAAGCAATGAATTTAGAGGTCGAAATGAAGGATGGTATTGGTCCATGGATTCCAAACCCAATCAGAAATAAAAAAGATCTACAAAGAATAATTATCCCAAACATTCAAGAAAAATTAGGTTATGTTTTAGAGGCTGTTAAGATGACCAAGAATGATTTAAACCAGAGCATCCCTCTAATTGGTTTCGCCGGATCCCCATGGACGCTTCTCTGTTATGCAATTCAGGGACAAGGATCAAAAACATTTGATAAAGCAAAAGCATTTTGTTTTGAACAGCCTAAAATTGCACATGAATTTTTACAAAAGATAACCGATACAACTATTTTGTATTTGAAAGAAAAAATTGATTCAGGTGTTAATCTAGTTCAATTATTTGATTCATGGGGTGGGCTTTTATCCCCGAATGATTATGACAGTTTTTCTTGGTTTTATTTACAACAAATTATTGATGAAATTAAAAAAGTTAGCCCAATAATTATATTTGGAAAAGGGTGTTGGTACGCACTTAATAAAATGAGTAAATCTGGGGCTTCTGCCCTCGGTATAGATTGGACGTGTTCTGCACAAAATGCAAGATACTTAAGTGGAGGAAATATAACACTTCAAGGAAATTTTGATCCTTCAAGATTACTTTCGCCAATTCCTGAAATTAAAAAACAGGTCACACAAATGATAAATGAATTTGGGAAGGATAGATATATTGTAAACCTTGGTCATGGTATTTTACCTAACATACCTGTTAGCCACGCTCAAGCCTTCATTGACGCTGTTAAACAATACGAGCTAAAATAATGAAAAAAGATTTTTTGAACTTCATTTCCAAACTCCAAAATAAGATAACTTCATCACTAGAAATTCTTGATGGAAAAGGAAAATTTAAGGAAGATTATTGGAAAAGAGCTGAAGGAGGTGGAGGTAAAACAAGAGTTTTAGAGAATGGTAATGTTTTAGAAAAAGCAGGAGTGAATATCTCTAAAGTTTTTGGGGTTTTACCAAAAAATTTAGAGGACTACTTCAAAGTTGAAAATTCTCAATTTTTTGCATGTGGATTAAGTTTAGTTATCCATCCCAAAAATCCGATGGTTCCAACTGTTCACGCTAATTGGAGGTATTTTGAGCTATATTCGTTTGATGGAGAACTGAAAGATCAATGGTTTGGAGGTGGACTAGACCTTACTCCATTTTATCTGAATGAGGAGGATGCAATACACTTTCACAAAAAATGTAAGTTAGTTTGCGACAAACACTCGTCAGATTTTTATAAAAAATTCAAAAAACAATGTGATTCATATTTTTGGAATCAACATAGGAACGAAGCCAGAGGAATAGGTGGCCTATTTTTTGATTATTTAAGACCGAATATTGATTTTAATATTGAGGACTTGTTCAATTTTGTTACTGATTTTGGAGATATTTTTTTAGATTCATACATACCGATAGTTAACAAAAGAAAAAACTACGATTACAATGCCAAACAAAAAATATGGCAAGAAATAAGAAGGGGTCGTTATGTTGAGTTTAACCTAATCCATGACAAAGGAACCCTTTTTGGTCTCAAGACAAATGGGAGAATTGAAAGTATATTAATGAGTTTACCACCTAGAGCAAAATGGGTTTATGATCACAAACCAGATAAAAACTCAGAGGAAGAAAAGTTAATTAAGGTATTACAAAAACCAAGAGACTGGATAACTTAATCAAATTTGTAAATTTGAAAAACTTAATTTAATGAATACCGGTCTAATTCTAATTCTTCTACCTAGTCTAATTATATTTTCATATATATTTGACATAATAGCTAAAAAAACAAAATTTCCCTCTGTTATTTTACTCATGATGACTGGAATTTTAGCAAGAGCAATTGCTGAAGGCTATGGATTTAAGAATACTTATTTCATAGATTCCTTAATCCCAGTTATAGGTACCATAGGCTTAATTCTGATAGTAATGGAGGGTGCATTGGAATTAGAGATTAAAAAAGAGAAAATTGGAATTATAATCTCTGGTTTTTTATCTGCATTGGTAATTTTAATTTTAAATATATTCTTGTTAAAAAGCTTCTTTACTCTCGTTTTACAAATTTCTGCTGACGTGGCCATTCTATATGCAATTCCACTTTCAATTATAAGTAGTGCTGTTGCAATACCTTCAGCTGTAAGTTTTTCAAATAATAATAGAGAGTTTATTGTTTACGAGTCGACCTTTTCTGACATATTGGGAATTGTTATTTTTAATTATTGTATTCAACAAACAGTTTCTGGAAAATCGATTATTGATACTACGCCAATAATTCATTTAGGCACTCAAGTTTTGGGAATAATTTTTTTATCTCTTCTTATTACATATATTCTTGCAAAATTAATTCAAAAAATTGATCATCATGTAAAATTTTTTCTGATTATAGCTATTTTGATACTTGTATACACAATTGGAAAGCTTTTTCACTTTCCATCACTTTTGACCATATTTATTTTTGGGATTTTTCTTGGAAATGGAGGTGAACTTTTACCAAATTTTATGAAAAAGTCAATTGATTTTGAAAAAACAAAAAATAGTTTACACGACTTCCATGTATTAACATCAGAGTCAACATTTTTAGTTAGAACTTTTTTCTTTCTCTTTTTTGGCTTTTCGATAACTATAAAAAGTTTTGTCTCAATGGAACCATATATATATTCTTTGGTAATTTTATTTATTATGTTTGTGGCTAGGTACAGTTATTTTTCAGTATCAAAATTCAGTTTTAAATTAACACCACTAGTTTACATGTCTCCAAGAGGTTTGATTAGTATCTTATTATTTCTCCAACTAGACACGTTAAATGAGAGTAATCTAAAAACTGATATTATAGATGAAAGAGTTTTACTTCTCGTAATATTATTTTCAATGATATTAATGTTACTTGGCACTATGAAAAAAAAGACAAACGATGATATTACTCTTGAAATTAATCCACTAAATAAAGAGATTGATTCTGATTGATTAACACAATAAATTAAAATTAAATGTATCCATTAAATAGAAATAGAAGATTAAGAAGCAGCTCAGCGATAAGGGCATTGGTTAGGGAAACTCAGCTTTCGAGTAATGATTTTATAGCCCCGCTATTTATTGTTGAAGGAAAAGATATAAAAAAGGAAATCATTTCAATGCCAGATTATTTTCAATTAAGTATAAATAACGCTGAAAAAGAAGTGAAAGAATTATGGGACATAGGTATAAAAGCTGTTTTACTTTTTATTAAAGTTGAAGATAATTTGAAAGATAATAAAGGCTCAGAAGCATTAAATAAAAATGGTCTTATGCAAAGGGCAATTAAATCAATAAAAAATAAAGTTCCTGAAATGTTGGTTATGACTGATGTTGCTCTTGACCCTTATTCTAGCTCTGGACATGATGGGATTGTAGAAAACTTCAAAATTTTAAATGATCCTACTCTAGAGGTTTTATCTAAAATGTCTGTTTCTCATGCAAATGCTGGAGCCGACTTTGTAGCACCAAGTGATATGATGGATGGTAGAGTTTTAAAAATACGCCAGGCTCTTGAAAAAGAAGGATTTTTTGACACTGGGATTATGAGTTACGGAGTTAAATACGCATCATCATTATACGGACCATTCAGAAATGCTTTGGACTCAACTCCAGGTTTTGGAGATAAGAATACATACCAAATGGACTATGCAAATTCAAAAGAGGCTTTGAATGAAGTAAATAAAGATATTGCAGAGGGAGCTGATATTATTATGGTGAAACCAGGATTACCATATATTGACATTTTAAACTCCTTACACAAAAACATTGATGTTCCACTAGCAGTTTACCAAGTTAGTGGTGAATATTCAATATTGAAGTCTGCAGTAGCTAAGGGTTTTATTGATTATGATAAAGTGGTTTTAGAACAACTATTTTCATTTAAGCGCGCAGGAGCTGCAATGATAGCTACATATCACGCAAAAGAAGCAGTTAATCTTTTAAATCAAACTTGATGAAAAAAGTTTTCAAACCTTTGTTTTTTTTAATTATAACAGTTTATGGTATTCTATATATTTCTGGCTACAGTTGGTTTATAGAGGGTGTTGCAAAAATTTACTTTACTGGTCACACTACAAACTATCTTTCAGATTATCAAGTTTTTGATAATAATTTAATACATGCATCAAAAACACCAATAAAATGGGATCTCCATGAAAAGTATAATAAAATATCCCCTTCAAAAATACTAGAAGACTATAATAAAAAAAATAAAACAGTTGCGTATTTGATTATAAAAAATGATAGTATACTATTTGAAAGATACTATGATAATTATAATGTAAATTCTAAAAGCAATTCTAATTCAATGGCAAAAAGTTTTGTTTCAGCGCTTTTAAATAAAGCTGTTCAAGATGGATACATTAAAAGCATAAAGCAGCCTGTTAGTGATTTTTTTCCAGATTTGAAAGGACCTTTTTCTAAACAGGTAACACTTGAAGACCTGATATCAATGTCATCAGGACTTGACTGGCAAGAGGAATATTATTCCCCTTTTTCAGTTACTGCTTCAGCTTATTTTATTGATAATATATCCTCAATAATGTTAAATCAAAAAGTAATTGAAGAACCTGGGAAAAAATATAAATACTTAAGTGGAGCCACACAACTTCTCGGAATGGTAATTATAAAAGCAACTGGAAAATCACTAAGTGACTATTTACATGAAAGTATTTGGAATCCAATTGGAATGGAACAAGACGCTTTATGGCAGATAGATAGTAAAATAAATGGAATAGAAAAAGCATTTTGTTGTATTGCCTCAAACGCAAGAGACTTTGCTAAATTTGGTAAACTTTACAAAGACTTCGGGAAATGGAATAATGAGGTAATAATTGATTCCTCCTATGTGGTCAAATCAATTACACCTCGTTTTAAGGAGAGTCCCGAATATGGTTATGGTTTTTGGCTTGGGAAATGGAATGAATCTAAAGTGTTTTGGATGCAAGGCCATCTTGGACAATATGTTTTTATTATTCCCGAGGAAAATGTCATCATAGTTAGATTGGGCCATCTAAAAGGAGAGAGTGATGGAAACGACTATTTTACATATCTAAATGAAACTTTTAAAGTTTTAAAAAAAATATATTAACTATCATACGGCAGGATTAGGGATTTTATTGTGAATAGCATTTATTTGCGATAAAATCTCTTTTGAAAGCTTAATTTTATGGCTACCGATATTTTCTTTTAACTGCGGAATATTAGTTGCTCCAATTATATTACTTGTTACAAAACTTCTATCGTTTACAAATGAAAGAGCTAATTGGGTCAAAGATAGTCCACTTTCTTTAGCTAGTTCGTTATAAAGCTTAGTTGCTTTAGAACATTCATAACTGGAGTATCTCTTGTAGTTGGGCATTACTTCTAACCTTGACCCTTTAGGTATAACTCCATTCATATATTTTCCTGTCAAAACACCAAAACCAAGAGGAGAATAAGCTAATAAGCCAATATTTTCTCTGTGACAAATTTCAGAGTGACCTGTTTCAAATTCCCTGGAGAGTAAGGAATATGCATTTTGAATTGAAACCATTCTAGGGCGCTTTTGATTTGATGCATTAATAAATTTCATCATTCCCCAAGGGTTTTCATTGGAAATTCCTATGTATCTAATTTTTCCAGAATCTATATGTGATTTTAGGACATCAAGTACGACCTCAAAATTTTCAACCCAAGGATCATTTGGAACATAATTAAATCCTCTTTGACCAAATTTATTTGTTTTCCTCTCAGGCCAATGTAGCTGGTATAAGTCAATATAATCAGTTTTTAATCTCCTCAAGCTATTATGTAAAGCTTCATCAATATTTTTTTTGTTGAAGCTCATTTTTTTTCTAATATGAGAACTAAAAGCCTCAGGCCCAGCAATTTTAGAAGCTAAAATAATTTGATCTCTTTTACCATTTTTTATAAACCAGTTACCAATAATTTCTTCAGTAGCCCCTTGAGTATTAGATTCTGCAGGAACGGGATATAACTCAGCTGTATCCCAAAAATTTACCCCTTGATCTAATGCATAATTCATCTGTTCATGACCTTCGGCCTCCGAGTTTTGTTTGCCCCAAGTCATAGTTCCCAGACATATCTTACTTACATCCAAATCAGTATTTGGAATCCTCCTATATTCCATAAAATTTAATTTATATTTTCCAGTAATTTACTTATTTCATCAAGCTGAGGAGTTAAAATAACCTCTATTCTTCTATTTGCAGATCTTCCCTTTTCATCAGAATTGGGTGCAATTGGGAAGAACTCTCCTCTTCCTGCTGCAGTAATATTTTTTGCAATTATTAATTCGTTTTTTAGTATTAGCTGAACAATCTCTGTTGCTCTCTTAGTAGAAAGATCCCAATTACTTTCAATTATACCCTCACCTGAATAAGGTATATTATCAGTATGTCCCTCAATTAATACATTAATTTCAGGGTTACCTGCTAAAACATTTGATAAATTTTTTATCGCTTTTTGCCCTTCTGGTTGAACTTTCCAGCTGCCAGATTCAAATAATAGTTTATTTTCCATTGAAACATAAACTTTTCCATTCCGTTGATCAACCCTTAACCCATTTCCTTCAAAATTCAACAATGCATCTGAAACTTTTTTTGCAAGAAGACTTAGTTTCTTTTCTTTTTCTAAAACTAATTTCTCAAGTTCAACAACTCTATTAAGACCTGTTCTTAATTCATACTGAACCACAGCTAGACTATCTATTAAGTTATTATTTTCTATGATTCTTGATTTTATATCTGAGTCACTTTTGCTTTCTAAACTAGCGTAATTAAGTTTTAAATTTTTTAAATTGGTTTTTACCATTTTTAAGCTGTCAATAATTAATCCATAGAAACTTGATTTTGAATCTAAAAGTAGAATTATTGAATCATTACTTTTATTCAGTAATTTATTTATTTCTAAGATGGACTTATTTTCCATTTTCAAATTCGCATAACGAGTCTCAATTTCATGAAAAGTTTTTGTTGAAACACATCTATTAAATAATATTATTGTAAAGCATATTAGAGTTAATTGTTTCATATTTTAAAATTTTAATTTAATTCCAATGGGGCAGTGGTCAGAGTGTAAAACACCCGGTAAAATGAATGAGTCTTGAAGACTACCAACAAGACTTTGACTTACTAGATTATAATCAATTCTCCATCCCTTATTATTTGATCTGGCATTTGATCTATAGGTCCACCAACTATAATTATGTGGCTCTTGATTAAATAATCTAAAAGAATCCTCAAAGCCAGAATTAATGAAATTATCAAGCCATTTTCTTTCTTCTGGTAAAAATCCTGAAACATTTTTATTTCTGACTGGATCATGAATATCAATTGGTTTGTGGCAAATATTGTAATCACCAGAAATAATAAGATTAGGAAATTCATTTTTTAACTCATTTATATAATCTTGAAACTCTCGCATGTAATTAAATTTAAATTCTAGTCTTTCAAAATTAGTACCCGAGGGAAGATATAGGCTCATAATAGAAAATTGGTCAAAATCAGCACGAATATTTCTTCCTTCATTGTCCATTGATGGAATTCCTGTACCATAAACTACATTATTGGGATTCTTCTTAGATAAAATAGCTACACCACTATAGCCTTTCTTATTAGCAGAGAACCAAAAGTTTTTATACCCCATTTCATTAAAAGCATCAATTTCGATTTGATCTTTATTTGCTTTTATTTCCTGTAAACAAATTATGTCAGGATCATATGAACTAACCCATTTAACAAAACCTTTTCTCATAGCGGCTCTTATTCCATTGACGTTATATGATATTATCTTCATGTGTAACTAAAATAATGATTAGATGAGTTTTTTTTTAACTAATTAAAAAAAGTTTCCATTGAAATTTTAACAATAAAATTTGAAGAAACAGATTATACTTATTGAAGCCAGTTCTTTAGATTTAATTTTTTATCTAAAAAACCATTTATTTCAGTTATGGATATTCTTTGTTGATTCATAGTATCTCTATCTCTAATAGTTACAGTTTTATCTGTTTTCGATTGATGATCAACTGTAATGCAAAAAGGAGTTCCTAGAGCATCTTGACGCCTATATCTTCTACCGACAGCATCCTTTTCATCATATGAAACATTAAAATTCCATTTTAAATCATTATATATTTCTCTAGAAATTTCAGGTAATCCATCTTTTTTTAAAAGAGGTAGTATAGCTGCTTTTACAGGAGCCAAAACGGAGGGGAGTTTTAAAACTTTTCGATTACTTCCATCTTCTAGTTGATCTGTGAATAGAGCCCATGAAAACACTGCCAAAAACATTCTATCTAATCCTATTGAAGTCTCAATTACATATGGAACATAATTTTCATTTTTTTCTGAATCAAAATATTTTATTTTTTTTCCAGAAAACTCTTCGTGTTTTGATAAATCAAAATCCGTTCTTGAATGAATACCCTCTAATTCCTTAAATCCAAAAGGAAACTTAAATTCAATATCTGTAGCTGCATCAGCATAATGAGCAACTTTTTCATGATCATGAAACCTGTAATTTTCCTTACCCATACCTAAAGAAAGATGCCAGTTCAGTCTCGTTTTTTTCCACTTTTCATACCATTCTTTTTGTTCTCCAGGTGAAACAAAAAATTGCATTTCCATCTGCTCAAATTCTCTCATTCTAAATATAAATTGTCTAGCAACTATTTCATTCCTAAAAGCTTTTCCAGTTTGAGCAATACCAAAAGGCAGTTTCAATCTACTTGATTTTTGAACATTTAAAAAATTCACAAATATGCCTTGTGCAGTTTCAGGTCTCAAATATAATTCTGAAGCTGACTCAGCAGAGGCTCCTAACTTTGTCCCAAACATTAAATTAAATTGTTTTACATCAGTCCAGTTTCTTGAACCAGATTCTGGACATGCAATTTCTAGTTCTTCAATTAGGGCTTTTACATCTTGTAAATCGTTTTCCAATGAACTATTTAAGCGTTTTAAGATTTTATCTTTTCTTTCAATATATTCCTTTACTCTTGAGTTTGTTTTAATAAACTCATCTTTATTAAATTTTTCACCAAATCTCTTTGAGGCCTTTATGATTTCTTTTTGGATTTTTGATTCAATTTTTGAAATATAATCCTCAACTAGAACATCTGCTCTATATCTTTTTTTTGAATCCTTATTATCAATCAAAGGATCATTAAAAGCATCAACATGCCCTGAGGCTTTCCATATTGTAGGATGCATCAAAATTGCTGAATCTAATCCAACAATATTTTGATTTAACTGAACCATAGATTTCCACCAATATTCTCTAATATTATTTTTTAAAATAGTTCCATTTTGGCCATAATCATATACTGCACTCAAGCCATCATAAATTTCACTTGACTGAAAAATAAATCCATATTCTTTAGCATGCGAAATTGTATTCTTAAAATGATCTTGTTGATTTGTCATAAAGCAAAAATAAGTCTTTTTAGTTTTTAATTATTATTATGAATTTTTTATTTTTTACTTCCTCTAGTAAAATTATGTTCATTTAAAAACTATCTATCTTATTAAATTATTATACTATTTTTATCGAAATATTAAATATGCGCTCTTTCAAAACTTTCTTTATCCTGATTTTTCTGACAGGATTAATTTTTAGTTGTGCGAAAAGGGGCACCCCAACTGGAGGACCAAAAGATACAATTCCTCCTTTACTTATTAATGCTTCACCAAAAAATAAAAGTATAGAGTTTAAAAGTCGTGAAATATCACTTTCATTTGATGAGTATATAAAACTAAAGGATTTAGATCAACAGTTAATAATATCACCACCATTAAACTTATTAGAATTAACTATTGATCCTCAAACAACTATCTCTAAAAAAATTAATATTGAATTTAGTGACTCTTTGAAATTAGAAGAAAAAACTACTTATACTTTTAATTTTGGAAGTAGTATTGAAGACAATAATGAAGGAAATATTTTACCCTTTTTTTCTTATACTATTTCAACTGGAGAAATAATTGATTCTTTATTTATTAAAGGAAAAGTTTCAGATGCCTATGATCAAGAAACTGAGAGATTTGTCTCCTTATACTTATACCCAATTGATAGTACTCACAGTGATTCAATGATATACCTCAAAAAGCCTCTTTATGTAACAAATACACTTGATACAATTTTATATAATTTTCAAAATTTGCGCGAAGACATAT
>MDTC01013656.1_pt1 | contig 10716 bp, 10 predicted proteins | sample 811181 | NCBI WGS metagenome assembly MDTC01 (sample SAMN05326644, study PRJNA326480) | marine metagenome | isolation source: seawater | place: Pacific Ocean: North | collected 2011 | reverse complement strand
TTCTTTAAAAATTCTTCATCAAGAACTACTACTGAAGTTCCTACAGTCGACGCTGACTGAGGTTTTTTACTTGGTGCAATAACAATAGTTGGAATGTCTTTTGAAAATAATAGAGTGTTATTTGAAGAAAATATAATAAAAATTATACTTACTAAAGTTTTTTTTAGCATTGGCTAACCTTTCGTTTTTATAGAACACAAAGTTCTAGTTTTTTAAGCCACTGCTAAATTTAATTGCAGAACTAGACTTTTCCTGGCCCTCGTTCAACAGCGGACTATACTGGGTGGCGCTCGGACTTTGACCGTTGCAGGAACAGCAAATGAATTTCACACTTATTTCCCACCATGCATTTCAGTACATTTGTTGTTTATATTATTTGAGAAACTTGTCAAGTTCATTTTTTTAAATACCTTAATAATAAATTTGATTTATTTATTTTTTTTAAATTTAAAATTTTTTTATTTTTTTTCAAAGAATATTCAAAAGTATAGTTATTAATTTTTCTCATATTGAGACTCGGCCAGTATTTCTCATTGTAACTATGAAAAAAATTATTATTAACTATGTGAATTACTTTAATTTTATGTGCTAGAAGATAAATTGGAGTAGAGGTTAAACCTATAACTAATGATATATTTTCGTTTAAGTTTTTGGCAAACTTTTTTTTATTTTTTTTTATTATTTCCTCAAATTTTTTTTTCAACAAATTTTGTAAATTGCTATTGTAACTACGAGGATGTATGTTTATTTTTAATTTTGGAACAGAGCAATCTTGTCTAGTAGACAGATAGGTATCAAAATTTTCTGATAAATTTTTTAAATCAGATAAGTAATTTGGGAAAAAAATTTTATTTGATAATTTTTTTTTATTAACTTTTTTATACCTAAGAGATTCTATAAGTTTCAATTTTTTTTTGTCCCATCCTAAATTTTTTGAAAAGTGAGAAAATTGATCTTTGCTTTGAAGAAACAAAATATCCGGGGAACCTTTTCTACAAATCATATCAAAACTATGAGGTAAATTATGTGATACATAACCGTAAATTTTGATTTTACTATTTAATTTTTTCAATTGTTCTGGAATAAAATTTTGAAAAGGCTGACCTTCGTAGGGTATAAAAATTTCTTTAATTTTTTTTGCATCAATCATATACTTTAATTTTGAGTATATATTTTCTGCTAATAAAGATGTGAAAGATAATTCATGAAATATTTTTTTTATTTTAAATTTTTTGTAGAAAATGATTTTAAAAAAATAGAAAATACTTAAAAAATATCTAATCTTATTTTTTGATTGTAAATTTGAAATTAAGATAATATTTTTACCAATTTTGTTTGGAAGCATTTTGTCAGCGTAAAGAACTACCCAAAGAATATTTTTATCTTTAGAACTTATTTTAAAATATTGATCTTTAATATTGCCTTTAGAGTCAAAATCTTTTTTAAAACCCCAAGTAATATACATTTTTTTTTGGCTAAAGTTCCTATCAGTAGATAAAACAAAATTATATGCGTTATGAATTGAAAAAAATTGCTTTAAATAAAAAATTAAATATTTAAAATTATAACTAGAGTCGAGAAATTTTTTAATAAAGAAATGATGTCCAGGTTCCATTTCTGAAGCTGAAAAATAACACAATGAGCTAAGCCCCGTGTCTACACCTTTGCTTTTTGAAATTTTAAGAAAACTTAGAATTTTTTTGAAATTCACTTTTAATTTTAAGAATATTTTTTTTTATATTTTTTTAGCAAATTATCTTTGGCCATCATTTTAGTTACTTTGTTCAAATCTTTTTTTGTATCAACAGTTTCAGTAATTTTTCTTGTAAACACAGTTCTTATTTTAAAACCATGTTCAAGAATTCTTAATTCATCAATTCCCTCTATTCTTTCAATTGGAGTTAATTTTAGTTTTGAAATCTTTTTAAAAAAGTTACGTTTATAAGCTCTGATCGCTACATGCTTAAATTTTTGAAAATTTTTTTTTGTTTTTTTTATTGATGGGATCGGTTCTCTTGAAACAAAAATAAGATCATTGTTTTTATCTATAACTGTTTTTACTCTGTTAGCATCAAAAAAATCTTTCTCTTCTAAAATTGGATCAATCATTGTAGTTGTTTCAATTTTTTTATTTTTTAATAAGGGTTTTATTAATGCGTCTACCATTTCTGGAAAAACCATTGGTAAATCTCCTTGAACATTTAAAATAATGTCATATTTAATTTTTTTACTTTTTTCTATTTTTTTTACTGCCTCAACTACTCTGTCGTGACACATTTCATGCTTGTGCGATGTTATTACAGAATTTCCGTCTATAGAATTTATATAATTTTTTATAGCCTTATCTGGTGTTGCTACATAACAGTCGGTTAACAATTTGCTCATTGATGTTCTTATATAGCAATGTCCAATCATTGGTATAGCATGAATCTTTTTCATTGGTTTACCTGGAAACCTGCTACTTGCCATTCTTGCAGGGATTATCGCGATAATTTTCATTATAATTTAAATGAGTTAATTATAGATTTGTTGAGTAAAAGAGCATCCGTACCGTAAGGAATAAATTTAAAACCTTTTCTAAATTGTGCTTTTACTTCTTTGATCGATGTCTGTAAAACGTGGATGCCTAAGGTAATTTTTTTCTTTTTTGTTTTATCTATAATTTGCTTTATAGCTTTTTTAAAACGAGGGTGATTAAACTGTCCAGTAATTTTTAGTGAACTAGATAAATCATAAGGACCAACTAGAATAGCATCTAAACCTTGTACGCTCAAAATTTCATCTAAATTTTTTATACCTTCAATATTTTCAATCATTGCAATTAAAATAGGCTTAATTTTATTTTTAATTACTCGTTTAAAATTTTTTCCAAAAACATTTGCTCTCGAGAATCCCACCCCCCTTTGTCCTGCTGGAGGATAATATAGACTGTCTCTGATTTTGAGTAATTCACTTTTATTCTTAATATTTGGAATTATTATACCATCACAGCCAGCATCTAAAACTTGTGCGCTTATATCTAAATTTTTATTTGGTAATCTTGCTAATTTTAGTTTTTTGTTTAACTCAACTGCTCTTACAGAGTTGATTAAGTCTTTGATAGAATAAGAGCCATGTTCTAGGTCGAACGTTATCCAATCATAATTTGCATTGCTCATTATCTCTGCTATGCTTGGATCACAAATTTGAATCCACCCTCCAATAGTTAATTTACCTTGTTTAAGTTTTTTCCTTAAATTATTTATCAATATTTTTTGCATTTATTTTAGAAGTTTTAGTATACTTTCTTTAAAGTTTTTTTCTTTTTTAATAAATAAGTTTGTTCCTCTTTTTCTTTCAAGTGGTGTAGGTTTATCTTTATAATGAGCTGTGTTTTTTTCGTTCAAAAATAAATTACTTTTCGTTTTTAATTTTAGTTTTTTCGATATAAATTTCATTAAATTATAAACTTTAATACTTCTTCTGCCAGTGATTGTTAAAATTTTATTCTTAAATTTAGGGGACAAAATTTGCACACTTAGTTTGGCTGCATCTTGTACGTGAATATATCTTCTAACAGCCATTTTATTTCCCCTGTAAATTATTTTTTTTTTTGTTTTAGCAGATTTTATAAGTTTTTTTATTCCATTATTATTATCTGCTCTAGGTCCGTAAAGTGACCCAAATCTCAAAATTGTATATGGAAGTATAAAAGTTTTATCAAATTCAACCATATAATCTTCGGCAGCTCTTTTGCTTCTTCCATAAAATCCCCCCTCCTCGCTATCGGCATACACTGAACTTGCTTGCACAAATCTCTTAATTTTAAATTTTTTTGAAAGTTTAAGCATGTTTACTAAGCTTAAAATATTAAAATTTACTGTTTCTATTGGCATAAATCTTGCTTTATCTAGATCTCCTAAAGCTGCGAAATTATAAACTATATCTGTTTCACTTATTAATCTTGATAATTTCTTTGTGTCTGTGATATTTCCTTTTATAAACTTTTGATTTTTTTTTATCCACTTAGATTTAAGTAGATCATATATAATAACTTTGTGCCCATACTTTGTTAATTCGTCTGCAACATGAGAACCTAGGAACCCACTGCCACCGGTAACTAAAATTTTCATATATTTCTTTTCCAAATTTGATTGAAGGTTTTATTTTTTTTATTAGCTCTATGCATCATTAATGATTGATATTTACCTGAAAGTTTTAGCCCACTTAAGCTTAAAATAGAGCTTACTTTTTCTACTTGGGTTTCAAATTTTTCATCTACCTCTATCAAAATTTCATCTACTTTAGACAAAGCTTTAGTCCCCCCACTCAAAATTAAATGTTCAATACCATCTACATCTATTTTAATATAATTAGGAGTTTTAAGCTTTAAATCTTTTATAACATCATCAATGTTTAGTCCTAAAATTTTATAATTCAAAATTTTATTTAGATCTGATCCATCAGATTTATAATTTACTCCGAAAGAAGCCATCGCACTTCCAGAGTCTATTGAACTTAAATTGAAATCTGTTTCTTTTAAATTATCAGTTAATGGTAAAGGGAATATTGTTATTGTTTTATTAAGTTTATTAATATTGATATTTTTAACTAAACATTCAAGATTAAATACTGATGATTCAAATGCATAAACTTTAGTTTCTTTTTTTTTACCTGCATAACATGAGTAAATTCCCACATTTGCACCAATATCCCAAAATATTGAATTATTTTTAAAATTGTCAATCCATGCAAGTGTTTCTGGTTCTTTTTCAGAAAATGTTTCAGCTCTAAATAGATTTAATCTATTAGGAGTAAAAAAATTGAGAGTTACTTCATTATGTTTTACTGTTGTAACAAAATTATTAATCGATTTATTTAATTGTTCGAGAAAATATCTTCCTGTCCCAAATTTTTTTAAAAAATTAGTTAAAAAAAAGGAGATAAATTTTAGAAACTTTTTTATGAGTTTTTTCAATATCATTTAATCCTTAGACAAAATATTGAGTAATTTTAGTGTGTTATATTTCGTTCCTCCCTCAATAATATATTCATTAAATTGAATGTTGCCACTATCGTTAATAGTTTTAACACACTTTATTAAGTCTTTTTTATCAGTAAGGTAATAAATTGCAGAATTATTTTTACTTATATCTTTCACAGCCTTACAATGTTGATATCTTTTCCACTGATCAAATAAAATTACCGGCTTGTAGGAATATAGCGAGTCTTCTATTGCAGTCGATGAATAGCTAATTGTGAGAAACACCTCGTTTAAAACAGTGTCAATTTTTTTATTAGTAAAATTTAGGTTAGGAAAAATCTTTTTTAAGTTTAAAGTACTTTTTTGTGCTGTAGGATGTAATTTAACAATTATTTCGTAATTATGTTTTTGAGAAAATTCATTTAAAAAATACAGATTTTCTAAGAATTCATAAAACATTTCAACACCTAAATACTGTAAACTTTGAAAGTTTTTTAAAGTGACAGCAAATAAAATTTTTTTTTTATTTAAATTATCAGGTGCTAAATTTTCAGCAAAAATAAGATTTCCCGATTTTATTTTTTGAAAGTTAAACTTACCAACGTTTTTTTTTAAAAATTCATTTGTAATTTTTGATTGAATGCAAAAATATTTTGCTTTTGTTGACAGCACAGCGTCCGCAATTGTATTTTTGTAAATTTTGTCGTACTCATTAAAATTTTCTGCAAGGGTACCGTGGGGAATATTAATAGAATCAACATTATGTTTGCCTGCTAGCTCTAAATAATAACCATACTCACCTCTAGAAATATTTGAAAAAACAGAAATTATTTTAAATTTCTTAAATAATTTATCTAAAGCCTTACCTTTGGAAATAGAATGTAAAAAATTTTCTTTTTCCTGAAAAAAGCAATCCTGTAAAAATTTCTGTATAATTTCATTTCCGTAATAGAAATTGACTTCTGGAAACTGTAAATTTTCATTTATATTATTGTTTTTTTTAAATTTAAAAAATCTTACTTTTAATAAGAAAAAAATAATTCTTTTGAGAAAATTTATTCTATTATCAAATGGGGTCAAAAAATAAATATTTTTTTTATTTAAGTTTTTTATAATTCTAAAAAAATTATAGAAAAGGTTTGAAAGCAGTATATATTTTTTTTTATCATCATTTTTTAAACCTTCAATTTCGTAATCAAAATTTTTTAATTTAGACTTAGTCTCTAAATTTTCTTCATCTAAAAGAATTACTGATTTATTTTTAAAAACTTTCTTTATTAAGTTAGAAATAAAGTAATTTTCTGTTGAGAATTGACTTTTATATCTATTCCAACCAGAAACTACTATTTTTTCTATATTATTTTTTTTATCAATGTTTTCTATTAATTCTATTACAAACAAAATTGAATGTAGTCTAAATCTTAAAACAGCTTCGATCTCTAATTGATGGCTCTTGTTTTCTACATTTGAGTATTTTATAGTTTTAATAAATTTATCTGAATTTTTTAAAGCCTTTTTGTGAAAAGATTCATCAATAAATGTAATTGGATTATAAAATTTTATTTTTTTTAAAATACAAAAAATTTGTACATCAAGATCTAAAGGGATTACACTAATTTCCCTCTTATCAACTTTAGATAAAATAAATTCTAGCTCTTTTTTTGTTTGAGCAATACAAACAATATTAGACATTTAATTAATTTTTATTTTTAAAAAAAATTTTAATTAGCCTACAAATTTCATTTAATTCTGAGAATGATAAACTTAAACTTGATGGTAGCCACATCAATTTTTTTGAAATAATTTCACTATTATTGAATTTTTCTCTTGTACGATTAACTTTGAAACTAGATAATGGTTTCCAAATTTTTCTACATTTAATATTTTTTTTTAAAAGAAAATTAAAAAGTTTATCTCGTTTATCTGTTTTTATTTCAGTCCATATACAAGTTTCTCCCTCCACTCTCTCATGAAATTCAATTTCTTTTACTTCCTGAAGTTTTTTTCTGTAATAAGTATTTATTTTTTCTGCTTTTGTAAGATAATTATTAATTTTAAGTATTTGTGGTATCAAAACTGAAGCTAAAATATCATTAAATTTAAAGTTGCCACCAAATAGATCATGCTGGTCATCACCGCCGACTTTTTTTACTGTTCTTCCCTGATCTTTTAAAATTCTTATCTGATCAATTAATCTCTTATTGTTAGCGACAACCGCACCACCTTGTCCTGATGTGATAATTTTTGTAGGTGTAAAAGAAAAACAACCCAAGTCTCCAAGTGTGCCTATTCTTTTATTTTTATATTTCGATCCAAAGGCTTCTGCTGCGTCCTCAATAATTTTGATCTTTTTTAATTTCGCAAAATTAAGAATCTCTTTTAAATTACCCGCTCTACCACTTATATGTACAAAAATGATAGCTTTGGTTTTTTTGCTAATTTTTTTTTTTACTTCTGATAAATCTAACAAAGATGTATTTTTATTAACGTCTGCTAAAACTGGTTTTGCACCTGTCAGTTTAATCGCATTTAAAGTTGCCACATAAGTAATATTTGGAAGAATTACTTCATCTTTTGGGGAAACATTCAATGATCGTAAAGCCAAGTATAAAGCAGAAGTTCCACTTGAAGTCATGACTACATTCTTTATTTTTAAAAATTTTGCAATTTTTTTTTCTAAAAAAGAAGTAATCCTGCCTTCACTGATAAAATTATTTTTTAAGGTGGATCTTAAAATATTATAATTAAAATCACTTATTTTTGGCTCAAACCAATTAATTTTTTTCATTTTTAAATTTTTGTATTTTTTGAATCATTTGCTGAGTTTTTAATGCAGAGGCATAGCTTGGTAAATTTTTTTCTTTATTACTTAATAAATTTTTCATTTCTAATAAGTAACTTTTTTTTATATCGTTTTTATTAAATTTCTTATACTTCTTTATTTTGTTTCTAAAAATAAATAATTTTCCAGAAACTAAATCTGCAACCAGCTTAAAGTTAGTTCCCAGTAAAACTAATTCTCTTCTTTTTTGAATTGAATAATAATTAAAATCAAAAGAAAAACTAATTTTTTTCTTCATTCCAAAAATTTTACAGTTATCTTCTGTATCTATATTCAAATTAGATTTTTTTGATTTATCTACAAAAAGAATATCGATATCTCCAAATAACCATGTAGCTAAATCAAGTTCATGACTACAATCTAAGATAACTCCTCCACCAAATTTTTTTTTGGCACTTGATGATTTTGAGTAGTTAATATTTTCTCTCCAACTTGGTAGAAATGAATGATTAACAAAACTTACATCGCTAATAATTTTTTTGTTTTTTAAAATTACAGACTTTATAAATTTAATTATCTTTAGATTTCGTAAATTATAACCAACATATATCTTATTCTTTATTTTTTTTATCTTCTGAATTTTATGAAATAGAGGTTTTTCAACTAATATTTTGATATTTTTAAAATTGTTATTGATAAAATTTAGATGTTTAAAATGTAAAGTTGTTGGTGATGATATAATTACATACTTAGGGTTCACTTTTATTATTTGTTCCAAAGAACTAAGGGTATTAAAGCCAATTTTTTTTTGATGGGTGACAATAAAAATTTCAACGTTTTTAAAATTTTTTTTTACAATTTTAGCAAATTTTTTACCAGCTGAACCATAGCCTATTATAACTAAATTATTTATCATTTTATCAAACTATTGATAAACCGCCATCAACTACTAAAGTTTGCCCAGTAATATGTGAAGATGAATTTGATGATAAAAAAAGTACTGCACTTGCGACATCAGAACTTTCTGCCATTTTTTTTAAAGGTGTTTTTAAGTTATATCTTTTCATAAAATTTAAATTTTTTTGATTATTATCTTTCGGGTTTCTCACACCCCCTGGACAAACATTGTTTATTCTAATTGCATACTTTCCATAATAAGAAGCCATTTGCTTTGAAAAGTTGATAATGCCTCCTTTAATTATAGAGTAACTTGCGTTTTCTTTAATTTTTGTATTTTTATATAAAGACATGTCTTGAGCTTTCAAACCATAAATAGATCCTAGCTGGATAATAGTTCCTTTTTTTTTATTTTTTTTCATTTCATCAGCAGCTAATTTAGCAAACCAACAAAAGGAGACCAAATGTAGTTTAATATTTTTAGTTAGCTCACTTAACTTAAGATTTTCAAATGTATTATATTTCCATTTATTTGTCTTTGGATACGAGCAATTAACAAAAATGTCAGGTGTGCTGAATTTTCTAACAATTTTTTTAAAATCTTTATTCAAATATTTTTCTGAATTTTTGTTCAATTGGTAATATTTAAAATTATTTTTTTTTACAAAGGTTTTTAATTTTTTATCCAGACTCTTTATATCAATAATAACTACCTGGGCACCTGAGTCTAATAATGCTTTGGAAACTTCTAGTCCTATGGTTCCCAATCCTCCAATTACAAAAGCAATTTTATTTACATTAATTTGTTTTTCTAAATAATTCATTTCCATAATTTTTTAACTAATTTTAAATCAAAATCACTATCTATATCTATAGATCTTTCCAATGGCATTACAAATATTGAAGTTTTTTTATTAAATAAATTGTTTGTTTTAAATAAGCTTTTCTTTTTCCATATATAAATAGAGGCATTCATGTCAAAAGTTTTTGGTGCTTTCTGGCGATTATGTATTAAATTTTTTGATGGATTAATAAGTTTTACTTTCTTTTTTCTTATTTCAATCATATTAAAATATGGATTTTTTCTGGAGGGTGTTACTGAAAAAAGATTAGAGGCATTTTCTTTTTTAAATTTTTTAAAAGCATTTTTTAAATCTTTTAAATTTCTTAAGGGGGAAGTCACGTCTAAATCGAAAATATAGAAAAAATTTTTTTTTGTCTCTTTTTCACAAAATTTAACTGCATGCCTAATAGCGTCTAATTTATTTGAATTAGATTTTGCAAGTTTGTTTGGTCTTTGAATAAATATAGTTTTGCTACTATTTTTACCTAAAGAAATTTTTTTCTTATCAACAGATACTGCAATATAATCAAAAATTTTTGATTTCACAGCAAAATCTAGTGTATGTCTTATTAAACTTTTTCCTTTTATTCTTAAAAAATTTTTATTTTTTACACCTTTAGAACCTGTTCTAGCGCATATAACACAGAGGGTATACATTTTTATATTATATAGTCTTTATTATTACCTGATCTATTTTTTTTAAACCAACGAATTGTTTTTGTTAAACCCTCAATTAATTCAACTTTTGGATGCCAAGATAATAATTTTTTTATCTTTTTATTATTACATTGTAGATTATCAACTTCACTTGATTTAGGTCTTTTTCTTAAATTATTTCTTTTTATTTTTTTATTTTTTTTACTTAATCTAAATATCTCTTTAGTCAGATGTCCGATAGATATTTTTTTATTACTTCCAACGTTAATAATATGACCAATACTTCTCTTATTCTTCATCACTTTTAAAAATGCATCTACAACATCAGAGATATAGTTAAAATCTCTAGTGGGATTAGTATTTCCTAAAAAAATTTTATCATTTGTCCCTAGAGCCTGATTAATTATTGTTGGAATTATAGCTCGTTCCGATTGTCTTGGACCGTAAATATTAAATGGTCTTATAATTTTTATAGGTAACTTAAAACTCCTATAATAACTCATTGCAAGTTGATCAGCAGCTACTTTTGATGCTGCGTAAGGAGACTGACTATTAATTGGATGCATCTCATCA
>MDTC01184402.1_pt1 | contig 10717 bp, 11 predicted proteins | sample 811181 | NCBI WGS metagenome assembly MDTC01 (sample SAMN05326644, study PRJNA326480) | marine metagenome | isolation source: seawater | place: Pacific Ocean: North | collected 2011 | reverse complement strand
TATGTAGATTCATCATATAAGTTATTAAAGATCTATGTAGTTTTGCTATTTCTTTTTTCATAACAATAAAACGTGATTTAGAAATCGTTACAGCTGATTCAAAATCAAGTAATTTATTTTTCATAAATATTTCAGAATGCTCTATTGAAGATTTTATTGGGTTACCCCATGTTTTTGTTACAATATTAGCAGATTCATCAGAACCACATGGTACATTATCAAAAGGAAGATTAGGAATCTGCAATAATATGTTATTAAGATTATTTTCAATTTCTTCTAATAATAATTTATTACTACTTATTTTCTTTTCTAAATCTTGTGATTTTTTTGTTATTTTTTCTCTTTCACTATCAGTTTTTGAAACTTTAAATTCATTAGTTACTTTATTTTTTTCAGCAGCAATATCCTCTTTAAGTTTTATGGTTTGTTTTCGTTGATGATAAAGATCTAAAATAGGTTTTACGTCTAACGTATAACCCCTGTCATGGAGTTTTTGTACAACAGACTCTGTGTCATTAATTATTAAATTTATATCAAGCATTTTAAATTATGAGATTTTTATTAATTATTTTGTTGCAAAATTTCTCTTGTTCCATTGGATTGTGGTGAAGACAAAATCCCCTTCACTTCCATAGATTCAATTAGATTTGCAGCACGATTATACCCTATTCTTAATTTACGTTGCAAAAAAGATATTGAGGTTTTTCTGCTTTCTAAAACCACATTCACTGCTTCCTCATACAATGGGTCGCTATTAGATTCTATATCAACTGCCTCATCATTAACATCTTCGGCAGATGTTAATAGTGACTCTATATAAGAAGCTTCATTATTTCTTTTTAAAAATTTTACAACTTCTTTGACTTCATTGTCACTAACATAGGCGCCATGTATTCTTTGTGGAATTCTTGATCCTGGGCTCATAAAAAGCATATCTCCAATACCAAGTAAATTTTCTGCACCCATGCAATCAATGATGGTTCTAGAGTCTACATGAGTAGTAACTTGTAAAGCTGCTCTAGCTGGAATATTAGCTTTAATTAAACCTGTAATAACATTTACTGAGGGTCTTTGTGTTGCAAGAATAAGATGTATACCTGCAGCTCTTGCTTTTTGTGCTAATCTAATAATTAAACCTTCTACCTTCTTTCCTTGTTGTAGCATCATATCTGCAAATTCATCTATAACTACCACAATATATGGTAATTTTTCATGATGTAACTCTTGTTCGCTTTGGTTAGATTCTATCTTTAGCTTAGACCCAGTCTGTTTTCTTTCTTCAATTAACTTGTTGTAAGCTTTTACATCTCTTACGCCAAGTTCGTTTATTATTCTATAACGTTTTTCCATTTGTTGGACACACCAACGCAATCCTGCAGATGCATCATTCATATCTGTGATAACAGGATTTAAAAGATGCGGTATATCATCATATACACTTAGCTCTAACATTTTTGGATCCACTAACAACATTTTTAAATCTGTAGGATTAGATTTATATAACAAACTTACGATTATAGTGTGGAGAGTTACAGATTTACCAGATCCAGTTGTTCCTGCTACTAATAAATGTGGTAATTTTTGTAAATCACTACAAATAGGTTTTCCCTGAATATTTTTCCCTAAAGCAATAGTTAAGGGGGATTTAGATTTTTCATATTCTTTCGAAACTATAATCTCTTTTAAAGATACTGTTTCTCTAGTCTCGTTTGGAATTTCTATACCAATCGATGAAGTTCCAGGGATATTATCAACAACTCTTAAACTAGTTACAGACATAGTTCTAGCTAAATCTTTTGAGAGATTAATAATTTGACTGGCTTTGATTCCCTTTGCTGGATTTATCTCGAATAATGTAACCACAGGGCCAGGCTTTACAGCTACTACCTCTACTTCAATACCAAAATCTTTAAGGTTGGTTTCTAAGAGACGTGACATTAGTTGTAAAGAATCATTGTCATAAGAAACTTCTTCATTTGTATGATTCATCAATAACTCTAAAAGAGGTAATTCTGTTTTTGAAAAAGAACTAAAAAGCTCAGTTTGTTTTTCAGTGAATACTCTTTTACTTACGTGATTATTTTCTTTTGGTATTTCTACCGATGGTTGTGTATCTTTTGTTTGAGAGATTAAGTCCTCGGTTTTTACATCATCTTTTCTTTTCTCAATAACTAGAGATAATTTTTCATAATTTGTATTTATTATAAATTTAGTTTTAAGATAAATATATTTCAAAAAATTATTAATTCTATATAACAATAATGTAATTGATATATTAAAGTAAGTGATTATCGAAAATCCTAATATTAAAAAAGATACTAAAATAGATCCGGGTAAACCAATATAGGAGTTTAAATGAGTAGAAAATAATAATCCTAACTTTCCACCATGATTATTTATATCTAATTCATTTTGTGCAGCATATATTCCATAAAAACTCATTAAAATACAAGACGATATTACAATCAAGATTAATAGACCGGTATTCATTACGGTTGTGTTGTTTGTTTCATCTGCTTCTAATGAAATAATATTTTTATATATTATATATAACAGTAGTAATGGCAGGGTAAGTGAAACCTGACCAAATAACGAAAAAAATATAAATGAAGTATAAGCGCCAAATATACCAATATAATTATTAACTGTCGATGCTAACCCAGAATTAAGGAAGCTTGGGTCGTTTGGGTCATGAGAGTATATTGATAACAAAAATAGAATAGAGATGACTATATATAAGAAACTTATTGTTTCTTTTTTAAGATTCGCAAGCCTACTATTTGTAAGCTTCTTGTTCCTTCTAACTTGAGCCAATGAACCCTCGTTTTCTCTTATTTTAATACAATAATTGTCTATTTTCTACGAAGATATCATAATAAAATCATCAGTATTGTTATAGACTTTACTTTAATATAGGATATATCAAATGGAACAAAAACATTCTTCGTTGTTAATACTAGGTTCTGGCCCAGCAGGTTACACAGCTGCTGTATATGCATCAAGAGCAAACTTAAAACCAACTCTGATTACTGGATTAGAATTAGGTGGCCAATTAACAACAACAACAGACGTGGAGAATTGGCCTGGAGACCATAATAATTTACAAGGTCCAGCATTAATGGAGCGTATGAAGGCACATGCTGAAAAATTTGACACAAAAATAATCTTTGATCATATTAAACAAGCTGATTTATCCAAAAAGCCTTTCAAATTGGTTGGTGATGAAACTATTTATACCTGTGATGCATTAATTATTGCAACCGGAGCTAGCGCAAAATATTTAGGATTAGATTCTGAAAAATTATATCTAGGCAAAGGTGTTTCAGCATGTGCTACATGTGATGGCTTCTTTTATAAAGATCAAATTGTGGTCGTGGTAGGAGGAGGAAATACAGCAGTAGAGGAAGCTCTCTATCTTTCCAACATAGCATCAAAAGTTATTTTAGTACATAGACGTGATCAATTAAGAGCTGAAGCAATGTTAGTGGATAAATTGAATCAAAAAATTGAAACTAAGAAAATTGAAGTTATTTGGAATGCTACTCTTTCTAAGATAAACGGTGATGCTAATAAAGTTACAGGTGTTACCTTAAATAATAATGAAACTAAAGACCAAACAAATATAGAATGCTCAGGTGTATTTATTGCTATAGGTCATCAGCCTAATACAAAATTATTTCAAAAACATTTGAATATGGATGAAAGCGGATATTTGATAATCAAAGGAGGTAACAAAGGTAATTCAACCTCAACAAGCATTGATGGGGTTTTTGCTGCAGGCGATGTCTCAGATTCAATTTATAGACAAGCCATTACTTCTGCAAGTTCTGGATGTATGGCAGCGCTAGATGCTGAAAAATATTTAGATAAATAAATTTCTTTTTAACCAAATAAATGGAGCATTAAAATAATGACTAATATAATGCTTAAAACAGAAATAATGGTAATTACCAATAAACCTATTAATTGATATGATTGAGGAATTCTTCTATATAATGCATAGAGAATAGCAATCAGGCCCGATAATAAAAGTATAGTTCTCATATTGTATTATCACTTATAAAGTTTTTAACAAGCTGTACATCATTATCAAGAATAATTAAATTTTCATTAAAATTCATCATTTTTTCAATTTTTTTAGGTATGAAAGATGTATTGTTAATAATATTAGATACAGTATCTTTAAATTTCGCTGGATGCGCTGTAGATAACGTAACAATTAAATCATAAATCTTTTGACATTTTTTTGCAGATCCTAGTCCTACAGCAGTATGTGGATCAATAACAATATTATATTGATCATGAGTTTCTTTTATTAATTCTTTTACTTCTGGTTCTGTAACCGTATAAGAACAAAATGATTTTTGAATTTTTCCTATTATAGAATTATCTAATTGATAAAAATTTAATTTTTTTAAATCATTCATAATAGTTGCAATGTATTTAGGATCTTTTGTAATGTCATAAAGTAAACGTTCAAAATTACTTGATATCTGTATATCAATACTTGGGGATGATGTTGATTTAACATTTTTTAATTCATGCTTACCAGATTTTAGCGTTCTTGTGAGAATATCATTTTCATTAGTTGCGATATTTAACATGTCTATTGTTAAACCCATTTTTTTTGCAATATATCCTGCAAGGATATCGCCAAAATTACCAGTAGGGACAGAAAATAGGATTTTCTCATTATTATGTTTTAATCTACTTATAGCATAAAAATAATAAACTGTTTGGCACATTATTCTTGCCCAATTTATTGAGTTTACAGCTGTTAAGTTTTTTTGTTTTTTATATTCATAATCTGAAAAAATTTCTTTAATAATTATCTGACAATCATCGAAGCTTCCCTTAATTGCAATATTGTATACATTGTCTGATTCTATGGTTGTCATAAATTTTCTTTGTACTTCAGAAATCTTATTGTATGGGTGTAAAATAAATATTTTTGAAGATTTGATATTTTTAAAACCTTCAATGGCAGCAGCTCCAGTATCTCCAGAAGTAGCACCTAAAATATTTATAGATTTTTTATCTTGTTCTAAATAATAATTTACTAATTGCCCAATAAATTGCATTGCAACATCTTTAAAAGCGAAAGTTGGACCATGATAGAGTTCTAATAAATAATAGTTATCATTAAGTTTAGAGATTGGTGTAATTTCATTACTGTCAAACTCTGAATAAGCCTTGTCAATAATGCGTTTTAAGTTTTGATTGGATAAAGATTTATCAATATATGGTGAAAGTACTTCAAATGCAATTTCTTGATAAGTTTTTTTATTAAAAGAGTTAATAATATCATTGTCTAGTCTTGGCCAAGTTTCTGGCACATATAAACCTCCATCAGGAGCTAATCCTTCAAAAATTACATCATGGAATTCTAATTTTTCTTGATGTCCTCTAGTGCTTATATATTTTAAAGATTCATTACCCATGTAACTTTAAAACTCTTATGCTATTAATTTCATCTTCAACATTGTTTAAGCTTTTAATTTTTTTAATGGCTTTATCAATAGATGATCCTAATATTGGATCAGTTATCATCACAATAGGGATTGACGAACTAGATGCATGAGGCTCATGTTGGGTAACGGCCTCTATACTGATATTTTCTTTCGCAAGGATATTTGTGATCTCTGCCATCACACCTGGTACATCTTTAGCATGAATTCTAATATAAAAAGAGTTTTCGATATCATTAATCTCTTTGATTTTTTTATTTTTTGTCCCTATTAATTCACTTATTCTTAAATTATCTTTATTAATACCTGTATCAAAATTAATTGCCTCAACCAAATCAGCAATCACTGCTGATGCTGTTGCATCTCCTCCGGCTCCATGCCCATAAAGCATGGAAGAACCAAATCTTTCTCCACTTACTAAAACCGCATTCATTACATCATGAACTTGCGATAAAATATTATCTTTTGGTATAAGCATTGGGTGTACTCTACATTCAACTAAGCCATTAGTCTCTTTTGTTACACCTATATGTTTTATTGCATAACCAAGCTCATTTGAATATTTAATATCCATCGAAGACACATTTTCAATTCCTTCGATATAAGTTTTTTTATAAGGTAATGGTATTTTATATATTAATGAAGCTAAAATTGAAATTTTATGAGCTGCATCATTCCCTCCAATGTCAAATGATGGATCTGCTTCTGCATATCCTAATGACTGAGCTTGCTCAAGAGCTGTTTTAAAATCTAAATTATTTGTAGCCATTTGATCAAGTACGTAGTTACATGTCCCATTGATAATGCCAAAAATAGAAAATATTTTTTCATTTAACATATTACGAGTTAAAGCTGTGATAATTGGTATAGCGCCAGCGACAGAAGCCTCAAAGCCAAAAAAGATATTAGCTTCTTTTGCTGATTTAAAAATTTGATCTCCATATTCAGCAATCAATGCTTTATTTGCTGTAATTACATGTTTTTTATTTTTAATAGATTCAGAAATAACCTCATATGCAGTTGTTGTGCCACCAATTAATTCAATAATAATTGAAATATCAGGATTTTTAGCTAAATCCATAGCATTGTTGGTGGTAATTATATTAAGCCCATGTAAATTTTTAGATTCGATATCAAGATCAGCGACATGCGAAACTCTAAAATTAGTATTTACATTTACTCTAATCTTATCCTCAAATTTAACTATATGCTCTAAAAAGCTTTGACCAACTGTCCCAAGTCCACATATACCAATGTTAATCATATCAATCCCAACGCATAAAAGATTATATATTAGCATTATTTAATCTATAATTCCTATTAATATGAAATTAACACATCAACAAAATCAATCCGATGCATTCATAAAAAATTATGAAAATAGTGCATTATTCATAGGTAATAAAAAATACAATTACAATATAATATTGTCAGAAAAAAATATTAGTAAATGGGATATTCAAAATATTGAGAAGATTGAAATTATAGATATTGAATTAATTTTATCACATAACCCAGAGATAATAATAATTGGCACAGGAAAAAAACAATATATACCTTCAACTAATTTTATTGATTATGTGCATAGAAAAAAGATAGGTATAGAATTTATGATTACAGAATCTGCATGTAAAACTTTTAATATATTATTATCTGAAGGTAGAAAAGTTATTGCTGGATTAATTGTATAATTTATATATTACAAAAACTAAGATAACAAAAGCAGAAATATAAAGGAAGTAGTGATTAATAAAATGAAATATTTCATTACCATATTTTTTTGAAATAAAAGAAACTAAAAAAAATCTCATCCCTCTTCCAATAAATGAAATAATTATAAATAAAAATAAATTTACAGAAAGAAATCCTGAAACAATAACAAAAATCTTATAAGGTAAAGGTGTAAAACTAGAAATAAATAAAATAATTACACCATATTCTATAAACAATGATTGTGTTTTTAAAAATTCTTCTTTATATCCATATTCAAATATATATGGACTAATTTCATTAAATAGATAATAACCTAAAAAATAACCAACAATACCACCTAACACAGACATAATAGTAGCTAGCATTGCTAAACTATACCAATTACTTGGTTTTGATATTGACATCGGGATTAACAAAACATCTGTTGGTATTGGGAAAAAAATAGATTCTATGAAGCTAATAAAACCTAATAATGATTTAGATTGAAATGTTATTATTTTATGAATAAATTCTTGATATTTCATTGCACTACACCTTTTAGCATTGGAACGAATAATACATCGTCGACCTCTTTTTTTAGAATACCATTTTTAGTATTTTTAATCCGAAAGAGTTTTTGTGACCCGTTTTCATTCAAGGGCATAATCATCCGCCCATTTGGCTTTAATTGTTTCACTAATTTTTCGGGTATTTCTTTAGGTGAGGCAGTCATAATTATAGCATCAAATGGTGCGCTACCTAAAAAACCTTCATATCCATCTCCATGTATGTTTTTTATATTTTTGAAATTAAGATTGTCTAAAATTATTTTTGATTTTTTATATAAGGGTTTTATACGCTCTATAGTAATAACTTGTTTAAATAATGATGCAAGAATAGCTGTTTGATAGCCACATCCTGTGCCAATTTCTAAAACTTTCTCCATGTTGTCTGACTCAATTATAAGCTGAGTCATTTTTCCTACAATATATGGTGATGAAATTGTCTGATTAAAGCCAATTGGTAGGGCGTCATTGTCATATGCTCTATTTTTCAAAGCATCTTCTACAAAAATATGTCTTGGTATCAACCCCATGATATTTAATACGGATAAATTACTTATTCCTTGTTGTTTTAACTTATTTATAAACTTATCCCTTATTTGAATTGGTATGTTATTCATATTTTTTTAATTTTAATATCATTTCATAATCACTCATATCTATATTCAATGGTGTGATAGAAATATAACCATCTTTAACAGCATTAAAATCAGTAAGTGCATTAGAAGAAATTGCATTTCCTACTCCACCAATCGTTGCATAAGTTTTCTGGTTAATTCTTTCTATTGTTGCTCTTTTAGAAATGTTGCGTTTCCCAAGTTTAGTAATTTTAATTCCTTTAATTTTGTTAAATGGTATATCTGGTATATTGACATTAAAAATAGTTTTTGATTTAATTGTTTTTTTTAACATCATTGGTAAAAATAATTCTAACTTATTCTCTAAATCATTAACATATTTAGGTGTTTTCTTTGCGATAGAAATTGCAATTGGGGAGTATTTGTAAAATCTGCCCTCTATAGCTCCTGCAACTGTTCCAGAATATATTACATCATCTCCCATATTGCTTCCAAAATTAATGCCTGAAATAATAATGTCAGGTTTTTTTTTAAGTATCCCTCTAGTTAATATATGGATAGAGTCTGCAACAGTTCCTTTAATTGCATAGCATTTTTTATTAATTTTTTTTACTTCTACTTTATTATGTACTGTTAAAGAATTACTACATGCGCTAACGTTGTTATAAGGAGCAGCTATTGTTATAGATCCATATTTTAGTAATATTTGCTCTAATATTCTAATTCCTTTCGCTCTATAACCATCATCATTTGATAATAAAATATCCATAAAAATACTCTAAAAGTGATAAATTACATTATACTGGAAAAATAAATAAATAATATTAAACATAACCGTGGATAAAAAATTAACAGAATTTGAAAGATTACTACAAGAGTCTGGCCTTGATATCACCAATATAGAACAAGAAAAATATGGAATAGATATCAATATAAGTTCCCAAGATAATTTTAAAAATATAAATATTAGCTTAGATGATTTAAATGAAAAAAATCAAAAAGCTATATATAAAATAAATGGACTACAAAATAAAAAATTTAATGAATTAAAAAAACTTAAAGATAAATCTCTACCCCATATAACAATTGATCTACATGAACAGTCTTCAACAATTCAGGGGTTGAAAGTGTTAAATAATTTCTTTAAGGATAATTACCAAAAATATCAATATTTTAAAATAATACATGGTAAAGGGCTTCATAATAAAAAAGAAGTGTCGCCAATGCGTAATTTAGTCAGAAAATTTTTGTTAAATAACCCTGCGGTCTTAGCTTTTACTCCTGCACAAAATAATGATGGCGGAGATGGCGCAACTTACGTGTTAATTAAAAAATAGTTTAACTTCTGAAGACTTCAATGCTCTACATTGACCTTCTGGAAGACGCTTAAGATTAATTGGGCCATAAGAAATTCTTTGTAATTGCTCCACCTTACAATTTATTTTTGTTAGTACTCTTCTAATTTCTCTATTTTTACCTGTATTTAATGTTAATAAATAATTATTCTTTCCATCTTTGATTATTTTTGTAAAACACCCTATTTCATTATTCCCAATATCTACTCCTTTTTTACATAAAATTATTTTATCTCTATTAAAATCGCCTTTTATTTTAACTCTATAAATACGCTCAATGTTAGAGGATGGATGCATTAATTTATGTGCCAAATCACCATTGTTTGTGAATAATAATAAACCAGAGGTATTTACATCTAATCTCCCTATATTAATCCATTTATTTTTTATATATGGAAGTTTTTCAAAAACAGTATTTTTTGTTGTTGCATTTTTTTTACTGACTATTTCACCACATTTTTTATGGTATACTATTACTCTTGTTTCTAATTTAAATAAATCTTCAGTTATAATATATTTTTTATTATTTATAGTGATTGTATCATTGATGCCTGCTTTAGAGCCTATAACTGCATTTTTATTATTAATTTTTATCTTGTTTTCTAATAATAGTTTTTCACACTCTCTTCTTGAAAGAACTCCCATGATAGACAAGATTTTTTGTATTCTATACATATAAGTTATTATTTTAGTGTTTATTTTTATGCTAATATATTTTTAAGATGAAAAAATTAAATATAGCAATATTAATAATATCAGACACAAGAACAGCAAGCACTGATAAATCAGGTAAATTATTAAAAAAATTAATTACAAATGAAAGGCATTGTGTTTTTAAAAAAGAAATTATTCCGGATAACATCTATATAATTAGATCTAAAGTTTCCAGCTATATTATTGACAAAAAAATTGATGTTATTATTACAAGTGGAGGAACTGGAATTACGGGATCAGATGGTACCCCGGAAGCAATAAAAGTATTGCTGGACAAAGAGATTGATGGATTTGGTGAACTGTTCAGATCTATTTCTTATAATAAAATTAAAACTTCTAGCCTTCAG
>MDTC01161038.1_pt1 | contig 10718 bp, 5 predicted proteins | sample 811181 | NCBI WGS metagenome assembly MDTC01 (sample SAMN05326644, study PRJNA326480) | marine metagenome | isolation source: seawater | place: Pacific Ocean: North | collected 2011 | reverse complement strand
ACGAAGTTTCCGGGTATGCATTTCCATAAAGACGAGAATAAATGGTGCCCGTTGTGTAACGGCCGAACTGTCGACAGAGACGGAAGTTTCTGTCATTTGTTGTTTTTCTCGCTCGATTATTTGTCGGCATTAACCGAAGAGTTGCTAGAACGTGCACGAGGTGAAGTAAAGATGGAAGATGTCCGTGATTCTCTTCATCTCTACTTTCAGGACAAAAAGTTCCACGTGGAATCCGGCGTCGAGAATTTCGATTCCTTCCGACGCCACGTTCGAGGCCACGATGGTATCATTTGTCACAAATGTCTAAATGAGGCAAAGAGCGAACTCAAGGATCAGATTGAAGGACGTTGAAAAACTGTCACAGGTTGGTGAAGAACGCAACAAACGATACGATACGATACGATACTATAACAGAACAGAACAGAAATGTTTTTTTTTAACTACGATGAGTACGATAACTTTCACCGCATGAATCATAAACTCACGCCGTCCTCGTTTTTCTTCTTCTTCGAAAAGTGATTATCTTCGTGCCGACTCTCTACTTGACTCCAACTTGTCCCACTCCTGATTTAAAATTGATTGTAGTATGATTTTAGACCAAAAATTTGCTTTTGCGCGCTCGGAATATCAACAGTTCATCAACAACATCTCTTCTAGTGTGCAAACGACGTGTCCATCTAAATGTTTATGCCCACTTTCCCGTCTTCGAACTTTTTCTATTTGCAATCTGTCGAATTTATAGTCACACAAGTACGTGAGTTCCGGATTTGGATTACAATCGCATCGTCGAGAGAGGAGATCTCTTTGGAATAACTATTCTCGATTTCGGCTTCTTCCTGCTGCTCTCGTTGGGCGTCCATGAGAAATCGGTGACGTTTTCCTTCTCCTCATCGACGCTGTCGTCCTTAAATATTCGATACAACTTCCTCGACGTTTTCTCCTCATTATGGACAACGACGTCCAAAGCAGATACTTCTTTCTTTTCTTCGATGAAGGAACGTATTCTGTCCGAGAGCGAAAGCATTTCTTCCGTTCTTCGTTCAGATTCGAGAGCCGTTGCGTTTATTGTTTCCTCGAAATGTTTCGATTTCTCCACTGCGTGCGCAACCATCTTCATTTCAAATTTTTCTGCATCCATCTCCGCCTTTTGAAGTTTGTCACTGAGCGCGGCAACATTTAAAGTGTGTTCTTCTCTTGTCGCGGCGAGCTCGTCTTTGACCCGTCCCAGTTCTTTTTGTAGAGTATTATCTTCTTTATTTCTCGCTTTCTTCGCGAAGAGATCATTGAACTCTTTTTGAACGGTTTCCACATCTCTTCTTCGCTCTGAAATGCACACTTTCAGTTTGGTTAATTCTGCGATTCGCGTTTGTTCAAGTCTCTCCTTTTCCTTGCCAGCCTCTACGTACGTCTTTGTCAACTCGCGACTGAGCTTGGCATTATTCTCCTTTGCAAGTTTTAGCTGTTCCCGCGTTTGAAGCAAAAAACCTCTTTGAGCTTTCAGTTTCGCTTTGAATACACGTTGCTCGTTCGTCGACTTTCTCTCCGTTTCTGTCTCTCGAACGTGAAACATTTTCGCCACGTCGTGCGTAATGTTTTCCAAATCACGTTCGTAATGCAAAGACGCAAAGTTTCGCCCGTAAACGTACGCTTTCTTCGATGTCTCGAATGCCGCTTTCTTCATCTCCCGCATTTCGATTCTTGTTTTCTCCTCTCTTTTATCGTATTCTCGTTGCATCGAACTCATAGCCTCCTCAAAAGTCTTTTTCAGCGCTTCCCGCGTTTGCACCAATTCGTCGCGCAGTTCTTTCTTTTCGGATTCTAACTCTTGAATCAACGATACTGACTTGTCTGACATGTGATCGAGTTGGTTTTCGAACGCTTTTCTGTCCGCTTCTAACGCTTCAATACTCATTTTCAGTTCATCAATCTCTTCGTCTTTTTCCCGAGCTGCAGAGCGCGCGTATTCAAGTTGCAAAGAAAACTGTTCCGTCATTTTCATCTCTTTCTTCGAAGTAATTCTCTGTTCTTCTAGCAATCGCGTGACCTCCTTCTCCATATAGAGGTGTTTCCGCTTTAACGAGTCTATTTTGAGTTGCTTTTCGAGAACTTCACTTTTAGCTTCCGTAAGAAGCGAAGCGAGGTACGAACGGCTGTCTTCATCGTTATCGTCGTCTTCATCTGCTGCTACTGCCGCGGCCGACCTCATGCTGGAAATGCCAATGCCTTGGGACGATATGAATCTTTTTAACTTGGCGAGCTCTTTCGATACTTCTCTGTGCATGCATCTCAAATCATCGTTCGATTGTATCAACTCTTCGCACTTTCGATGTTTCTCCTGGAGATTTCTCCTATTCCCTTCCTCCAAACTCTTCGCCAACGCAAGCTTCTCTCGGAGTACTTGAATCGTCGTTTCCAACTCTAATATCTGAGAATGCATCAACACGGACGACGTGGATGTCGTTTCTGTCGATGACTGTTGTCTCCTTCTTTCGTTCGCTTCTATTTCTTCTTCTTTTTCTTTTGAGGAGGAGGAGTTGCTGTTTTTGAAAATCCTCCCCACCATTGAGCGCGGTTGTTCCAGCTCTCCCGACGGGGTTGATGGCATCGTTGCCGCCATCGTAGACGATGTTGAGGGACAATGCGAAAGCTTTCCTAGTTGTATCCTCGCTCTCGCGCGCACCCGAGCTCCTGGACTTTCGTATCCATCATCATCATAATCATCAACAATACTCATCCCCATTTCAACGGTCGTTTGAAGAAGATGTGAAGAATCCAACTTTTCATGTTTTCAAAGAGAGGGAAAACACAACATCAGTGACATCACAAAAAAGCTCGAAGTCGCGAATTAACAAACTTTGGTAAAGAGAGGAAACCCAACACAGTGAACTGAAAACGAGCGCGCGCTATCTTTTCTCGTCCTCGTCGTTTTCGTCGAATGCTCTCTAGTGCAGTTCTAAAACACGGAACCGCTTGTTTATTCAAGCGCAGCAGTTGCAGTCGCAGCACCTCGACGTGTTTGTGCAACAACAGGTGGTTCCTTCAACATCGACGGCGACAACACCAACATCATCAACAACAACAACAACATCAAAAGACGATGACGAGTGCGGCAGCCGGAAATTCTGGCGCTCGAGAAGCCGTAGAGGACAGATTGGAATCCATATCGAACCACTCTTGGGTGGAGAAATTGAATCCAGACCCAGAAACCGACGTCAACGCGCCGAACAGAAAGTCTCGTCGAGTAAAATCTGGACACTTCGTGAGAGTACAGCCGACGCCTTTGAAACGTCCGGCGTTAATCATCCATTCGAAAAAAGTACTCGAAGATATAGGGTTATGTGAAGGTGACGAATCGTCCGAGACGTTCGTGCGTTTCTTCTCCGGAGATTCCGACGCCATACCGGGAATGAAAACGTGGGCGACGCCATACGCTTTGAGTATTATGGGCCAGAAACACACCTCGAACTGTCCGTTTGGGACTGGTGAAGGGTATGGAGACGGACGCGCTATTTCAGTTGGTGAAGTCTTAAATCCAAAAACAAATCAACGGTACGAGTTGCAGTTGAAAGGTGGTGGCCAAACGCCGTTTTGTCGCGGCGCCGATGGAAGAGCGGTACTTCGTTCGAGCATTCGAGAATTCATCGCTTCCGAAGCCATGGATGCTTTAGGGATTCCAACCACGCGTGCGTTATCCCTCATTCGATCGGAAGGTGGCGATGTTTCAAATAGACCTTGGTACAGCGCGTCGGTGGAAAAGCAAGTATCGAAACAACTCAACGAAGTGACCGTAGATGATCCGAGGCTGGCTCGATTTGACGCTTCAGAAAGAGAAGCCATCGTCGGCAGAGTGCGCGCGCAAAAGCGGGACCCTGATACGATGATTCAAGAACCCAACGCAATTACGACGCGCGTTGCGCCTTCGTTTTTGCGCGTTGGTCATTTGGATTTGTTCTCGCGTCGCGCCTCGAAACCAGACGCGAGTCCGTTACAAAAACAAGAGCTCGAAATGCTAGTGAGACATTGTTATTTTCGGGAATTTAGTGAAGAGAACGATTCTTGGTCTTCGACTGCTCCCATAGAAGATGTCGCGCGCGCTGTTTTAGAAAAATCGGCGGCTGGAATTGCATTCTGCGTCGCTGAATGGTTAAGGGTTGGATTTTGTCAAGGGAACTTTAATGCTGACAATTGTCTCGTCGCCGGACGAACGATGGATTACGGTCCTTTTGGTTTTCTCGACGCTTACGATCCCGCGTTTGCGAAATGGACGGGGAGCGGTGACCACTTTGCATTCGCAGCGCAGCCGCAAGCTGCGGTTGCAAATTACTTTACCTTATGCTCTGCACTCGCTACGCTATTGAAAGGAAAAGAAGCTGAAGGAAACGTGCTCATAGAAACGTTTGCGAAAACGATTGAAAATGAAGTGACAAATGTCTGGGCAAAAAAGCTTGGTTTTCGCGACGATGCGCCGAGTTCGAGCAAAGCAGCCGCGCGCGATTTATACGATGAAACCATTCAGGATCTTCTCTACAGGCACAGAGCCGATTGGACGATGTTTTGGAGAGAACTCTCGAACGCTGCGCCGGACCTAATTTCGCGAAAAATGTCGGCGAAGGAGGCGTTTTCAACTTTTCTCGAGAAGAAGGCATTTTACAAGTCTACATTTTCGGAGCAAGAGATTGAAATGTGGACCAAGGCGTTGGACGCGTGGATAGCGGCGTTGAGAACGTCGGGTGAAAACGAATCCACGGCTGGAGAAATAGTCTCGAGGATGCGTCTTGCAAATCCAAAGTATGTTCCGAGAGAATACATGCTCGTGGAGGCGTACGAAGCGGCTGAAGTTGGCGATTACTCCGTGTTACGCGACGTTTTCAAAGCTTGTTGTGAAAACCCATACGACGAAGGTGAGAACAGTAAATACTACGGTCTCGCGCCCGAGGAGTCACTTTCAAAAGGGGGCATTGCATTCATGTCTTGATCCTCGTAGTCTTTCCCGATATTGTTTCTGTCGCTTTTATTCAAATAAATTGAATGAAACGACGAAAACATCCGGGAAAGATCAATAGTAAGAGCATAAGCAAAAGACGAGTTCGTTTTCATCCATTCACATTGAGAGGAGTGGTGATGATAAAGGAATATCTCGTGACGCCTAGGATTGTCTCAAAGCGCGCATTACTTTTGTGCGCTGACTCCCGGCCGATAAATTTATAACGTCTTTTGTCTGGCTTTTTGTACATTATATAGTTCGAAGAAGATCAAGAAAGGAGTGCGAGGGAGAAGAATGGAACGTACGTAAACTAGCATGTAGAAGCAACACCATTGTGTTTTGATTTGTGTCATAAGCACACATAACTTTCGCTTTTCAATATATTTCGTAAATGCAACCCTACAATAAATCCACTTTTTGCTTTATTCTGATACTCCCGTCTTCGTCCGCGGGGGTGCCGCGTTGGTTTTCTTTAATTCGTTTTTGTCTTCTTCCGACAAAGCTAAAATTCGCGCGTTGTATTTATCGAATTTTTTCCACTCTTTCGCCACTCCAAGCACGCAACATCCCTTGATCAGATCACATGTGAACGCGACGCGGGGATCCCCTAAATCCACTTTGTGAAAGTCTGCGCTGACTTGCTGCGCAATTGCGTCGATGGCCTCCATTCTCGGGACGCTGTTGTTATAGCGAGAGCCAAAGACGATGGAGAACGTTGACTTTTTCACTCGGTCTTCTTTCGTTTCACCGTCAACTTCTATATTTGGTAAAAATCTATCGATGATAGGTTTCGCATGTGCTTTAATCTCCTCGCTGCTTGCGAAGCACACGTCCTGGACTGGTAATATGCGCTCTATAAATCTCGAACGCGTGCGAGACGTTTCTTTCACCTCGCTCAAGTACCGAACGACCATTTCCGATGGATCTGCCTTGCTCGCTGCGTCCTTTGACATCAAAACAAATATGCACGCTTTCATATCTAAGTCTACGATTTTGAATTTCTTATTTTCAATCTTATCGTCCTCTTTAATTGATTCGATTTCGGATTTCAACGCGTCCTCGACCGATAACACCGGCGGCGTAGGTTTCTGCTTCTCCTTTTCAACCGCATCAACATCATCTCCTTCTTCTTCTTCTTTTGGCTTATCAGCATCCTTCTCGTCGGGAGGTACGATATCGTCGTAAATGTCCAACATTACCCGCATCAAATCGCGTGCCGTTTGCTTCTCTTTTCCGACGTCGCTGGATATTAGAAATCCTTTAGCACCGTACGGAATATTCGCGGAGGATGAACTCTGTAGTTGGTAAAGAAAAAGTTTGTTGTTTTAGTTGTTGTTTGTGATGGTTTTTGGAAAAGCAGATATTATTAATCGAGTACATAACACAGATGGTCGGAAGAATATGAATGAGAATAAAACCTACCGCGCGTCCAAATCTTCGCTTTTTTATCATGGCTCCGTCCTTTCCACCTTGCCATCTTTTACCAGCCATGTGTTTGTGTGTTTGTTTGTGCGTCCCAAACGTCTTATTAATTAGGTTATTGATAGTAGTTTTGAAAGTTAGGGGATTTTTTTTTGGTCGATTGATTTGTCCACACAAAAAGAAAACCTGAAAAAGAAAGAAAGAATGTCCACAGCAACAACGAGAAAAGGGAAAGTATTCGTCGTCGGAACGAACGAAGTCATAACATCTGCAGCCGTGACGGCAATATTGTGCGGCGAAGGACGCGAAGACGACGACGAGCACATAACAAGAGATGAAATTGACTCGACCCCGAATCCAGTTACTTGGTCGTTAGTCACTAGATATTATAAAGCACAGGTAGAACTTCATCATTACAGCATAAGTGTTAACGACGACGATAACAAAGAAAGGTCTTTGTCCTTTGCGGAAGCGAGTGAGTTTAGCGCAGTCGTGATGGCGTGTAAATGTGATAACGCGGTCGACTTTTCTTTGTTAAAAGCGTATGTGGATTCAAATAGGGCAGTGTTTTCGAACTTGATTGCAGCGGTGGATGGAGAAGAAGTCGACGCGACGCGATTGCTTCTCGTCGATGGTACCGAAGATATGGATAGCTCGGAAGTAAATCCATTCATAACATCGTGGTGCTTAGAGAATAATATTGAGCCTGTTCGAGTATCCTTGCTCTCTAGAAACGCCGACGACACGTTAAGAGAAGCTGGTCTCCAGTTAGGGGATCCGCAAGGTGTGCAACGTGTCGTCGATGCGCTTTCAGCTACGAAATGGCCAGGTTTGATTTTAAATAGGAGAGAAAATAATGTAAACGTGGCAACAAACAATGCGCAGAACGAGTCGACAGAAGCTGGTGAGAATGATTCAGATGACGATCTCGATTTTATGATGCGAGAACGCCGTGCGGAAAATCGCAAAACTCCATCGTCGAGTGGGAGAAGATTGAACGCACGACAACAACACAACAACAACAATAACGACGACGGCGATGATTATGATATTGACGAAGACGACCTTTCCTTTCTTGGAGCCGATAGCGAGCTCATATCAAAAATAAAAGCTATATCTGAACGTGCTCAGAAAGGGGTGGGAAATATGAGCGACGATGAGAGACGAAAGGCGGCGTTTACAGCGATCGAAGAGTTGATGTCAGCCTTTAAAGAGTTAGATCCATTGCAGGAGTTTAATCCTCTCCCGACATCAGAAGAAGGGATGCGACGGGAGATAGAAGAGGCCACAGGTAGTTTCAACATGCGAAGTGCTCATCACGACGTTGATGACGAGAGTAGCAGTAGTGAATAAAAATTTGTGAAATTGAAAAATAGCACTTTCACTTTGGAATACAATTTTCCCTCAAAAAATCGTAGTACGAGGACTTAAAATTAAAACATGGGTGGTAAACGATGGCAAGGCGGAAAGGACCGGGGCGCGATGAAGAAACGCAAGTTTGGACGTCCGGTATGTTTTTGTATCATTTAAACATAAATCAAATCTTCTAATCTCTTCGTCTTCTTATTCTTCTTATTCTTTTTGATATTCTTTCGATGTATATAACAAATCCCTCTTTCTTTAGAGTTCATCTTCCGCGAATATTCCGTACGGTGCCAAAGGATTTTTAATCTCGAGTGAGGTTGGGAAAGAGAAGCAAACGGCACGCGATGTGATGCGATTAATGTTAGATATTTACGACGATATCGTATCTCCCGACGAAAAGGATGCCGAGAAGATAAAAGAAGGAAATTATGATGGTGATGAAGATGATGAGAAAAAGAAACCACAGCCATCGGTCGAAGATGCGTTGAAATCCGAAATAGATTCAATTAAAGAAGACGACAAGCTTGAAAATAGGAAATTCAAAATCGTAGACTTGGGTTTGAGAGCTTGTATATTTGTTTTGATGTCAAAAGAAGCCGTGAGCAAGGCAGATCCTTCTGATATGGTCGTTAGGTACTTGAGCGAGGTGAAAGAAACGTCTCTCACGCATTCGAGATTTCTAGAGCGCATACTACCAGTCCAGGACGTGTGCTTCGCGAGCAGTGAAGAAATTAAAGCGCACGCTAAACCTTTAGTAGATAGATTCTTACCAAACGTGGAAGTTGATGTTGAAACGAAAAAAGACCAGCTGAAAAAGTCAACGTTCTCAGTCATTTTTAGCTCGCGTCATAACAATAGCATCCCGAGAATGGAGGCCATAGATGCCATTGCGAAACAAGTCAGCCCTGACTTTCACAAAGTAGATTTGGGAGATCCACGCGTTGCATTCACATGTGATCTAATTAAAGGATGTTGCGTGCTTGGTGTTGCAAAAGAATGGAAGAAATTCAGTAAATACAACGCGCGAATCTTAGGACAGAATCAAATTCAAAAAAAACACATGTAATGTGAACGCGATTAGGTACCCAGATACTCATCGAATGAATGAAACTCTTTTTTTATTGCTTATTTCTACCGCTATTACCTCCTCTCCTCTTACTTCTGCGCACTTTCGATACGCGCGTGTTTTCATCATCCTCTTCATCGTTGTCACCGTCGTCTTCATCACCGTAGCTATTCTCGCCGTCGTCGGAAACGATTTCTATTTCAACCTTTTTTATACAGTTGCCAGTATTGCAGGGTGCGCGTCTGAACCACCCTTTAGAACCCTCGTACGTATCGAAAATTTCACCGCCAACTGTAGGCAAAGAACATCCCACGTGCTTTCAATTTGCGGAGGAATCAAATCGAAGCGTTCGATCTTTTCCCCATTACATTTCAAATCAGGATCAGCAAAGTTTTTCGCTGGAACTATGCACTCTGTGTGTCTATTCCAAATCCCCAAACATTCGCGTTCGCATTTATGCGTATTGCATTCCTTTTCGACGACTTGACCATGCTCTGCCTCGCATTGCTCCCCGCTTCCTTTCGCCGCTCGGAAGATTGAAAATGTTTTTTTTGTGGTCCCACCGTCGCAGTCGCGCGTGCACTTTGAGAATGCGCTCCATTCGCCAATGCATCGAACTGGACATGTGGCAATCAACGGTGGGCACTTTTGACGTTCAACGTAGCCGTTTTCGTGCGGACATTTTGCGTACGAGCTACCATATTCAACCCCATTATCTGGAATGACGTATTTCCTTATTCTAAAGTTGCTATTGGTTGTGTTTGTTCCCTCTGAAAAGCATTTTGGGCATTCGATATCCCAATCTGTGAACGTTCCCATGCACAAATTCTCGCACGATCCAAAATTACATTTGCGCTTTTGCTTCGCGCCATCTTCTTCGGGGCATTTTCCTCCAAAAACTGCAGGTCCGGTGCGCTTATACTTTCTAGTTTGAATACCGTCGCCGCATGGAACTGAACATGCACTCCACGGTTCCCATTTCCCACAATCTTTCGGTTTCGGGCAATTCTGCGTGTTACAAGACAGAACCTCTCTAACGTCTTCGTTTGGACATTCTTTGCCTTCTTTCGTCACGAAAAATGCTCTGGTCGTCTTTCCGCCGCCGCACTTGGCACTGCAAGGTTCGGTGATTTTCCATCGTCCTTCGCAAAAGTCTGGTAGTATACATTCATCTTCGTTACACTTTTCTTGCTCGCGATATTTGTCTCGATACGGGCACGCTTTACCAAACATTCCGGCTTTTTGTGTATGACTATACACGCGATACTTTGTTCCACCGCCGCATTCCTTGGTGCACTTTGACCAAGCGCCGAAATCTCCAGCGCAGTCCCTGTTTTGGCAAAACGTCGTACCCGTTTTCTGTCCGAAACACTTTTCCTTAGCTACGTGCCCGTTAACGTACGCGCACTCTGATCCTGTTCCTTTTTTAGGCTGTGTTACTATGAACTGTCGTCTACGAAATCCTACACCGCACTCTTCATCGCATGCCGTCCACTCGTCAAATTTACCAATACAGTTTTGAGGGCATTCCAGACCAACGTTACACCTTACACTCGACGATGCCGAGGGTTTCGGTAAGATGCAATCCTCGTCCGCTGTGTCGTCCTTCTCAAACAGCGGGAATTTCACGCCTCCTTCGATACCGCATTCCACTGAACACTCATCAAATTCTAAAGCGCTGAAGACACCTTTGCACGTTCGTTTTGGAGACACTCTTGGTGAAGCTATCCTAGTTCCTTCTAAAGTATCCGCATCGGTCTGCACATCTTCCTTCTCCTCGTTTTCGTCGTCGGTGGCATCGAGATGTACTTTATGTTCGACGAGAGATGTATCCAACTGTGCTAACGGATCCTCCTCCTCATTCTTCTTCTTCTTCTTCTT
>MDTC01230652.1_pt1 | contig 10719 bp, 7 predicted proteins | sample 811181 | NCBI WGS metagenome assembly MDTC01 (sample SAMN05326644, study PRJNA326480) | marine metagenome | isolation source: seawater | place: Pacific Ocean: North | collected 2011 | reverse complement strand
GTTTAGACCCCGTTCGACAAACTCAGCCCGGACGTGGCGCCCCCGATGTAAAATTTCCAACACGGTCTGAGTTTGATCGTGCGATAAAGAGAAATGAGTACGACGACATTTCTCGAGTCGCAAAGACGTGCGATGATAAAAATTGTTATCGCGCTTTGAAGAAGCGCATGAATATAGACGCGTACACGAGATGGATTGCTTTCAACTCTCTCGTAAAAATGGGCGACTACGTGGACGAGATTTATTTCTATTCCTCTAACGAGAATCAGCAAACGCCGTATTGGGGCATACAAGCGTGGGATCCCGATGACATGATGCAAGAATGCCATCATGGTGGTAAAGATGCGTATATCGATCGATTTCGTATGCTTTATTGTCTTGAAGGAAGTATGGATGTCGTATTTTTGCGATCAAAAGATATGTATTCTCGTTTCGTGCAAACACTCGAAGAGCTTTTAAAAAATTCTGTGAGTGACCGAGTTGTCGTCTCTTCCGCCAAAGAACAGAAGAAAGAATTGAAAGATGTTCTTAGTATCAATAATAACAGCAGTAATGACGATGTTTCGATTGGCATGTTAGAATTGAGACGAATGGCAAAGATACCTGATAACGTGTCGGCGTTTAGAGAAATGTCAAATTCTTTGTTATATTATGTCGATCAGATTCGTTTGAGGAGACGCGAGCTTCTCCGCGTCGTAGGCGCATTTCATTCGTTCAACGATAAAAGTGAAGATAATAATCTTTTGTGGAAACCTGTGCGCGTAGAACGGACGGCAGTGGGAGCGGGATGTTCGAATGAAAAGTCTCCTTTGAAACTGCGAGTGTCCGAAAGAGCATATGATCGAGACACGAGACAGGAAATCGTTTTCGAGTTTGACAACGTGTCCTCTGAATCAACTATTATTGAAATTCCAATCGATTTGAACGTGGTGTATACGTTTAACGAGACCTACTGGGAAAAGTATTTACCCGTCCCAGTTGAGAAAGAAACTAGAGCTCTTTGCTGGAAAAACGCTACGCTTCCCGGCGATATAATTAATATGAACGCGACCGATGGCGGTTTCTTGACAACACTTCCGAAGAAGAGTTGCATTGCAGGAGAAGCCGTAAATGTAACCGCTAACTTTACGAACAAAGCCGTCACGTTCACGATGACGACGGTAAACAAAACAAAAACCGATACCACAAATCCGGATAAAGTCATGATCTCCCTCTATCACGGGTTTTGGCATCCATTTTTCAAGGCATTTGCGGATGTAAAGTACGCTCGAATCATAAAGTGCTAGCAAATAGTACATGCCGTCGCTCCTGTGTTGTTGTAAGGTACAAATACATAATGTGCACTGCAATTTTCTTCTCGTTATTGTTCTAAGTCTCGGCGGGTTTGTTTTGTTGTCTGTACATGTCTTTCAAAGAGTACATGCCATTGTTTGGTCCGCGCCTGGCTAAATTGGCAATCTCCTGCACAGTCTCTCTCAAGTACATGGCCGGTTGCTTCGTTTCTTCTAATAACTGTTTTAAACTCCAAAACGTTCGTCTCTCGAACAGACCGAACAACTTGTCCGTCAACTGTGCTTTTTCCATTTTCTCTGCTTTTGGTTTCGTCACGCCACCGTCGGCTAATCGAACCAAATTTGATCGCTTTGGCAACGGAGCTATTCTCGCCGCGTCTGCTCCGACGACGGATTGGACAAATCTAGATTTCGATTGCGCTTTTTCTAACCTGTTTTTCGAAACCCGAGCGTACGCCGCATCGGAGGCGTCTTTTGGTCGCATGTCTAATTTCTTGTGCACTTTTGCTTCGACGATGAACTCGTTGACATCCATCGCCGAAGTTGCCGCCGCGGTACCCTCGCGAGTTTCCGAAAACACGTGAATTTCTGGCGCTTCTATGTTTTCCGTCATGATGTATTTTACTGGTATTTCTTGCTCGTCGCCTTCATTGACAGCTGCATTTAGCGTCACCGCAAACGCTTCTTTGTTTTCTTTGTCGAAAGGGTCGATCACCACTCTTACTTTCCCAAGCTCGTCGTTATCGTTCAATTCCGCGTCGATATCCATCCCATCTTCATCGTTCTCGTCGTCTACTTTACTCTTCTTATCGTTGAAACTTTTCCACGCGCTATCGACAAAGTTTGGCACTTTCACCAACCACGCTCGATGGTTCGCTCTTTGCGTATCTAACGCGCTTGGAAACAAATACGCTCTCAACGCCTCCGTAACCTCTTCCGGTAAATCTTTTTTATCGATATTTAACTTTTGACAGACTTGATATCTCCAGTGTTCGCGAAGTAAATACGGTGTCGCGTACGGTCTCCACTCCGGCGCGTTCTTATCCTTCTTCGATCGCGAATATTTCTTGGCTGTTTCTTCCAACTTTTCCGGGTTCAATTTGTGTATGCATTCGTTCAAAGCGTTGAGTTTGTTTATTTTCTGCAAATACCTCTGCATGGCGCTCAACACGAGCTCCGATCCGGGTGGAAACTCTTCCAAGTCCGCGGTCGATTTTCCCTGCGATTATTTATTCGAGAAGAAGAACAGTTCGTCACTCCGTTTTTTGCACCATCGTGTCGGTTGAGAGACGATGCTAATGAAATGAAGATGAAGCCGGCGGTAACGCGCGGGCGCGCAAAGAAAAAAAAAAAGCGAAAGCGAAACGCACCTCCGCCCCAACGTCGTACTGCATCGCTCTTCCTCTGTGGTCGTCGTCGTTTCAACAGCGCGCAAAACGAATTTTGTACCAATGAATGAAGAGGACTCGCCAAAACGAAACGAGAAAGAGAGAGAGAGAGAGAGAGACAAAAGAGTCCGACAACAACCCCCAAGGCGCAAAAAAAATGAAATTACGAGGGGTATTTGAAAACAAAAGCGAGTGAAAAAAGTGCGAAAAAAAGGACTTTGGCGTCGTCGTCGTCGTCGTCATTTTTGTCAAAACGTTATTTTTGTCTTTGGAGAAGAAGTCGAAGGAAGAAGACTTTCGGCTTTTTGGAGACGGAGGAAAGAAAAAGCGCCAAAATCGTCTTTGGCAGGCACCTTTTTCTATAGGAGGAGGTGTTTTGGGATTAATTAGGAGCCGACCACCATCAGAAAAATCACCGCCGCGCTTTCTACGTAGAAGAAACCTCTCTCGCGCCGCGCGGTGCGAAGTAAAACACGCCGCTCGGCGAGGGAGAGGCGAACGGGGCGCATTTGTATAACAGGAAACTCTCGTCATTTTTTATCCATCCAGAGGAAGGTGCAAGAAAGAGAGAGAGAGAGAGAGAGAGGAGAGGAGAAGAATTTTCCGACATTTCCGGTCTACCCTTTGCAGGAGTGGTCTCGGGAATAAAATTCTTTCGGGAAGAAGAAGAAGAAGAGAGAAAAGAGAGAGGGAGAGGGAATCTGTATCAACAAGTAAACGCGCGTAATGTCGACAAACGCGGAGGATCCAACGGTTCTCTTGCCAGAGATCGAGGTGAGTGATTTAGTGGACGCGATCCCTATCGATATCGTCGGAGAATTGTTGACGGAAGATGACGCCACACCTTCGGGAGGTGGGGCACGCACGACCAATAAAATTTCGACGACGACGACGACGAAGACGAAGACTAAAAACACACCATCAGCGTCGACAACACCAACGGATGAATTGAACATCGACCACTCTCGTCCTCCGTTTAAGACGGACTCATTTAACCGAGGACATCAACAACATCAAGGAGGAGGGATAGAAGGATCGTCCGGTGGACGGTCGTCGTCGAAGGGCAACTCTTTAGAATTTCCCTCCATACCGCCGGTGTATTCGATGACTAGTCCGGGCAGACGAAACTCTACAGACCAGTTTCCATCCACGGTTGGGTTTGCCTTGAAGAGCGGATCGACGAGTTCGTCTACGGATGCGTTCGCGCCGACGCCAGATGTGGAAACGATATTAAATGGAGGGAAACCAGGGAAACCTTTTGTTCCTTCCGCTGGTGCGCCGATGACAACTGGTGGAACGACCACAGAGGCTACAAAGTCGACCACGACAACACCGATTGTTCAAGGCCCAAGTGGCCCGAGAATGCCTGGACAAGGCGTCGAGGATCAAGAGCAAGTGGTTGTGTCGACAGAGACGGACGAGAATGGTGGAGTTCGCGTGAGAGTCACGCTATTGGCGGCTGGTTTTGTGATCGGGAACGCCGGCGCTTCGGTTCGCGAAATCACACAGCACACAGGCGCTTCGATTCGATCTTGGACGCAACCGGCGGAGTATTTTTTCGGCGGATTTGCGAGACCAACGCGAGTTTTTTGCGTGGAAGGCGAATCTACCGCGATTGCGCAAGCTACAGAGTTGATTTACGCCGCGGTGGATCGATATAGAGCTTTGTGTGAGATGAAAAAACGAGGCGAGTTTGTGCAACGCTCGCAAAAGATTAAGGGCGTGGTGTTTTCTTTTCAGCCGCCGCCGAGGGAAATAACGCAACGACAAAGGCAATTGGAACAAATTGTGAACGCGCAAACGAATCTTTTGCAGCAGCAAACGAACGTTTTGTCTGGTGCTGTCGCAGGCGGTCCTTCAGTCGCGCTTCAACAGGCACTTGCGCAGCAACAGTTGTTGATGCAGCAACAAATTGGTTTGCTAAACCAGCATATGAACCATCAACAAGGATATTACCAACAACAACAACAACAACAACAACAATACCAGCAACACCAGCACCAACCGGAGTTTTACCACTACCAGCAGCAGCAACAAAAACACAATATGTTTGGTAACCAAAACTACTAAACATATGATTTTGCTGCCTCCTGTGGTACTCCCATATACATTTATACATTATGTACGAAGAGAAAAGGATAAACGAATTGAGTATTTTTACACGTTATTGAAAAGAGTTGAGGGCATAGAGTCGAACGAGATTGTTTAGCAAGCGTTTGCAGCAGCTTGTTAGCCGCCACGTTCTTCGAACAATTTAATAAACGAACGACGGGGTTAATAAATGTCAAATAGAATCTCAGACTCGGTCTTTGACCATGTTGAATCAATTTCATTATTATGAATGATGATGATTTTGAATGTTTTTTAAATATACATCTGTACCTAGGTGGTACATTGAAATACATGCACACTTATGCTAAAACTATCTAAAATTCTCCTACAAAAACTCTTCTGTATCGTAAACACTATTTTCCACCCACCCTCGAGAACCTTGCTGGTCTATCGCGCAAGTAATACAACTTCGCTCTTCTTACTTTCTTACGCTCAATAACCACTAACTCCTTAATATTCGGTGAATACAATGGGAACATTCTCTCTACACCAACGTTCCCTAGCATCGTCCTCAACGTAAATGAACTACCTAATCCTCGGTTCTTCCTCGCAATGCATATCCCCGTAAAGGTTTGGGTCCGTCGTCGATTTTCGGGAACTTCCAAGGTCAATTTCACGACATCTCCCGGTCTAAACGCGCTAATCTTCACCCCTTCTCGTTCGTTCAACATCTCTGTGATTCGTTCTCTCTCTAAAGTTTCCATCATGTGTCCAGCTCTCTTCTCATAAGTCTTTCGTTTTTTCAACGCTCTCGTTTTCGTGAACGGGGACATTCCCCCTCCAGATTTGCCCCAATTTTTCTGCTTTTTCCCGGCTTCAAAAGACGTCATGGGAGCTTCTGGGCCTCTCTCGGGCGGGTTCAACCGTTTCGTGTTTCTTGTGTGGTTCTTCCACTCGAGCATTGAGGTCGAATGAAACGGTCTCGACAATAGATCGGTCGTTTGATTTTTTAAACGCAACACTGAACCGAAGGCGCCGTCCTTCGCGTCTGCGCCGATCGCACCTCTCAAAAAATTCAAAGAAGAAAAAGACGACGACGACGACGACGAGGAACCGATGCTGCTATTCGCGGTCAGTTCAGACAGTCTTCTCGTCATCTCACGCATCCCTCTTCTCATCGTCATCGTCGTCATCGTTGGTGGTGCTGGTTTTTTTGCGCCCACCTTTTTGGAGAGTCTTTTTTTGTGGGGAGTAAATGTATCTGATTTTTGTCCCAATGTCAATGTGGGGAACTCTTTTTCCTTTATCATCGATTTTCATTCGTGTTCAAACAAAAGAGCGGCCGCGATGACCACGACGACGAGAGCGGCAGCAGCAACGACGGCGGCATCGAAAATGATGCGCTGCTACTCTCGATGTCGATTCGTCCCCTCGAGTTCGAAGGTTTCCACTTCGCACGCGTCGGCGGCGGCGACGTATGGTACGAGAGTAACACAACGAACGATGAGAATGAAAGGAACTGATGCGACAAGAACCGTGTCGTCGACAACGACGACGACGACGACGACGACGAGAACAGCAGCAGCAAAAACAACAACAACAGCGACGGCAGACAATAGGCCGAAAAGAGTGGCATTTTTAGGCACTCCCGAAGTAGCAGCGAAAGTCTTTGGACGATTACACGAGGCGTCTATAAACTCGAACGGTTTATTTGAGGTTGCAGCAGTGATATCGCAACCGGGGCGACCGAGAGGACGAGGGAGGAAATCGTCGGGGCCACCACCGCCATCACCGGTGACGCAACTGGCTATAGATAGAGGCTTCGATGAATCTAAACTGTTGAATCCAGTGAAAGCGAACGAGCCGGAGTTTTTGGAGACACTCGTGAAGATGAACTTGGACTTGTGCGTGACGGCAGCATATGGAAACTTTTTACCGCAAAAGTTTCTCGACATTCCACGATTTGGAACTTTAAACATTCATCCGTCGTTGTTACCACAGTTTAGGGGCGCGGCGCCGGTGCAGAGATGCATCGAAAGTGGATTGGAGGAAACGGGGGTGACGGTAGCATTTACGGTTTTGAAGATGGATGCCGGTCCAATTTTGACACAAACAAAGTACATGATGAACGGGTCCGAGAAGGCGCACGAAATGTTGGACATTTTGTTTGATATCGGTGTCGAATCTTTGATCGAAGAGTTACCTAAAGTTTTCACCGGAGAAGCTGGAGAGATTGCCAAAGACCAAGGCGAGAAAGGGTTAAGTCATGCTGATAAAGTATCCTCTGAGGAAGGTAATTTGGATTTTAGCGCACTTTCTGCGTTGGAAGCGCATAACAAAGTGAGAGCGTTCGATGGATGGCCAGGGACAAAAGCGACGTTTATGATCCAAGACGATAAGAAAGGTGGGAAGCCGAAAGAGATTGTCGCGAAAATACTCACGACAAAAGTCGGCGGGAGCGTGGAAGGAGGAGAAAAAGCCATAAAAGTTGCAAAGAAACAGTTTTCGATTCCCTGCAAGGATGGGAATTATCTCGACGTGCTAGAAGTTCAACCTCCTGGGAAGAAAGTGATGGACGTCGCGTCTTTCGTGAATGGATTAAAAGGGTCTAGCGTTAGCTTGCCGTAAGAACAGAAAAACTCTTCTATCGTTGTACAATGTATTTATTTTTCTAGTATCTACTACTTACGACTTAGCTAAAACTAGTTCGCTATTTTTTCTTTCTACTCTGAGTCCGTGTTCTCATCGCTCTCTTCTTCTACACGTTCGCCACCTGGTCTTAACGCACGAATGTGCTTGTGCGGGTACGTTCGTCCACAATCAGGGCAAGGTTCACCAAAGACTTCGCCGTCGTTGTCATCCGAGTGTTCTCCATCTTCATCGCTATCGAAATATGCGTATTCATCCTCTTCTCTGCTCCCTTTTGCTCCGGCATTTCTTCTCGGTGCGTCTGGATGCCCAGGTAGAGCGCCAATTCCAGCGATGAACTTCGTTACACTCTCTTCTGAAAACCCATTTCTTCCACCAAACTGATCGAACCCGTTCGTCCACGACGAGAGTCTTCTATTTTTGAAATACACGATGGCTGGCGGCTGCGAGATGTTGCACATTTGTAAAGTTGGCGATTTCGATCCTAATTCCGGTAGAATTCGTACAAACTTCGTCTTTGGAAAACCTTTCGCCAAGTTATCGAAAACCTCGTCTATTCTTGCGCACTCGTCCACCCCGTATAAAGTGAAATGACATAACACTCTTGCGTTCTTTTTCACGATATCGCCGAGTTCGCGCTCTCTCGCGTTGACGTATTCTGCTTGCTTTTGCAACTGCTCCGCTTTCATCGCGTTCAAGCGCATCTCCCGAATTCTCGCCGCTTTTAATTCTCTCAAATAAGGGTCATTCTCTTCGTCTTCGTCGTCCGTGTTCCCGAAATCTGAATCTTTGTCTTCGTCTTCTTCGTTGTCTGCATTTGTTTGTTGTTGTTGGCCTTGTTGTTGAAGAAATTGCTGCGCGTCATCACCACCATTCACGATAAACTGCGCCTTCGCGTCCGCTTTCAATTGCACTCGGTCCATAGATTTTAACATTTTAATCAGCCTTGACGCTTCTCTCTGCTCGGCTTCGTCTTTTTCGCAACACGACGGTCTCGGCATGACGTTTCGTAACTCGTCTGGCATGCTTTCGATTTCGTCGTCGACCCAGGTCGAACACGCCCCGGAGTGTGGCGCGTGCTCCTTCTTCGTGCGCCCATCCTCGCCGTTCGCGTTCGCACCAGCGCTGTTGCGAGGAAAACTGGACCCCGCGATCATTTCTTTTTTGACGCTCTCGTCGTCGTCGTCGATGACACGACCACGTCTCTTTTGTCGTCTTCTTCTTCTTCTTTTTTCTTTCGGGGACAGTCGTGTTTTTTTTGAGACATGTCTTCCTTTTATTTCTTTTTTCTCCTTTTTTAAATGCTAAACCCCAAAATGTCCTAACAAAAAAAATTCTGCTTTTTTTAACACACGACGAGACTTTGTTCGTTAACAGCACTTTTTAACAACACATTCTCTCAAATCAAAGCTTCACACACCGCGCGCTCGCGCGCAGGCGGGGCCCACCCACCACCCAACCACCCACGCGGAGAGACATGAGGAAGAGAGGCATTTTCTTAGCACCACCACCATCACTCGTTGGGACGACGAACACATCGTGGTGGTCTCGTTTTCGCGCCACGACGACGAGCGACGACGATTGGTCGACGTCGCAGTCGTCGGTAATGCGCGACCAATACGTGGACACGGAAGCGGCCATGGAGCGAACTCGAATGAAAGCTGCGGCGTTAAAAGCGGCTGGAGTGAAAGCCGAATCGATGACAGTGTTCGACAGAGAGGTGAAGAGAGCGCACAGAGACAGAGCGGCATATTTACAACGAAAGAAGAAGGAGAACAGTAACACGAATAGTGGAGGTGACTTTTTGCTCGAAGAAGCGACGAGAAGAGTCCTCGATCGATTGAACGACATTAAGAGACCGTTTAAAAGGATATTAGTCATAGGAGGCGCGACGGTTTCAACCGTCCGGCAGTTACTCGAGAAACGGCAAGATGTAGAAACGGTTATCGTATGTGACTCGAGCGAGGAGATGTTAAAACTGGTAAAAAAAATCGTCGGCGATGTGCCGAAACGGAAGTTTGATGATTTTCCGGTGGAAATTAAGTACGTTCGAGCCTTCGAAGATGATTTGCCGATTAAAGATGGGGTTGTTGATTGTGTTTTGAGCGTTCTGGGTTTGCATTGGGTGAATGATTTACCTGGGGCTATGGGCCAAGCGAGGTGTACGCTCGTCCCGGATGGCTTGTTTCTCTCCGCCATTTTTGGCGGCGATTCGTTGACAGAATTGCGAATCGCGTGTGCATTAGCAGAAACTGAAAACGAAGGCGGCGTGAGCGCGCGTGTATCGCCGTTGGCTCACGTGAGAGACGCTGGAAACTTACTCGGACGTGCCGGGCTGCAACTCCCCGCGGTGGACGTAGACACACTCACGCTGAATTACAAGACTCCGATGGATTTGGTCGAGCATTTAAGGATGATGGGAGAGCAAAACGCCGTGATTGAGAGACGACAATCGATTAAACGGAGCACGATGCAATTAGCCAACCAGAAATACGTGGAAAACTTTTCGGCTTTATCGCCATCTCACAAAGGTAGCGCTTCGATGCCGAAACCGTCCACTGCTAGTCAAGGTGGTATTTCCGCCACGTTTCAGATTTTATACATGACGGGATGGTCTCCTTCCGACACGCAGCAAAAAGCCAAGGAGAGAGGGTCGGCGACGGTCAGTTTAGGCGACTTGAAGTCCGCTTTAGAGGAGAAAGAGAAGAAGAAGAAGAAGGATGAGGAATGAAAATAGAGTTTGTTATAGTAAAAATTTAAATGAGAATTTATACCTTGGTACGGTACCATGGTACGCTTTGAGGAAAGAACCCCCCTTTTTGTCTCTTCCCCCCTCCTCTCTTTCTCTTTCAGGAAAGATCTTCTTCAGAAAAATTCTTTCATTTTTCTACTCGTGGTGGTAATTTTCTGCGCGGAAGTCGCGAAGGAGAAGACATCCGAGGAATAGAGTATTAACGCGTCTCATCGCACAACTAATTAAGTAACCGTTAACGTCACGTTCTGAAGCGTTTCACGTTCGCGTTTGCGTTTAAGACAGAAAATACGCAAAATCAAAATTGAAGCCCGAAGAGGAATAAGAAAATGAGCAAAGTTCCGCCCATCCAACAGCTTCCGAGCGACGTCGTCGAAAACAACGATTGGCTCTCGAAAGCTTTTCCGATCGAAGAAGAAGGTAACGCTCCGTTATCTTCCTTCGATTTAGCGGATATATTTCCACAACCAGTAGAAACCATCCCGAATACGAATTCAAATAATTTAGTATTACATCCTCCCTCTGTCCAAACGACTACGACGACGACGACGACAACGTTGGGGAAGCACGCGTTGCCTTCCGAAGT
>MDTC01217006.1_pt1 | contig 10720 bp, 11 predicted proteins | sample 811181 | NCBI WGS metagenome assembly MDTC01 (sample SAMN05326644, study PRJNA326480) | marine metagenome | isolation source: seawater | place: Pacific Ocean: North | collected 2011 | reverse complement strand
TGTGAGATCGGCGCCCCTGAGAAAAACTGCAACTGTATTTTTTGGCAACAAACCAGTATAAAAGCAGACAGACTCGGGTGGGACCATGTACTACTGGTAGACTGCCAGTACCATGCATTTGAATGGGTTGTGTAAGATTAAGGAACTCCCGATTGAGATTCAGATTCGACTTGTTGCCTATCTGAATTTCGAGGACCTGAGCCTTGTGATCGTATCTCTCTGGGAATCCCAAGTGCTATGGGCAGGCATTCGCGCCACAAAGGGAGGACTCAGAGTCTGTGTTGGGCTGGATCAACATCTTGCCAATTGCAAGCCCACATCTCTACCTGTAAAAGTCGTGAAAGCCGTGCTTGCTTATTTTGGTTCCGATGTTGTGGTCCGCTGTTGTGGTCCGAGGTTGACATTATATTCATTGGAATGGGTGCTGAATATGCTCAAAACCTTCGAATTTAATGCAACGAAGCTCAAAAACCTCGAGCTACTGGGTTATTTCGACGGTCCAGTCGATGCGCTGCCAGCGTCGCTGACAAATCTCACGATTCGTGATTGGTTCAACCAGCCAGTGGATCAGCTGCCAGCGTCGCTGACAAATCTCACGCTTGGCGATTCCTTCAACCAGCCAGTGGATAACCTACCAGCGTCGCTGACCCATCTCACGTTTGGCGATTCCTTCAACCAGCCAGTGGATGAGCTTCCAGCTGCCCTTACCCATCTCACGTTTGATACTTGCTTTGACCAGAAAGTGGATAAGCTTCCAGGCTCGCTGACCCATCTCAAATTTGGCGGCCGCTTTGACCAGAAAGTGGATGAGCTTCCAGCTGGCCTTACCCATCTCACGTTTGGCACCGAATTCAACCAATCAGTGGATGCGCTGCCAGCTGCCATTATCCAGCTCCATCTTGGCAGCTACTTTGACCGGCGAGTGGACGCGCTGCCAGGCTCGCTGACCCATCTCGAGTTTGGCAGCTTCTTTAACCAGCCAGTGGATAACCTACCAGCCTCGCTGCTGCATCTCAAGTTTGGCCATTGGTTTAACCAATCAGTGGATGCACTGCCAACTTTGCTTACCCAGGTTGAGGATAAATTCTGGTTTGCACAAGGGGAGAGCGTCACCGGGTGGCATTACTTTTAGCCATATTGTCTGCCTACCTCAATAGTTTACTTTGGGTTCTAGTTGCTTTTGGATGATCCAGTAAAGATTGGTAACTTGAACGATTTTAAAGATTTTAAAGATTTTAAAGATTTTAAAGATTTTACATGGAATTTTATTTTGTAGTTGGGGCTACGATAATGCTAAATAACGAGCCGATTTGGTGCTCCCTGGATACTCTATTGTTGCCAAAAATCTGCAAGGAAGAGGGTCAGAGTTTTTTGTGAAACTGCAGCCGAAAGCCTTCCCCCAACATGCAATCGTTCACTTCTTCTCAGATTTATGCCGCGCTTGCCGCGCAGCCCCCCGAACGCGCGGAAGCCCTGTTGCAAGACGAAGCGGTCACAATGACAGCCGAGGAACAGTTCGTCTACAACGCGATCCAAGTGGAGCTCAAGCAGGGAGAGAGGCAAGCTTACTTTGCCTTGTCATCCGTTCCTCTGCTCCCCGGTCTGTTGGACTGCGTCACCGCGGGGAGAGAAATCTGGGGCAACAAAGCCGAGGTGGACGGCAAGTACAAGATGTCCATCGAAGTTCAAGGTGACGCTCTCAATGTGCTCCAACTCTACGAGGCGCTGATTTGCCTCAAAATCGGCCAAAAATTTCCAGACTCGCCGGACGCTCAGCGCTTGGCTTCGGGTGGCTGTGAGACCAACATCAATGCCGAGTACTCTCAGTTGAAGGCGGATCTAACTGTGCCCCCGAGTCGCTATCCGGTCTCCTTGTATCGCCAACTCCACAACAGCAGCGTGGTCGCACAAGTCCCCCAAAACTGCATTCTGTCCCCCTTCGACGAAGGCGGTCTGCCCACTGTGAACAAGGAGCTAGATCCCGACACACGCAAACCAGTCCGGACGGCCCCCATCCAGTACTACGCGATGGATGTCGAAGTGCAACCGACCATCGCAATCATGAACCGGCTCAAATGGCAAGTCAAGCGGGTTACCGTCAAGGCGCCAGTTGAGCGCACGGGCGTCTTCCGCAAGCCGGTTCAACTATCGGAGATGGCCAATCCCAACACGACCTGGACCATCGCCCCTGCAGCCAAGCAGGGTGGCTACGGTAACTACTTCCACCCGATGACCCACTCTCTGAGTCCAAATCAGAATTTTTCTTCGAGCTTTTGGTTGACCGGGGAGGAAGAAGGGGAGGAAGAAGGGGAGAAAACCACCATCGTGCCATTAAAGGTTGCGCACGTGTGGTCCAAACAAGACGAGAACGGTGCCACTTTGGCGCAGCCTACGGAGGCAACCCTGGCTCTCGCTGGCAGCAAGGATGCAACTAAGCGCATTCGAGACGTGTGTGCCAACATCAAGGATACGGTGGCCTCCAGCCTCCCGAATCTGCAGAAAAAGTACAAACCGCCAAAGACAACCGCCAAAGGCAAACCCAAGCTCGACTGGAGCGCGGTCCTCAACTTCACAGAGCCACAGATCAAACAGACGGAAGAGAAGATCGAGAAGTGGGGTGCGCGGACCGACGAGTGGTACAAACTCCCTGTATGCTTCAAGGCAGACCCACAACGCGCGGCAAAGGAAACCCCCATCTACGTCCCAGACGGCATTCTCAAACAGAACCCAGATGCCATCCCCGCAAAAGATCTACTCACATCGGATCCCAAAAAGCTTGTCAAAGACGGTATGCTGCAACTGGCTTCTTCCAACGACGGATTCTCGCTCGGTAAGGGAGCCGAAGTGTTCGCTGCTGTCTGCGTCTCCAAAGTCAACACAGCACCAAAGTTCTCCTACGCATTCCGAACCGAATACATCATCGCGCTCTCTCAAGGAGATTTGGGGGGTGATGGCTCTGGCGAGATGGAGCTCCAAAACGGCACCATCGTGAAGCCCGAGCGGATCACCGACTTTGCGGCAGCGATGAGAGCCGACAAACGCAAGAGAGAGCCCTCTCCAGAACGCGTCGTCTCTCAAAGGGTAGAGCAGTCGCACGCACCACAAGAGGACCCCACAGAGCTGACTGATGCCTCCTCCGAGTAAAAGAGGAGATCTCGGTAGAAGAGATCGAAGGAGAACCCGATTGCTCTCAAAATCCCACTGCGCTTTAACGCGGCAGATTTACATCAACTGTTCAGGCTGATTTTTTTGGGAGGCACGTTTTTTGGGGTTGCCTTTTCCCGCGTATGAGTTGTTTATATAATATTAAATCATATTAAATAATATTAAATAATATCAAATAATGTTACATGAGAAAGACTACATTTAGCTAAACCAGTTTGGTAATAAATTCCTTTAAAAACTGAAAATCCAGCAGTCGAAGTATCACCTTGGGGTCACCCCCGTTTGCTTCTTTTGGTAGCTGGTGGAGTGTTCTTACCTTCGATGTACTTGTGAATCACTTTGGCTGCCAATGCGAGGTGCTCTGGCTTGTACGCGTTCACTGTCCGCCTGCATCCATCGATCAAGCGGGTCGCTTGTGCAAACTCAAAGTTGTCTCCAAACTGCTCCCTGAAGGCCTTTGCCACAGCCCCTCCTGCGCCGTTGGCGTATCGGCGCACTTCGTCTGCGGGCAATTTGAGTGTGAATTCCATGATTTCAGACACTTGCATGGGCTCGTTGGTGCTTTCTCTTTCAGCCTCTCCGCTTGCTTCCAAAGCTGGTTGCTTGCACAAGTACCGACGTGCCTCGTAGTTGTTCAACCGATCCACACCTGCAATTTTGTTGCGGTCGCATGCCATACCCATTGACATGAGAAACTCCATTCTATCCTTGGTTTGCTTGAGGTGGCCTTCATTCAGTTTCTGGACAGTGTTCTCAAAACAAAAATTAAACTCCATTTCCTGCTTTTTGATCCACAGATCCGCCTCTGCCTCCTGTTTCTTCACCCACAGATTCAGCTCTACCTCTTCCTTCTTGACCCAAGCATCAAACTCTATCTCTTCCTTCTTCAGCACCATTTGCTTCCGTTTGGTATCCGAGGGGTCAGCCAGCGCAGCCACTGCCGGTGTTTCGTTGAAGTGCAACCCACCTGTCTGCTCCAAAGTTTGCCGATTGTGCTCCAATTCGATAAGCAGCGAGGCGTCGCCCTTCATTTGGCGCACAATGTCGTTGGCACACTTCATCCGGAACGCCGAAGTCCGGGGGTTGCTTGGGAGAGCCCAAAGAATCGGCATCATTGTCTTGAGGTCCGCACAGAGCTTGGGGTGCCCCACACCATTCACTTGGATTTCCACAAGGCTCTTGGCAATCTCTGGATTCGAGCGTTTGATCTCGGAAATACGCTTGTCGGTGGCGTCCTGGGTAAAGCCAAATACCATGATTGTGTCAGCCACAGGGAGTGTTTGAGTACAATAATCGACCTGCACCCAATTTTCATAATACACTGCGCTCCAGGACAGGGCTATGTGAAAATCAAACAGTGCAAAAGACATACCTCAATGGCGATTTGGTGACCCCCCTCTGCATGGAGGACGACCTCTCTGACTTTGGTGGTGTCTTCAGCGATACCCCGGAAAATGAGCGCCTGTGTCTTCTTGGGGCACTCCTTCGCAGCCTTGAGGATGCGAAGCATCGAATCTTCGTCACAGCAAACGCTGCGCCCCACCTTCTGGGTGACGACCGTGGGCAACTTTGGTTTGAGGTTTGTCCACCGGGTTGAGGCTTCTTTGGATGTGAGATCTTCGATGACTTCAAAAGCGCGGGTAATTGGATACAGTGGTTGGTTCTTGTGACGGAGAGTGCATTCCGCCAGGGGGTCGACGACGGGCGCCTGAGGGTCGCAGGGGTGTGCAGAGAGGTTGGCCATGTTTGCTCTATTTACTTGTGTATCACTTTGGCTGCCAAGATGCTGTTATTTTAATAAGTCGTTGACCTCTAACTGTTAAAAGGCCACTGGCGTGCTCTCAATTTTCTATTTTCTGCCTCTAAGTATCTGTTGCGGTTTTTAAGTTTTTTGTACTCTTGCCTGCATAATGTCAACATTTCGTATACCTTGTCTTCGTCACTTGATTCCCCATCCCTCTGAGATTCATCATCGGAAGTTTCGTTGCTTGACACACTACAACTCCAAACTTTGTTTGTTTGGTTTAGTGTCGAATTACATTTGGGACAAAGTGAACCACGTGCGGCAAATATTTCGTTCTGTGATGTTGTTTGCAGCGTATGCACGATACTATGTGCGTATACCTCACACCATGGGATTCCAGATTGCAACAGTGCAGTGCGTTTTTTCTCGGATATCTTTGAAGTGCTCAAAACCTCAAAGGCACAAATGACATCATTGTTGTATACAAGCGCCAAATCGAGTCTAAATCCATTCCATCCCTTTTCTTTTTTTAGCTTTGCACACCGATTTGTTGCAAGGGTTTTCAATTCAATGTTATGGAGTCGTGCACATTGGTCGCACTTTACTTTCACTGTGGGCAGCTGTTGAATCACTAGCTCTTTAGCTTGCAGATGCAAACTCCCTTCGTTTCCTTTACCTTGGCACATTTCATCGTTGTGTTGTCTCAAAGAAGTCAACAGAGACGCTTCCCCTCGCAATTGCCCAATGATGTCTTTTGCAATCTCGTCGATTTTTGAGCGAGGCAAGTAGAGTGGCAAAGCCAGGATAATTTGCATCGCCGTATTGAGGTCCGCACAGAGCTTAGCGTTGCCTACACCATTTACTTGGATTTCCACAAGGCTCTTAGCAATCTCTGGATTCGAGCGTTTGATCTCAGAAATGCGCATGTCTGTGGCGCCCTGGGTAAACCCAAATGCCATGATTGTGTCAGCCACAGGGAGCATTTGAGTGCAATAATCGACCTACATACAATGTTCTTATCAAACCCGGTTTTTTTGGTGCGATCAGCAAATCAAACAATGCAAAGAACATACCTCAATTGCGATTTGGTGACCCCCCTCTGCATGGAGGACGACCTCTCTGACTTTGGTGGTGTCTTCAGCGATACCCCTACAGGTAAGCGCTTGCGTTTTCTTGGGGCACTCCTTCATGGCCTTAAGGATGCAAAGCATCGAATCTTTGTCACAGCACACGCTGCGCCCCACCTTCTGGGTGACGACGGTGGGCAAGTTGGGTTTGAGGCTTGTCCATCTGTTAGATGCTTCTTTGGAGGTGAGATCTTCGATGACTTCAAAAGCGCGGGTAATTGGATACAGTGGTTGGTTCTTGTGACGGAGAGTGCATCCCGCCAGGGGGTCGACGACGGGCGCGCGAGAGTCGCAGGGGTGTCCATAGAGGTTGGCCATGTTTGCTCTATAAAGATGGGTGGAGAGGGGAAGAATGTGCCCAGAAGCCAGTTGTTTTAACATGGGGTTGAATGGTTTTAATATATTCGACAATTCGACATATTTACACAAGTTCATTGGTGGGCTCAATTTTGGCAACAGGCTACCAAAGTGGCAAACTTGATGAAAATACTGGAGATCGTGAAAATAATAAAAATTTGACTGAATTTTAACACGGGAGAATCACACCCCAAAAAAGTCGGACACAATTTCCGAGCCCACAAAATTTTTGGGGTGAATTCTCCCGCGGGTTTTTTTTAACACGGGAGAAAAATGAAAAACTTTTTGGGTTTTTTTTTCTCCGAGCCCAGGAGGGGTGTTTTTTCCCGCGTTAAAATGCCGCAGACCTAAACCGATGCGTCCTATTTAATTTCATCGACCAATTTGATAGAGTTTTATGGCTACAAGATATTAATTGCGTAGAGCGTGGGTGAGTTTTTTTTTATGAAAATTAGCTGACTACTCTGGCTCGTGTTTTAAGGCTGCCGACAGCCTGGTTTTGAGTTCGTGGTTCTGTTGCTCTAGCTCTTGGTTCCGCTCTTGCACCCGACGCAACAGGTTCACCACGAAAGCCAGTTCGTCGAATATCCCGAGGATGCGCGCAGACTCGGTGTCGGAGTTCGCTCCTTTGCTGAGGCGCGCGTATTCTTCTTCGCAGCAGCCGTCTTGCATTGCACCGCCGGCCACACCATCCCTGTACCACGTATCCACCGATTTTATATTACACCCGATTTGTCAAGAGACTATAAAGAATGCTACCAAAGTGGCAAACTTGATGAAAATATCGGAGATCCTAAAAATAATAAAAATTTGACTGAATTTTAACGCGGGAGATTTCACCAACTTTTCTGCTGGAAGTTTTTTTGACGCCAGGAAAAAAAAGTGGTCTGATTCTCCCGCGTTAAATTTTTAACGCGGGAAACAAAAACTGAAAAACTTTTGGGTTTTTTTCTCCGAGCCCAGGAGGGTGTGTTTTTTCCCGCGTTAAAATGCCACAGACCTAAACCAACTTAGTTTATCAAAACTCTATAGTGTATGCCTTTTCAGCCGTTGTTGGGCTTCTTTGTGTGCTCTAATGGATTCCAATTCCATATTCAATTCATAAATTTTGTTCATATAGGCCAGATTGTCTTGTCGTACTACTTCTAAACCAGCCTTTAGCTGACTATTCTCCTCGAGACAATCCAAATGAGAAACAATACAGGGCGACTCTTCATTGAGGGGAAACTTCACATCCGGACCGCTTTGGTCGAGGGTGATTTGCAAAAGACCTTCTCCCAAGACCTCAGACGTCGCTTTTAGATAAACATCTTCGTTGCTCCTTGGGCGCTTGGGCCCACTCACCGAAGCCGCTTGGAGGATGTCCTCTATTTCGGTTTCGTTTGCGGCGAGTCGGAGTCGGACATGCGGCGCTTCGGGCGCGCCGGAGGCGATGCTGGCGTGATGCACCGCACTATCGGAAGGGCTGCTCCAGGCGGTCCAGAGCACCTTGCCGGAGTCCATGACTCGATGCGCGTACTGAACCGCAGAGTCATCGACTCTGTGGTCTGCGGCAGCCCCTGCTGGTGCTGGCGAATCAGGCGGGTTTGACAAAGATTCGCACGTTTTCAATACATATTTGTCGTGGGAGTCAGCCCAAAGGCTCATAGGATCGAGCACTTCAGCTATAAAATTTTTTGTAATTTCGTCGGGGGGCTGCCTCTCTCTGAGGGCTGTCAGAAAGATGGGAGACACACGTATAATTGCCGCACTCTCGTTGTCGTCTATCTTAAGATTATATTCCCCCTCCCCAACGCGCCTCAAAAGGATGGATTCGTCAGTGTTGAGCGTGTAGTGCGGGTTTTTAAAGTCGTAGAATTTACGCATTCCTCTAAAGAACTCCAACGCCAACTCGTTTTTCTTCTCCTTGAGCTTGTAACGGGGGAAAATGTGGCTGGCCAAGAGAATTTCGGATTCAGTTTTGCCTATGAGTACAAGCTCCAAGCAGCAATGCAGGAGAGAATTATTTTCTTTTCCCACTTCATCACGGCACCTCCACTCCACACGAATGACCGAATTCGGAGAATTCGGAGATGCGATGGGGTTCATCCTAGATGGTTGTCAAGTTGGGGATTGGTATAGGTTTTTTAGTTACTAAAAGTAGAGCGACTTAGATATATAGTAGAATATGGCAGTGAATCGTGTTTACAATCCAAGCAGGCTGATCGTTTCGTTCTTGGTCGTTTCGTTCTGCTCTGGGGCCTTGTTGACTTTTGCTTCCCTCCTCGTGTTTTGTTCGCTGAGATGGCTCACCTGGATAATTAGAGCTTTTGCGACATTGCTGGGATCCTTTTGTTCCATTTCTACGGCGCGAAGCGGTACGAAAAGAAAGTAGGATGTGGCCAATACGGAAAATGCCCCAAAGGCAAGTTGGCATGCGCTCCCGACGTCTGTGTCCCCAAATTTATAGAGTTTTTGGTCGTCGAAGATTTGGCTGTGCAGCAAGCCACCAAAGACGGGAGTGAGCAACACAAACCAGCAGAAGCGGTAGCAACTCGTGGAGGCGTTGCAACACAGTGAGGAAAGGGCGTGGTCCTTGCGCGCGTTGTAGGAGAGGTAATGGCGCATAGACCAGAGTATGCCCAGATGAAAGAAACACACTGTCACGTGGCGAGCGTGGTTCCACACAAGCACTTCTGCGATCGTGTGCTCGCCGCTCTTGAGCATGCCGTCCAGCAAACTCGAATCCAACCACGTCAAAAGGAAGAATGCCCCAAGCACCCCGGCTTGTGCAGCTCCCACGATCAAGAAGAGCGCGGTGGTAAACCACCCCAACAAGCTGACAGAGTTGCAATCTTCGCGCTTCCGATTCTGGCTGATCTCGACAACCACCAGTACCTTGGAGACAATGGCGGTGAGCCAGACCTGATTTGTTAGATATTCGAGCGCGTGGCTGTCTGATTTGTCCACACAGATCACCCCCACATCGAGAGCAAACCATGCTCCCAGCAGTACAGCAACAGCTATCTGATCAGGCAGTTGCATGAGACGAGATTGGTGCTAAGGACAGTTGCTCCCACCGAGCCTCGGTGACACAAATCCCCAACAATATTTATACTGAAGCCCACGCAAATGCTAGAAGCGACTCTGTAGGAGTCGACTCGGTCCTCCTTCACGAGGCCACCTACCGATGCCCTTTCGATCGAAAGACGCCGCGGTCTCCGCTATTCTCGCAAACCGATCCGCAATCGAAGACTGCTGCTGCAATGGCACGACCTCCAGTCTGATGGCCGAACTGAACATCCCCACCGCTAAGGTGAACTGGACACTGCTAAGGTGAACTGTTTCGATGTAACACTGCTCGATGCAGGTGTACAAGGAATTCTGTATTGCTCGCAATGCGGAACGGATGGAAACTGATAGCCAACACGATCTTGTCGGCTATACCATCCAGGCGGTTGCGAACAAGGAGCTCGATGATCGGCACTTGCTTGCAATCACACCAAACGAACTGAATCCGAAGGAAAAGTTCGAGATTTATGCCTCGGATCTTCATACAAGCCATCTCGCTTCGGGCGGAGACAAGAGTCTCATGGACTGCCCCTACATCGCACCCAAGGGGCAAAAGGCCAAGGACTTACTGACGAACCCAGACTCGGAAACACTGGCGAACCCCGAGACTGCCAATTCGAGCGGCTCCGTACTCGATGACCTGGAAAGATGCGTCGGAGAGCTCTCTGATTTCGAACTGGTGGAGTCTGCTGGGATTGACACTTCGACCGCTTCTGGGTCGAAGATGCCTATGATGGAAAAACTTAAAGGGTACTTTGATTCGCATACTGACTCCGAAAAAGGTTTGCTGGAAAGCACGGCAGAACTCATCGGAGATACGGCAAGTATTCCCCGGAAGATAGTGATGAATGTCTTGCGCGCCGTTTCCTCTGAGCAGGCAACGCGACTAGACGAACTCGCAAAGGTACCTTTCGACCATCGAAACACCTGTTGTCCGCGCTGATTGCTGCTTGAAACAGGAAACGGGCGACACAGTGAACGAATATTTGAAACAGTTGGATGAGTGGGCCGAACGTTTACCGGGAGTCAAGGGAGCAACGACTATCCCAATTGCGGTTTTCAAGACTGTAGACGAGGCGGGGATTGAGCAGGTCGCAGGAATGGTGGACACTCTGACGAAACAGCTGAACAAACACGGTCTTGAGCCTGTGCACAGCAATATGTCCAAGTTCGACGCCGAATTCGATTTGTTGGACGAGCGGCTGGACGCAGCGGAGCAAGCACTCGAAGGTTTGGACGTCGACCCACCACGGGCAAGCGCCTCTGCCAATCAGCC
>MDTC01201210.1_pt1 | contig 10720 bp, 11 predicted proteins | sample 811181 | NCBI WGS metagenome assembly MDTC01 (sample SAMN05326644, study PRJNA326480) | marine metagenome | isolation source: seawater | place: Pacific Ocean: North | collected 2011 | reverse complement strand
TTCGGCCATGCCTGACATACACTTTCTCCGGTAAGGTTAGGGGACATGTCATGAGTCCATTTTTGCTGAGTAGGTCACATCTGCAAAGTCAGCACTCCAAGGCAGTGGCTGCTGATCAGTAACTGGAATCGCCATCAACCCCGTTGAGCATCTGCCATGGGCGAAACTAAAGAAAAAACTGAGCGAGTGCTACTGGCGGTGCTGCATGGGGATATCGTCGAATTTTCCCGCCTGACCTGGCAGGAAATAGTCGACGATATGGAGTAGTACTATTTTCGCTCCACTTAAGTCTGCGAGTGACTTGGCCCTGTCCGCTGCAGGTTCACTGGCTTCACTAAGATCGGTTGGTATCAGAATAGTTTTGTAGTTGCTCATTTTAGCCCTCTGGCTGGTATTTAGTGTCCTTACGGACGTTGTGTTTAGCTAATCATTTTGCATTTGTATAGCTGCGATGTGAAATAACCTTCGAACTTAGGTTTACAATACAAAATGGATCTTAAGTCTTGGGTAAAGATTTACCCTTCCGCCAAGCGGGCGAGTTCATTGGCAGCCTCACGCAAATCAGGTGTGTATTTTTCGACGTCGTTTATAGACACCCTGGATGCGGGGGCCTGGATAGCGAGTGAGCTATAAAATCTACCCTGCTTGTCCTTTATTGGGGCGGCTATAGCAACGACATCGTCATATAACTCCTCGTTATCAATAGCGATTTGCTGCTTGGCGATTTTCGCTATCTCTTTTAGTAGATCATCAGGATTTGTGATGGTGTTAATGGCGTACCGTTCCATATTTAACCTGCTGACGACAGCCTCGCGTCTGTTTTTGGTGAGTGTGCTGAGGTAAAGCTTACCGCTGGCACTGCAATGCAGGGGGACACGCATGCCTATGGGAAACTGCAGGCGCAGTGGTGCTTTGGTTTCAACCCGATCTGAGTACGCCATGTAAAGACCGTCTGGATACGCAATATTGCAGGTCTCGCCAACTTTCTCAGACAACTCCGTGAGAACGGCATGGCGCGTCACGCTGAAACGCGAGTTGGCAAGCACGCCGACCGCCACATCGCGTAGGCGATTACCGGGAACATAGCTCTTCCCCTCTACACGTTTTAATAGATAGCCGTGTATTTCCAGGTCCGCGCAGAGTCGGTGCACGGTCGTATTCGGCGCGTTCAATGTCTCACCTAGTTCTGATGCACTTATAGGCGCAGGTGAGCTGGCGACAACATCCAAAATATCCAGTACACGCGCAATTGTCGAGCCACGTTCACGTTTCATATGAATCCTAAAAATTATGCGACCTACTGTTGGAAGGTAGCTTTGCCCATAGAAGAGACTTATACATCAAAATGAATTAAACATTCTAAAACGGGAATATATTTACCATTATAGAATGATTTGATGTATATTCCTGAAAATTTCTATTACGGAATTCAACTTGGGCTCGGTGAATTTGCGTTTTAAAAGTGTTGGCGGTCAGGCCAACATCTTCAACACCTACGGTTTGAGATGTTACTTAAAGCCTTTTTGGAAAGTTCCGAAATCATTCAGGTCCAATCGATCTGAGAACCAAAGGTAGTTACATCGATGGAAACTTTTGACTATATCGTTGTTGGCGCCGGCTCCGCTGGCTGCGTGCTTGCCAATCGACTATCCGAGTACCCTTCCAGCCGTGTGTTGTTACTCGAAGCCGGCGGAAAAGATCTGAATCCATGGCTGCATGTTCCTGTAGGTTATTTCAAGACTATGCACAACCCCGCTTACGATTGGTGCTACATGACCGCATCTGATCCAGGTATTGCTGGTCGGCAATTGCAGTGGCCACGGGGCAAAGTGTTGGGTGGTTCGAGCGCATTGAACGGTCTACTGTACGTGCGTGGCCAGTCTGAGGACTATGATCGTTGGGCCGAGCTCGGTAATCCAGGATGGAGCTTTAAAGACGTTCTGCCCCTTTTTAAGAGGTCGGAGGACAACGAGCGAGGTGCCGATGAGTTTCATGGTATTGGCGGTCCGCAAAAAGTGTCTGATTTGCGCCTGAGACGACCAATCGCAGATCATTTCGTGAGGGCCGCTACGGAAGTCGGTATACCTTACAACGAGGACTATAATGGCTCACAACAGGAGGGGGTTGGCTACTTTCAGCAAACCGCATACAACGGGTTTCGATGGAGCACTGCAAAGAGCTTTTTGCGACCCGCGCGCAACCGAAGTAATCTAAAGATCGTAACCCGCGCGCAGGTGACGGGATTGATTCTCGACGGCCAGCGTGTCACCGGGGTTGCTTATCTGCAGGGTGGCGAAAACAGGTCTGCTCGTTCCATTGCCGAAGTGGTGTTATCCGCAGGTGCGATTAACTCCCCGCAAATCCTGCAACTTTCAGGAATTGGCGACCCCCAACAGCTAAAGGAGGCTGGCGTAGAAACTACCCACGCCCTTAAAGGTGTCGGCAAGAATCTTCAGGATCATCTGCAAATTCGAATGGTATTCAAGACGAATAAACGCACACTGAATGATGAACTGAACAATCCCCTTAAGCAGTTTTTGGTCGGATTGCAATACATGCTAACACGCACGGGACCGCTAACGCTGGCGGCAAGCCAGGTCGCCATCTTTACCCGCTCGAGTGACAGTGTTACTCGCCCTGATATCCAGTTTCACATGCAACCGCTTTCTGCGGACAAACCCGGAGATGGCGTGCATCCGTTTTCGGCATTCACTTCATCCGTGTGCCAATTACGCCCATACAGCCGCGGAGAGATAGTAATTAACTCTCCAGACCCGCTTTCCCATCCCACTATCCATCCAAACTATCTTTCTGATGAGCGCGACTGTGAGGTCGCAGTCGGTGGTATCAAGGTGGCCAGGCGAATCGCTGAAGCGCCGTCATTGACTAATTGCGTGATAGAAGAATTCGTCCCGGGAAAGAAATTTCAAACTGACGATGAGTTGTTGGATGCTGCGCGACGCTATAGCCAAACTATTTATCACCCAACCAGTACCTGCAAGATGGGTAACGACAGCATGGCGGTAGTGGATCATCAACTTCGAGTTCATGGTCTCGAAGGCCTACGTGTTGCGGACGCGTCGATCATGCCAGAGATCGTATCCGGTAATACCAATGCACCAACGATCATGATCGCAGAAAAAGCCGCAGATATGATTCTTAAGGGTAATTAGAAATTACCAGGCAAACTAAAGAATTCAGAACAGGATGTTCAATAAAATGGTGCGCGCATCAGGCGCCCACCGGATTACCAAAATTATTTAATTCGGAAAGATAAATGTTTGAGTGGATTGCAAGCCCAGAGGCCTGGTTGGCTCTGCTTACCCTTACGGCGCTTGAGATCGTTCTGGGTATCGATAACATAATTTTTATTTCTATCATAGTTAGTCGGTTGCCAGCGGAGCGACGGAACGCTGCTCGTATCCAGGGTTTGGCGTTTGCCATGATTACTCGCATTATGTTGCTGTTGTCATTAGCCTGGATGATGCAATTAACCAATCCATTTTTTACTGTTCTAACTCATGAGATTTCAGGTCGGGATTTGATTTTGATACTCGGTGGCCTGTTTTTGTTATGGAAGAGTACTCAGGAAATTTGGGAAAGCCTCGAGGGCACAGAAGAGGATGAGAACCGTATCACCGCTGTGTCGAATTACTGGATGATCTTAGCCCAGATTGCCGTTATCGATATTATTTTCTCACTCGATTCCGTCATAACGGCGGTTGGTATGGCCGACCATGTTCCTGTCATGGTGATCGCTATCATAATTGCAGTCGGCATAATGATGCTGGCTTCCAAAACAATCGGAGATATCGTTGACGAACACCCAAGTATCAAAATGCTTGCATTGAGTTTCTTGATTCTGGTCGGTGTCGTTCTGATCGGTGACGGATTGGATATGCACGTACCGAAAGGCTACATCTATTTTGCCATGGGCTTTTCTGTGCTAGTTGAGACTCTGAATATTCGACTGCGAAAGAAGCGAGTTAATCCAGTGCAATTACATAAATCAAGCCCATGATGAAAACCAATCCATGATAGGCCCCCTTTATATGGCGCTTACTTGCAACTCATGATACAGCGCAGTATGCCAACAATCGGGCGGAACTTATCTCATCAACCTACTCGTCTTCGGCCAGCATCGCTAAATCGTTGGCCGCCTCACGCAAAATTGGTACGTAGCGATCACTTTGATGGATAGAGATACGCGACACCGGGGCCTGAATTGCAAGCGAGCTGTAGAATCGCCCTTGTTTGTCCGTAATCGGTACCGCGATGGCGACAATGTCATCGTACAATTCCTGGTTATCTATTGAGACCTGCTGCCGTTTCACATTATCGATTTCGGCGAGCAGCATGTCGGGATTGGTAATCGTGTTTTTTGCGCGAGCCTCAAGCTTTAACTTATTGATAACCGCCTTGCGCCGGGATTTTGGCAGCGTACTCAAGTAAAGTTTGCCACTCGCGGTACAGTAAAGTGGAACCCGCGTCCCGATTGGAAACTGCAGCCGCAATGGTGCTTTGGTTTCAACTCGATCGGAATAGGCCATGTACAGACCATCGGGGTAGGCGATATTACAGGTTTCACCGACCTTTTCTGACAGCTCGGTCAATATAGCGTGGCGTGTCGCACCGAAACGAGAGTTAGCCAGGACTCCGACAGCAACATCAAAAAGACAATTGCCGGGCTGATAACTTTTACCATCGATCCTCTTAAGTAGGTATCCCCGCGCTTCGAGCTTGGCGCAGAGCCGGTGTGCGGTTGCCTTGGGCAGATTCAGCGCCTCGTTAATATCGGTTGCGCTAAGCGGCTTCGTCGATGCGGCGACGGTGTCAAGAATATCCAGCACCCGATCGATCGGGGAACCACGTTCGCGTTTCATAGCCGCCAGCCTTTGCCAGGATAGATATTAGCGTGCCAGGCACTTGAGTTGTAGGAGATGTGCAATGATTTACCCACCCGACATTACTTTGGGTAACCAAAGCACCAGTTGAGGGAAGACAAACAGCAGGATGAGACCGACAAGTTGAATCACCATGAACTGCATCATGCCGAGATAGATGTCTTTTAGATCCCAATTCGGCACGACCCCCTTCAGGAAGTAGGCTGACAAGGCCACAGGTGGGGATAGCCATGCGGTCTGCAGGTTCACCGCGACCAGAATACCAAACCAGACCATCAGGTCGTAGCGAACCAGCCCGTGGATCTCCAACGCCTCAACCGTCGGCAGCAAAATTGGCACAACGATCAGAACGATGGGTACCCACTCCAGTGGCCATCCGAGCAAGAAGATCAATGCCATGATCACCAACAATATCAAGTAAGGCGACATATCCAGGCCTAGTAGCATCTCGGTCATCATCTTTGGCGTGCCCAGGGCACTGAATTCAGCGCCAAAGAAGTTCGATGCAGCAACCAGGAACATAATCAAAACCGTGATCTCCAGGGCTTTGACCAGACTGTCAAAGAAACTGGACATGGAGAACTTGCGGTAAACAACAGATAACAAGATGGCGCCAAAGGCGCCCATCGCTGCGGCTTCAGCAGGTGTTGCCAGGCCAAGGAGAATCGACCCCAAAGCAAAAGAAATCAGGATTGTCGGCGGCATTAGCCCGCCAAAGAACTCATCCCAGAGATCCGAGAAATGAAACCCGGCGTCTGACTCGGTACTATAAATTGGCCGTCCCAGATACGCCAGCAGCAGGGTGAATGCAGCAAAGGTCATCGACCAGATCGGTAGGCTACCGTCCTCGCCTATATTCGCCACAATCATATAGAAGTGGAAGATTACCGCGATCGGAAGCACGATCCTGAGTACATTCAATCGTCGATATGCAGCATAGGCTACGGCACAGGTTATGGCCAAAACGATCAAGCCGCCAAATGGCATCACACCGCCAAAAACACCGCCCATGGCAAGGCCAAAGACTCGGCAGACGGTCAAAACGCCCAGGCAGATCAGCGCCACCTCAGCGCCATAAAATGCCGACGTCTTCGGTTGATCCCCTTCTGCCAAAATTGGTCCGAGAGAGGGATTCAGCCAGCAGCGTCCAAGCGTGTAGATCAAATAAAGACTAGCCAGCAGGGCACCGGGAATAAAAGCACCACGGAAGAGATCGAGAGTTGAGACCTCCAGAACAGGTCCCATTACGATCAGCATAATCGAGGGCGGGATCAAAATGCCCAATGTGCCGCCGGCGGTGATGGTTCCTGCCGCAAGCTGGACATTATAGCCAGAGCGGCTCATGGTCGCGCCTGCCATGATCCCAAGCAGGGTCACTGAAGCACCGACAATACCAGTGGCTGCCGCAAAAATCGTGGATACGATCAGCACGGCGATGAACAGTGCGCCGCGGACACGGGACATGATCATCTGGATCGACGCAAACAGTCGGTCCATCAAACCTGCCGCTTCCATAACGATCCCCATCAGGACAAAGAGCGGCACCGCCATGAGCTGATCGCTCAACATGGTGGAGTTTGTGTTCAGGGTCATCAACAGAGTGGTCAACTTGAAGTTGGCGCCCCAAATGCCAAAGATAAAGGCAAGGAAGATCAACGTGAACGCAACTGGAAAGCCGATAAAGATCACGAAGAGCATGGCTCCCAGCATGATCAATCCGATGGTAGCCTTGTCCATGTCCGGGCGGGCAGACATGAGGTCGGAAAATAATTCGCCACCGGGCACGATGCCCGATTGGAACACCGCCAGAACAAGCCAGATCAGTGCGATTAAATAGACAGGCAAAGCGCGTACGAACCAACGCTCTCGCTCTTTACCCATCTTGTGAAATGCGCGGAAAATCTCAGGAAGGCCTTGCAGCATCAAGAGGAAGGCGCCGACTGGCATCGCTAATCGCGCGGGCCACAAAAGTGGACCCCAGGCACTGTCGACCTGCATAGTTTCACCTCTTGAAAAGGCGACCCACCAGAACTCTGAGGCGATAACGGTGAAGAAGATCATCGAAGGCATAAAGAACAGCAGGTACAGTGTCGCATCCACTGTCGCCTGTGTCTTTGCCGACCAGTTTCGATAGAGAAAGTCGGCGCGAATATGAACGCCGCGCATCAGGCCATAGCCCGCGGCCGCCATGAAGAGCACCCCGGCTATCATACGGCTGGTGTCATACACCCAGAGCGTGGGGCCTAGTCCAAAGGTTCGGGCGAGATTTTCGAACCCGGCATTTTGCAAGATCGCAAAGGAATTTCGTGAAATGACTTCGAGCACCACTACTACAATGAGCGGTACCATGAGCAGGGCAATAATCTGGCCCGCCCGGTAATTAATGACGTCAATCGCTGCGGTTATCGGGCGTTGCCAGGCAGTCATATCCTCTGGCGTTTCACCCGGTGTCTCGGCACGACGCTCCGCAATCAGTTCGTCCGGAATCTCGAAATCTTCCGGATTTACCTCTTCTTCAGTCATGCCCTTACTCCGCCATTGTGTTTGTGCCTATTTTGGGCTCTTATTTATTTAGACAGGTCCACAAAACCTGATGGAAACTTCAAAGCGAGACCCTGACGGGCCTCGCTTTGAAGACTTTGCTATTTCAGTGTATCTGCGTGTGCGCGACCCAAACTTGCGTTTGAGGTTTGAGCACCAGACCAGAATGGTACTACGGTGTCCGCGAAATCCTTTTGGGACTGCCACACTTCTGCGAAGAACTCGTTTTCTGCCGCAGCGGCTTCGAGCGACTTCTTAGCGGCCGCCATGTATTCTGTGAAGTAATCCGCTGGAGTATCTTCCAGGATAACACCGTGATTATCAGTCAGATCTTTCAGCGCCTTACCGTTCTCATAGATTCGGTAGGACAAGGATTTTGACAGAGATGCGTTTGCCGCCACTTCCAGTGCTTTCTGCTCAATCGGGCTCAGCGATCTGTAGAAATCGCCATTCACATACATGTCCGCGTTCACGGTCACCTGGTGCAGACCCTGGAGGTAGTAGTGTTTTAGCACTTTCTGAAAACCAAAGACGGAGTCAGGCTTGGGGCAACACCACTCGGCTGCGTCGATGGTGCCTTTCTCAAGCGCTGGCAGGATGTCGCCGCCGCCCATAGCAACCGCTGGAACGCCGATTGCAGCGTATGCGGCACCAACCATGCCCGGAGGTGCACGGAAGCGTAATTTACGGAAGTCATCCATTGATTTGATAGGCTTTGGGAACCAGCCAAGTGCCTCAGGGCCTACTGGTTGTAGCATAAAACCTTTGACGTTCACGCCCATTTCATCCCACAGGCGGTCATATAGCTCCTTACCACCGCCGTACTGGAACCAGCTCAGGAACGCAATGTTATCGAGACCTACACCGGCACCCGCAACAGGCGCCCCGAACAGGTTAGCCGCAACGTGCTTGCCACCCCAATAGTGTGTCCAGGCAAAGCCACCTTCAACGAGCCCCGCGTCGACAGCATCAATGATGTCTCGCGGTCCAACAACAGCGCCTGCCGGCAGTACTTCGACGGTGAGCGACCCACCGGTCAGTGCTGCGACGTCTTTACCGAACTCCTTCACCATAACGACTTCGTCAGCTGAGGTCGGTAGCACCGACTGGATACGTAAGACCTTGTCAGCCGCCATGGCAGGAGATGCCATGAGTGCCAAGGCTGCTGCACAGCCAGCAACATATTTTAGTTTGATCATTTCTAGTCCTCTTTAATGTAAGAAAGCCTTCATTTTTTATGCGTCGCGAGGTTGAAGGCAGCGCCTCGGAGCTAATTAGGCCGGCGGTCCGACCCAAGTTCAATGCCGGAAATCGATAAAGCCTAAATTACAAAAAATAGCTTAAATGAGACTTCCATTATCGATGGTACTGCTTTTTGCGTCTAAATAACAGAGCTGAAACACTTTAATTTCGTCCCCAATACCCTGAATACCAAACTTTATGAAGGGTTTTCGGAACAAAACCACCTAACAGATTTGCCAATTAGCCTTAAACAAGGATATTTGTGCCATTTTAGAATCTTTTATTACATCGTTGAATCGAATCCTACTAACGACAAGGCGCTCGTGGTTCAATTCGATTACATCGGCGTTGGCGCCGGATCGGCTGGCTACGTGCTCGCGAACCGGCTGTCGGCAAATCCGTCGCACAAGGTGTTGTTACTCGAGGCCGGCGGTAACGACTTAAGCCCGTGTCTGCGCATTCCGGTCGGTTATTTCAAGGCCATGCACAATCCGGCTTTCGCCAGAGTGACGGATAGTGGCCGGAGATTACCTCTCGGCGGGATTTGTGGGTGATGTCCACTTATCGAGGAGAGCTGACACAGAAATCGACTGCACCAGAGGCCGGGAGCGATCCAAAACAGTTGCGCAGCCTACTGTCCGCGAATACCCCCGTCATGACGGAGTTTTGATAAGCCGAGGCAGTAAATCGTTCGCCTTTTCTAACTTTATTTTCTACTGATCAGAGTTTACTCTGCGGCTTTGCCGTAGTTTCCCTTACCATTAATTTGGCCTCTATCTCAGCGGGCGGTTCAAGAGGCCGCTGCCCGATTTGCGCCACCAGATATCCAGCCGCATTTTCACCCATCTCAGCTGATGGCACGTGTATGGTAGTCAGCGTCGGGTTTATTTGCGAACTCATATCGAGATCATCGAAACCGGTAATCGACATCTCGTCGGGAATCTTTATTCCACCTGTCACTGACTGAACACGGCCAGGTCCGCTACTCTCTCAAGAACCCCTGGCACGATGGCAACTCCCATGTGATCTTCGAACCGCTGGATTTCATCGCCCGGCTCGCTGCACTAATTCCCAAGCCTCGCGTCAATCTTACCCGCTTCCATGGCGTATTCGCCCCCAACAGCAATCACCGGGCACTGATCACGCCGGCCGGCCGGGGCAAGGGACGCAATCCCAATACTGCCGATGCTCTTACAGAACGGACACCCGCCGAACGCCATGTCGTCATGACCTGGGCGCAGCGCCTCAAGCGCGTGTTCAACATCGATATCAAGACTTGCCAGACCTGCGGCGCTACCATGAAGATCATCGCCTGCATCGAAGATCCTGACGTCATCCGGAAAATACTCACCCACATGGACGCCATCGCGCCGGCAACCGCACCCGCAGCATTACCCAAACCCCGGGCGCCGCCCCAGACCGGCCTGTTCAACACTATCTGAACTGCCCCGCTCTCCCATAGACGCCGTTCCTCAATACAGCAGAGCCTTGTTCAGTCTGACGCCAGAAAACACCCGGAACTCCAGTTCCAGGCATCATATATAGTGCATAATTTCGCCCCCATCCTCCCCGGACCATGTCGCTAACAGCCTCAGTTCCCCCAACAGCAATCCCCCAATACCTTGGTTATTTATCGAAGACCGTGTTTATAGTTCCTATACGCCGCGATCAATTGGAGCGTACTGGACATTTTGTCCAATTGGATCTGCTGGCCGACCCCGATGATCCGCGCGACTTATTCGGCATGGTCAATCGCGTGAAAGGAGTTGCGTGATGGAACCTATCCGCGCCCAGATGCGCGCCAATGCCTATCGCGGCGACCACGAGGTCTTGCAAAATCTTGCACCTCTCGCCCCCAGTGCCAAAGCCCGTACTGAAATTTCCCGCGAAGCCAGCAATATGTAGGCCAAGCGGCCGCCGAGCGCGACGCTGTGATGGCCGAGGTGCCGAACTACACGGTAAACGACAGCCGCGAGTCCCAGCCTTACGAACATCAACAGGATGTGGAGCCCTTCATTAAGGGTCTGATCGCG
>MDTC01057204.1_pt1 | contig 10721 bp, 6 predicted proteins | sample 811181 | NCBI WGS metagenome assembly MDTC01 (sample SAMN05326644, study PRJNA326480) | marine metagenome | isolation source: seawater | place: Pacific Ocean: North | collected 2011 | reverse complement strand
TACTGCCACATCATTATTTAAAAATACTTCAGTAGATACTCCTAGGACTCGTATTCTTCATCGCACGTATTCGCACGAGTGGTACACTTCGAGACGAAAAAGAGAAGCCCCCCCGTGGAACGGAGAGGAGGAGGCGGACGACCTTTCTTTTTCGCGTTCCTTTTGTTCGCAGCAGGTTCTTTTGGGGGTCCTTTTTTTCCTTCTAGTTTAGGGTCCTTTTATCTTTTGCGTCACAATCAAAAGTCTTTCTCGTCGTCGCACCGCCTTTACCACCACGAGCGAACACGCAGCGCGCGAGCATCATGCCGACGGTGAATTTGAAGCGGGACGAGCTCTTCGCCAAGCTTGGCCGAACGTTTACGGAGGGCGAGTTCGATGAGTTGTGTTTTGATTTCGGCATCGAATTGGACGAAGTGACGACGGAACGGGAGATGTCGAGCAAGTTTTTGGGTCCCGGGAAAGAGGGTTCCTCCGGCGACGCGGGGGCGGAAAAGGCACCATCGGGAAAAGAGGAAGGAGGAGAGTCCCTGGACGATTCGGACGCGGTGATTTATAAGATAGATATTCCCGCAAACAGGTACGATTTGCTCTGTTTGGAAGGCATCGCGAGAGCTCTGAACGTCTTTCGCGGGCAACGATCGACTCCGGTATTTCGGACGGTCGAGCCGGAAAACGGAAAGGAGCGATTGCGAGTGAAAGTGAACAAAACCGTGAGCTTAGTTCGGCCGTTTATAGTCTGCGCGGTGCTGAGGAACGTGACGTTTACGAAAGAGAGGTATAACTCGTTCATCGATCTGCAAGATAAATTGCACCAAAATATCTGCCGAAGACGAAGTTTAGTCGCCATCGGGACGCACGATTTGTCCAAAATTGAAGGCCCGTTCACGTACGACGCGAAACCGAAAGAAGAGATTGAGTTCGTGCCGCTGAAGCAAACGAAATCGTTTCGTGCGGATGCATTATTGGAACATTATAAGAAAAACGACCAAAAATTGAAAGCATACGTGCCGTTGATCGAGTCGAGCGCGGTGGCGCCGGTTTTGAAGGATAAGAACGGGACGGTTTTATCTTTGCCGCCGTTGATTAACGGATCGGTGAGTGCGATTTCGTTAGAGACAAAGGACGTGTTCATTGAGTGCACGGCGACGGATTTGCACAAGGCGAAGATTGTGTTGAACACGGTCGTGACGATGTTTTCGGAGCACTGCGCGAAGCCGTTTCAAGTGGAACCTGTGGACGTGGTGGATTTCATGGGCAACGAGAAGAGTTATCCAGACTTTATGACACGATTCGTTGACGTTGACGTGGATTACGTGAACAAACGAATTGGAACTGAAATTGAAACGAAAGAGATGGCGGCGTTGTTGTGTAAAATGCAGTTGGCCTCGAAAGTCACCGAGGAAAAAACTTTACGAGTGGAAATTCCACCGACGAGATCGGACGTGTTGCATGCTTGCGATATCGCCGAAGACGTGGCGATTGCGTATGGGTACAATAATATCAAACAAACTATTCCAAAAGCGTCGACAATGGGGAAAGGGCAACCGATCAATCACTTTGGTGATTTGGTGAGGGAGGAAATTGCGAGGATGGGCTTTTCTGAGGTATTGACGTGGATTTTGTGCTCTCACGATGATAACTTTAAAAACGTACGAAGAGAAGATAACGGGAACTGTGCCGCGATTGTCGCAAATCCGTCGTCGATCGACGTTCAAGTGGCGAGGAGTTCGTTGTTACCGGGCGTTTTGAAGGCGTTGGGGGCGAACAAAGACGCGCCATTGCCGGTGAAACTCTTCGAGGTTGGCGACGTTGTTGTCATCGATGAGAGCGCCGACGTCGGTGCGAGAAACTCGAGAAGATTATTAGCTTTACACTCCGCGCAAACGTCTGGTTTAGAATCAATCCACGGAGTGTTAGATAGAGTCATGCAAGTGACTGGAGCAGCGGGGTCTTTTGAGCCCGGTCCTGAAAACGCCGGGTACGAGTTGATACAAAAGAGAAACGAGCCGACGTTCTTCCCGGGAAGGCAAGCGACGATTGTCAGAAATGGGAAGGAGATTGGCGTTTTTGGGATTGTTCACCCAGAAGTTTTGAAGGAGTTTGATATCGTGAACCCAGTTTCAGTGTTGGAATTAGAACTGGAACCGTTGCTCGAGAGAACGCAGGAAGCCATCGCCAAAGGAGGACATTAATTTAACGACATAGTTTTACACGTGTAGTTAATTATTAAATTAAGGGGACTTAGTATATAGAATCTGCTATCAGTTGTTGTTTTTATCTTGTTTACGTCGAGAATATTATGCATTTTACTTCTTCACTTTCTTGGTCGCTCTGCCCGTTCTAGTCACCTTCGTTTTCTCCGCAATAATTTGCTCTTTCGATTTCTTTTCCTCTTTTTCTTTCTCGACGGCGGCACTTTTTGGCGTCAAGGCGTGAATTCCAGGCGCTAATCCTTGCTTCGGTTGTTTCTCTCCCGATCCTAAAGGCGATAACTTATTCGTAGGCGTAGCAGAAGGCGCAGCGGCGTTTCCACCAGCAACAACAGCGGTAGTCGGGGCGGCATTTCCTCCTCTCGGTCGTGCCGGAGAAGATCCAACCATACCACCAACGCTCATTGCCGCTTGGCCTTTACCAGCCTGCGGTTGGTAACTCCCCATCCTGTGAAGTTGTGGCACCTGGGTAGGCGAGATTTGCTGAGCGGCGATGGCGGCGACCGCTTCCGTTTTCGAAGCGGCACGAGCCAACTGTTGCTGTTGGATGTGCGACGGCATTTGTTGCATGTTCGGCTGCTGTTGTGCCTGCATGGAAACACCGTTACCAGCCATTTGCATTTGACCATGCATCTGTTGTTGCGGAGGATGAATGACGCTCGTGGGATATTGTACACCTTGCTGCTGTTGCATCTGCATCTGTTGTTGTTGTTGTTGTTGCATCTGCTGTTGTTGCATCTGCTGTTGCTGCATCGGGTTCATCGATATGTGCGCCAACTCTGCCGGCGATTTCAACGGAAACATCTTCATGCAATCCTTCCAACTCTGGTGGGGTTTAATGCGCTTCTGCGGATCCATCCCGACGCGCTCTCGCAACGCCGCGCGACGAATCTTTGCGTACGAAGAGCAAGAGTGCGCCACCGCTTGGAAGTGCGATCTTGCCGTTTCATCTTCCAACGGTAACGATCTCGACATGACGACGCGTGCGGAACCTTTGTCCAAGTTGAGCGCAGCGAAAGCTTCTGGATCATTCTCCAATTCCACCGCCCTCGTGAGCTGCTGAAAGCGCCATCGACACAATTCCGGACGGCGGTACGAGCCTTTTAAGCTCGCCGAAGCGCCAAACGCATCGGCCACGAGCGCCCAATTTGAACCAAACTCGTGGACGATGGCGCATAAAAGCGCATCTTCCGAAGCCGTCCACGGTTTCGCGGCGCCTTTTCGTTCGTTCGCGGCGGCAGCGCTCGCTTTTTGCCCCTTCTTGTTGCCGTTCTTCTTGACGCCAAACTGCTCCTCCATTCCCGGATGAAATCGAACAAACTGACCTTTTTTATTCTTTTTCCGTTTTCCGTTTTTGTCGACGACGTAGCCTTCTTGGTCGAAGAAGTGGCCTCGCGCGGCAGCCGCTGCGAAGAACGCGCGCCTGCGCTCTTCGGACGGCGTGAGCTTTCCATCCGGACCAGAGCCACCCCCTGTGTTTTTTTGCTGACCGCGTTGGTGCTTTTCTCTCGTTCTTTCGCGGTCTTCCCACTCTCGAAGTCGCCGCTCGTACTCGGCAAATTTGTTCGCTTCTTTCCCAATGGCGCTCTTTTCAAACTCTTCGCGAACGGTTTCGTACGCGTCGTATTGCAAAGCTGGAAAATCAAAGAAAAAGTCCTCGGCAGCGTCTGATTTCTCGTCGTCGTCGTCTTCGCCGTTCTTACCACCGCTCGACATGGACTGATCGTCGTCCTCGTCTTCGTCATCTGAACTGCCTCCTTCCTTCTTCGCGGCTTCGTCGTCTCTTTTGAAACTCTTCAATCCGCGCATGGTGAGCTTCTTGTTCATCGAATACGGAGCAATCAAGGCGTCCAGATCTAATTCTAATCCGCCCTCGTCCAATTTTAGGTCTCTCGCGTATTGCGCGCGTCGTAACTCTCTTTTTTCTGGACTCGACAACACGATTTCGGTATCCACGTCCGTTTCCACGTCTTCCATGTCTGTATCTTTACCAGTGGTATTGCCAGATGGCGGAGGCTCCGGCGTCACGTCTCGTTTCCTCTTGTTCCCTTTTCTCGTCGGTGGTTCTTTCTTTTCTTCTTTTTGTTTACCTCTCGTGGCCTGTCGACCTTTGCGACCTCTTGTCGTCGTCTCTTCGTCGTCCTCTTCCTCTTCGGCTTCTTTCGCATCGACAGCCTGTCGCACCGCTTTCGCCTTCTCTAACGAAGCCAATCGGTGCAAATATTTCACAGCCCATCTTTCTATGCTCTTCATAGAACTCCCACGGGGAATCTCCGGCGTTTTCGGATCAAAATTTACTAGGAAGATCTCGTCGTCGTCTCTTCTGCTATCTTCGCCATACCCTGTCACGTCTGTCAACGGCGTGCTCACATTCGTCGGTGGCGTCGACCGCGCTGAATTTGTTCTCGTATTCGCCCCTCCGTCGTCGCTTTTAGGCGTTTGAGGATCGCTTCCACCACCACTAGCACCAGCGGCGGCGTTTACTGCTGTTCGATGTAACCTCTGACTCGTTTGCGCTTGCACCGACGAGTGTAATCGAAAATTCGTCTCCCTCTCCGCCGATTCCAATGCGAATCGTTTCCCGCCACAACCAAGCTTCGCCAACTCGGTCGCCTCGGGTAGATTAACCTTCTTCGCCTCTTCCCAACGAATCTCCCAAAACGCGCTCACTTGTTTCGCCACCTGCCTGGCCGCTTTTGCGTCTCTCTGGTTTCTTCGTTCGTTCGCGCCAACTGGCATGCCGTTCGCTACCCCAGCCGTCAACGCCACCTGTCTCGCCGCTTCCAACTTCCAGTCTCTCTCTGCCGCAAAATCTCTGGCCAACCATTTCATCTCTGTAATCACGTATGACCAATGCGTCGCCTTTCTCTTCTGCTCGCCTTTCGCCGGCGCGTTTGCTTTCTGCATCAACAACCGCACCTTTTCCTTCACCAACTGCGCTCGCGCGATGGCCATGTTTTCGTCTTTAATCCTCCGTTTCCGAGCTTCTGCGGTTTCAACTTCCCTCTCAGAGTCTCTCTTCTTCCTCTCTTCCTCCGATTCTTCGTCCGATTCGTTTTCTTCTCCTCGTTTTCTTTCTTTGCTTCTTTCGGAGGCGTGGTCTTCCTCCTCCTCCTCCTCTTCCTCTCTTTTTTTCTCGGTCGTCGTGGTCGCAGCATTCGTCGCGTGTCTCGCCGACGCCGTCGTCCCGCGTCCTCGATCTCGCGCCATGTTTCCCGAAAGAAAGAAAGAAAGCGCTTCCTCCTCCTCTCTCTCTTTTCTCGCAGAAAGGTGTTTTAGATCGTTCTGCTCTTCGTCGTGTCCTCTTTCGGATCGAAGGATCTCTCCTCTCTCTTCCTTTTTTGAAACTTCTTCTTCTTTTCCCTCCTTTTTTGGGAGTGTTCTGCTCTCTCTCAAATTGGGGCCTTCAAATAAGGGCGAGAGAGAGAGACGAAATTAGTATTGGGGTGTCGATCGAACACACTTTTCGTCCGTGATGACCACAACCAGGTCGTCTCACGCACGAACGACGACAAAAGAAGACGAGAGACACGCCTCTTTCCTCTCTTCTTCTTCTTCTTTTTTTTTGCGGCCGCAATACTAATGAGAAGAAGAATGCGATGTCGCGAATTATTTCGATGCCTCTGTAAAGGAGGGACTCTTTATCGACTTAGGTCAAAACCTCCCGTCCTTTTTTTCTCAAAACCGCAGCTCTCTTTGATACCCTAAATACATAGAAGGGTTTAAAAACCCTAAATGAATACTTTTTGCCTTTTTTTTTGGTCTCACCCTTTTCTTTTCTTTTCTTTTCTTTCTTTTTTTGTTATTCTTTCTCGTTGGTGTAGGAGTACCTTTACAAACACCCCTTCTTTACTCCTACTACGAAAGAGAGACCAACAAAGCGACTTCGAGACGAAACGACTTTGGAAGCTTTCTTTCTTTCCATATATTCTGTTCTGTTCTGTTCTATTCTTTTTGGTGGTTTGGTGGTTGTCCGTTTTTCTGCGTCGATTTCGTCGCTTCTTCTTCTCGATGACGACGACGACGACGACGATGATGGCGACAAAAATGCGACGAATTTAGTCGACGGATGATGATGATGATGATGATTTTGTGCGACGACGAAAACGCGTGACGACGACGATGAGCGCTTTCGAGGAGTGCGACACGGAAGACGACGACGAGGAGGACGACGACGACGAGCTTTTGGACGAGGAGGAGGAAAAGGAGGAGGAGACTCGAAAAAAGCTCGATGCGGTCTGCGGGAAGCTCCGAAAACACAGCGAACGAGTGCGAAAAGATATTCGAGAAATCTTGTCGTTGGCAAAAAGTCACGCGGACGCGCACGCGATGTCGACAAAAGAACACGCGCGTTTACACTCGGAAACGACGCGAGTATACTGCGAATCTGTAGAGAAAGCGGTGGATTCTACGGACGATTTAATGCAACGCGTGGTCTCCGTCGCGGCGTTTGCGGCGCCGCTGAAAGCGTTGGCGACGCGGACGAGAACATTAAGAATGCGAGCGGAACTCTTAGAAAAGATGTGCGAAGAGAAAGGGATTATTACGGCAACACCAGAGAAGAGAGGAGGGAATAGCGGTCTGTCGCCTCTTAATGTTATTGGTGGGGGTTTCTCGTCGTTGTCGCCGATGCGTTTTTTTCGATCCGGATCAGCGTCGCCGAAGAAGAAGAACACGCCGCCAGCTTCGCCCTCGAGGAAGTCAAAGTTAAATAATGATGGTCCTTTCGCAGTAACCGCGACGAAAACAAAGAAAGAGGAGGAAGAAGAAGGGAAGAAGGAGAACGAGAAGATCATTCAGACAACGCAAACGTCATCGTCGACGACGCCAAAAGTCCCTCGTCCGCCTCTTCCTCCGCCTCCTCCTCAGCCGCCGTCTTCCTCGTCGTCTGCGTCCACCACGAACACCTCTTCAAAGCATCGGCAACAGAATAGCATACGTTCGCAAACGGAAAACTCGTCATCCCCAACGCCGTTCGACCCTTCTAACATCATCGTCTCCGTCGTCGAACGGAAAAAAATCGAACGGTTAGCCGAATTGCGCGAAAATGAACGCGTCAAAGAAGGTAAATACGGCGTCGTGACCCCGTACGAAAACTCGCCGACGGAGACGCCGAGACGCAAAACGAGCGGCGAGCGTGAGAGACAAGACAGAGAGGAAGAAGATAAAGACGTCGTTTCCATGGACGAAGTCGTACACTCGCTCGGTCAGATGTAGCGAGAGAGGTCAGACGGAGAAAGAAAGAAAGAAAGAAATGTTTAGCATCACAAACGCGCGTAATATGTACAGTACGATACCCCGCACGATATAGCAGCACTTAATAATTGAACGATATGTGTATGTATGTATGTATATATAGAGAGACATGTTTCGCGCGAAGACTCGCGCGCGACGGTGCCTGACGCGCGTAAAAACAGTTGAGAGACCACATTTTATCCTCCTCTCTTTTTATTTTCTCCACAAAAAATAGATTTAGAGGGAGAAGAAGAGCATCATGTCCGCCGTCGAGTCGCGTTCGACGCGTTCGACGGGTCGTTGGTGTTGTCGTCGCGACCATCGCAGCACCACCATCGCGGCTGCTTCGCTTCGAGCGCGGTCCGGTTCGTTCGCGTCGTCTTCATCTTTGTCTTCACCACCCGCGACTCAATTCGCCGTCAAAAACGAGAGAGTCAATCGGCACGCATTGCGCGCACAAAACGACGACGAGAACGACGAGAACACGAGTTCGTTGTCGACGTCTCTCGCGAAATCTCTCGCGGAAGAGCTGTGTTCACTTTCCGTCGGCGCAGCCGATGCTTCGAATGGTTCGTTCATGGAACGTAAAAAAGCGCTAGAAAAGGCGCTGTTGATGGCGTCTTTGCTGGAAGAAGCCGAAGCCGAAGTGAATGACGTGAAGAAGACGAGGAAAACATCGACGATGACGGTGAAAACGACGAAAGCAGAGATAGAACGAGAATTAGTAAACCACGACGTTTTAGGGCATTATTTGAACGAAATCGCCCGATTCGCATACATTCGTAAAACCTCGCATTCCGGCGCGGTGTCGAGGAAGCGAAGACGGGCTAAAAGGCCGAAAGATCGAGTGTCGAACCAAAAGAAGCCGAGACAAGGGTTGACGAGACAAGATATGAGAAAGGAACACAGGAGGTGGTGCGTGGCGTGTCAGACATTATTGAAGAAGGAAGAGGCGTTATCGGTGACGAAAGTTTTAAATGTGGACGTCGTTTCGACGACACTGGAAGGAAATGGAGACGAAGAGCCGCAGCAATCTTCTCACGCCGATTTTGTCGCAGCGACCAGGCGAAAAGAACGCCGATGCAAGAAGGAGAAAACAAAAAAAAAGCTTTTCACACACCCCATCCCGACGCCGACGTACAAAATTGTCGTGTTCGATCACAAACAGAGGTCAAAATCTAACCTGCCGCCGAACGGTCGCTCCGTGTTCGTCTGCCGCCGAGTGTGCTGCGTGAACATGTTGAACGCGAGACGCATCTCGAGCAACTTGAAGTATAAAATATCCTCCTCATCTTTGTCCAAGAAAAACAACAACAGCACGAGCAAAGAGGAGGAGACGAGTAACGGCAGCAATAGTAGCGGTGCAGAGATTATGCGCGACTTGAAACTGTTAGCCGAACAAGCCGAGCGAGAGGACGGCGTCGATTCCAGGGAATGGAAATTGGTCAAACCAGACGGCGATGCGAATGGTCGCCATCCGCATCGATGGAGAGAACCGCCAAAATGGGTTAAAACGTGTTGAGACGAACTAATTGGTATCGTGAAACATCGCGCACCTACTTCTCCTGCTTCTCTCCGAAAAACACACGAGAAAGACTTTTAGCACAACACTATACCAATCTGTATAAATCGGCATTAAAAAAACTACGAGTAGCTTTTAAAGCGCATAAATATATCGCATCAAACGTAGAGAATTCGAATCGCGCGTCATGCCTGCATCTAAAACGACAATAAGGGTCTCCTCTTGGAACGTCGCGGCCATAAACGACAACCCGTTTGAGTATTACGTGACCATAGACAGCAGCGCTAACGGAAACACAAATGTAAAACAGAAAAACTATGAACGCACCATGGAACAAATCGACGAGAAACTGATAAACGCGGATCGGCACGCGATTAAGGTGAAAGATATCGTCTCCCGAGAGATGTTGTTGGACGCGAAGAGAGAGATTTTGAAAACTTTAGATTGGACGGAATCCGAGTGCGATTTGGCCATAGAATTCTTTACTCAACACTTCGCAGAGAGGAAAATTTTGAGCGATTTTTTATTGGACGCGGACATCGGAGCGAAACGGCTGTGTTCCATGCCTGATCGATTGACGACGAAAGTTTCGAGCGAAAAGTGTCGTCCGTGCGTGACGACGTCGTATTCAGATGTGGCGGTATTGAGCGATGATTCGAAATGGTGGCAGGAGTGGTTGCGCTACATGTTCGACGAGAAAGGCGGAGTCGCGAAACGGTTGAAGTTTTTAGATAACAAAAAGTACCCGGCGATTACGGACGAGGAGGGGAAGATTTCGAGACCTTTGCAGATATTTTGCTTGGCGGCATTTGATAAGAGTTTGATACGTTTAATTGGCGAGGTGGATGCGAATTGGGCGGAGACGAAGAAGATATTGGTGGACGCGTTGGTGGAGCGGAAAGTGACTGCGACGATTGATATTTTAGAACGGGTGGCAAGGGAAGGGAGAGAAGTGATTTGTTTGCAAGAAGTTTCAGAGCAAATGCGAGACGGGATTGCGAAGAGTGCGGTGTTGACGGAGAAGTTTGATTGTTTGTACGGGCCGGATTTCGACACGACGAGGAATCAGAATTCCATAGTGTTGGCGAGCAAAATATTTTTCGAAAGTGGCGTGTGGGAAGTCGTCAGCGTGGATAAATCGAAATTACCCGCGGGACTCGCGAGCGGTGATTTGTGCGTCGTTCGCGAAGTCAGTTTAGACGACAGCAACACCGGAAGAAAGCCGTTTGTCATCGCTTCTTTCCACGGCGACACGAACGGGTTACAAACCATCAATGTCATCAAAGCCGTCAACAGCGAATGCGGTGGGCCCAATTCCACCTTGATCTTCGCGCTCGACGCCAACTGCCACCGCGACGACAACAAAGGTAAACGCCTTTCGATCGAAACTATGTTCGCCTCTCTGGCATCGGAAAATCTGGAAAACTGTTGGGGTACCGAACATTCGCTCTGCCCGACCACTACTTGCAATGCCCGCTCGTTCCTCCAACCTCAGTTAAACAAAGCCGTTTTCTACAAAGACAAGCTAACGAGCGCGTTAGTCGACAGGCACCCGAAAGACCACGTGTTCGTCTCCTCTGGGACGTTTGCAGTGAACCCCGAGCGATCGAGTCGTGTCAATGACGTGTCGGACGAAACGGTATTCCGATGGGTAGACGATATGCCCTTTCCGACGCTTTCGTTTCCTAGCGACCACGCGTTGGTCACGTTTGAATTAGAGTGCATGTAGTACACACACACACACACACACACAC
>MDTC01022915.1_pt1 | contig 10723 bp, 8 predicted proteins | sample 811181 | NCBI WGS metagenome assembly MDTC01 (sample SAMN05326644, study PRJNA326480) | marine metagenome | isolation source: seawater | place: Pacific Ocean: North | collected 2011 | reverse complement strand
GTCGAAGCGCGTTTTAAAAGATAGTTAATCGTCAGTTCCGAACCACACCTTACAGATCCAGTCACGATGAGCTTACACGCAGATCTTACCCCAGAAACCCGCGAACGCCTTGCCGCACAGCGTCGCTGGTCCACGATCACCAGCTTGCTGGTGGGCCTTTTGGCAACTATACTGATGGGAGTGATTCTGTTTCTGATCGCGATGGCAGTTCAAAAGGAGGAAATCCCAGAATTGGTTTCCTATTCGGCCGAGACTGAGAATGACGAGACTCAGAAGATCAAAAAGGTCCAAACTCAGGTGGAGAAAAAACCTGCGGCTCCCTCTTCTGCCATGGCTCGAGTCATTGCGGCCAACACCACCTCGCCGGTCGCGATTCCCGTGCCGGAAATCAATGTTCCCGAAGTGAGTATTGAGTTCGGAGACGGTGAAGGGTTCGGTGCCGGATGGGGAAGTGGAGATGGATTTGGCTCCGGTGGAGGAGGTAGTTTTTTCGGACAGAAAACTTCGGCGGAACGGGTGCTTTATATTATCGATTACTCGTCTTCTATGAAAAGCCAAGGACGTGAGCCGCTGATGCGGAAGGAGATGAAGAAGTCTCTCGATAGTCTTGTTCCAGGAACGAAATACCAGATTGTCTTCTTTTCCGGTCCGGCTTGGGTTGCGGGTAACGAGGTGCAGCACAGCAAGGACAAGAGGAGTGCGACAATTACTGATGGGTCCAAGAAATTTGAATGGACCGGTAAAGGGGCCGGTGGCTGGGAGCCCCAGGGGAAGAAGCAGGTTCCCGAATGGCTTGATCTTACCAATCTCCAGCTGAAAAAATCGCAAAAGATCGTAAAGGAATCCAAGCTCTCTTTTGGGACGAGCTGGAAAGGTCCTCTGGAAATGGCTTTCGATATGGATCCACTTCCCCAAGCTATTTTCTTTATGACCGATGGTGTTTCTGGGAAAGAGTCTTTGGATATTGCCAAGAAAATCGGATCACGTGCCCGGACCAAGGGGATCGTGATTAATACCGTGTCTCTCATGGAGCCCAGAGCTCAGGAAGCGATGGGAACTTTGGCCAAAAAATCCGGTGGGCAGTTCACCATCGTCAATAAAGACGGGAAGCGCGAGCCTGTGGATTTCAAGTGATCGCAAGCCTCAATCGAGGCGGAGCATCTTAGAGAGGGTTTTACTTTTGGCGGCAAGTCGGAGGTCAAGTTTTCCTGCTGAATCCCGAGCTGTTTGTTGGGCCGGACACTGAAAGGCGAGGGTGGCAGAGAGAATGGTCGGATAAAGGGGACGAGCGCTTTTTATATGATCTGAAAATACGCTATTTTTTAAGGGGGAGGCCACTACCGAGCAAGAGTTCGTGATTGCTGGGATTAGTTCGAGAGAATCTCGTCGGGAGCTTTGGAGAGAATGTGGTGGAAGGGGGAAATTCCCTCCATGATGGTTTTCCAAAGGCCGGGCTCGTGCGAGACGGAGAGAAGTTCGGGTTTGGCCAATACCGCAAACCACGACTGTTGCTCTATTTCGTCCTCAAGTTGGTCTTTTTCCCAGCCCGAATATCCTACAAAAGCGCGGACAATCGCGCCCGGCTTGTGGACGTAGCGGTCGGCGTCTTCCGCGGAGATGCGGGCTTTGAAATGAAAATTCTCCTCCTCATTCCAAAATGCCGCGAAGGAGAGGTGGGTTTTAGCGACAGGGCCACCGATGTGGACTTGCACCGAACTGAGGTCGGAAAACTCGTCTCCTTTGAGGAGATCTCCGACGGTGTGTCCGGCCGGTTGATTGAGAATGAGGCCCATGGCACCGTCTTCCTCGGAATGATCAGCGAGAAGAACGACTGATTTGTGAAAAATCCCTCCACGGAGCGACGGGTCGGCGAGAAGGAGCTTCCCGTTGAAATCCGGTTCGTCCGAGGTGTTTTTCACGTGGAAATCATCAATCGGTGGCGGGCGAAGGTCAAGAATGGGTGGTTTCCATGAGGAATTATCATCAATAGGTGTCGATTTGCCGCAAAGAATCCCCTTAATGAAAGCTATTACTTCTTGATTGAACCGCCAGATTTAGTGAGGTTCCCGCCCTCATGAATACAGAAGCACTAACAAGAGTAGCCGCAGAGGCCCGCGGATTGGCCATCGATGCCGTCCACGCCTGTTCCTCCGGTCACCTCGGCCTTCCCTTGGGTTGCGCAGATATGGGGGCCGTTCTTTTTGGGGAATCCCTCCGTTTTAACCCCGCCGCTCCCAAGTGGTTGAATCGTGACCGTTTCATCCTTTCCGCCGGTCACGGCTCGATGTTCATCTACAGCTGGCTCCAGCTTTCGGGATATAATGTTTCCATCCAGGACGTCGCTGATTTCCGCAAACTGCATTCGATCACTCCGGGTCACCCCGAGTTCGACGAGACGGAAGGTGTCGAAGCCACCACCGGACCACTCGGACAGGGAGTGGGTAATGCCGTGGGATATGCTCTCTCCGGAAAGCGCGCCGCCGCGAAATTCAACACCGCCGATCACACAATTATCGACAACCACGTCGTTGCTCTCGCCGGGGACGGATGTCTTCAGGAGGGAGTTGCCCAGGAAGCGATTGCTTTCGCGGGTCACAGCCAGCTCGATAACCTCATTTTGATATACGATTCCAATGACGTCACGCTCGACGCCATGGCCGACGTTTCCCAAGGTTGGGACGCAGCAAAATACTTCGAGTCTCTCAACTGGGATGCTGTTACTATCGACGGGCATGATCTGGCCGCCGTGAAAGCCGCTTTCGATACCGCCAAGTCGAGCGACAACGGCAAGCCAACGGTTATTATTGCCAAGACCGAGATTGGCCGTGGTATTCCCGAAGTTGCCGGAACGGCCAAAGGTCACGGTGAGGGTGGAGCTAACTTTGCTGAATCCGCTCGCAAGGGGCTGGGACTCCCGGAGGAGACCTTCTTTGTCTCCGAGGAGACCAAAGCATATTTCGCCGCACAGAACGAGGGCCGCGTTGCCGAGTTCACTGAGTGGGAAGCGACATTCGCTGCCTGGTCCGCTGCCAATCCGGCTCTCGCCGAGGAACTCCAAGCAGGGGTCTCTAATATTGTTCCGACCGATCTCTCCGCTCAGATTCCCGCTTTCGCCGACGATTACGCCGATGCAACCCGTGGGTCGGGTGGTGTGGTGATCAATGCTGTGGCCAAAGCCATGCCTAATCTAATCACCGGGTCAGCCGACCTCTACGGATCGACAAAGAACTACCTCAAGGACGGTGGCGATTATTCCGCTATGACTCCGGAAGGGCGTAATATTTGGTTTGGTATTCGCGAGCATGCGATGGGCGCGATCTGTAATGGCATCGCCTACGATGGTCTCTTCCGCGCGAGTGGAGCGACCTTCCTCGTCTTCGCTGATTATCTTCGTCCTGCGATTCGTATCGCAGGTCTTGCCAAACTGCCTGTCACCTATGTCTTCACACACGATTCCGTTGGAGTGGGAGAGGACGGACCGACTCACCAGCCGGTGGAAACGGTCAGCGGTCTCCGCGTCATTCCCAACGTCGACGTGATTCGTCCTGCTGATCAGGAAGAAGTCGCTGGAGCGTGGATTTCTTCCATGGAGCGTGCCGATGGACCGACCGTTCTTAGTTTGAGCCGTCAGAAGGTTCTTCCTCTGAATGATTACGCGTCTGTCGAGACCCGCCGTGATGGTGTTCGCAAGGGAGCCTACATTCTCAGGAGGGAAGAAGGCGCACTTGAGTGTATCATTCTTGCGACTGGTTCGGAAGTGGAGCACGCTGTCAATGCAGCCAAAGAACTTGGAGCCGGAGCCCGCGTGGTTTCCGTTCCCTGCATGGAGCGCTTTGATCGCCAGACCGCCGAGTATCGCGAGGAGGTTCTCCCGTCTTCCTGCACCAAGCGTGTTGCCATCGAAGCCGGTGTCAGCGCCCTCTGGTATAAGTATGTCGGACTCGAAGGCTCTGTCGTCGGAATTGATAGATTCGGCATGTCTGCACCTGGTAACGTGGTGATGGACGAGCTCGGCATCAATGCCGCTAGCGTGGTGAGCGCGTTGAGTTAAGCGATTACCTTTAAAAATTTAACAGCCTCCATCCGGGATCGGGCGGAGGCTTTTTTTATTTTTGGAAACAAAAAAAGGCCTCCGGTCAGGGAGGCCCTTTGAAGCTGAGATGAAGGATTAGTCGAGCTTGCGGATGCGGAGTTTGCGGAAGTGGATCAAACTGCCGGGGTCGTGGCCCTGAATAGCGATGGTGCCTTTACTGAGGCGCTTGGTCTTTTCCTTGTGGTCAGCGGGTTCGGTGTATTCGTTGGTTACCTTTCCGTCGATGGTGACTGTGATCTTCTTTCCTTCGACCTTGATGTTGTAGGTGAACCATTTGTCGTCGACATGGCCGGGGGTTTTGACGTCTTTGAAGCTGTAAATGCTGCCGGTTTTACGCCAGTCCTTCTGGGTGGCGTTAACCTGACATTCGTATCCAACGGAGGGCCATCCTTTTTCCTGATAGGCGGTGTGGATAAAGATGCCGGCATTGGCGCTTTTGGCGGTTTTGACTTCGCATTCGAATTCGAAATTCTTGAACTGGGCGTTGCCGTCTTTTCCATAGAAGAGGTGGGCGCGGGGGCCGACGACTTTGATGGTGCCGTCTTCGACGGAGAAGGTGGAGGGGTTTTCGGTATTAACCTTCCAGCCGTTAAGAGTTTTTCCGTCGAACATTTGCACCCATTCTCCGGCGAGGGCGAATTGAACAGAGAGGGCGGCAATTGCTGAGGCGATCAGTTTTGTTTTCATTTGTAGTGTGGGATTTCTAGGGGTTGAGAGGGGGGATGGCAAATTGATTTAATCTATCGTTTGAGGGTTGGCTCCAGCCAGAGCCCCCAGTCGGAAGCGGCTCCATCGGAAGTGGTCTCGGTGAGGAGTTCGAGGGACATAATAGTTTTGATGTTCAGAGAGAAGTTTTTAAGTTGTCCTTCTTTGATCACGGGAGATTTCCAAAGTGGTTTACCGTCGCCTTTGATTTCGAATCGCACGGAGCCACTTTTCCCAGCAGCGAGGCCGACGCTCCCTTCGAGTTTTGACCATTTTTTGTTGAGCTTGTATCGATGAAGTGAAGGCGCGTGGGCGTAGATTCCAGTAGCGAAGATCTTTGATCCGGATTCGAGGAGGGGAGCAGGTCCGGGAAGGTTGTCGTAGCTTGGTCGTCCCCAGCCGACTATTTCGGAAGTGGGCGTGAGCCGGGTAAGTGCGACCAATTGGGTTGATTGGGAAATAGGACCTTTGGCATCATTTCGACTTAAGAGGATACTGGCGATTTTTGCGGCCCGGGGATTCTTGAGTGCTGAGGAGATTCTTCGGGCTTCATCGATACGTTTGGCATTTAATGCCTCGATCAGAGGAGCGAGGGATTTTTTGATTTGGAAGGTGGAGAGGTCTGGTGTGCCGTCCTTCGAAACGGCGTAGGGGTATTTGAATTTTGTTTGGGACATCCAGCCGTTGGTCGAACCGTTGACGTGGAGCGGGATGAGACGAAGCTCCCCGGATTTTCCCGCCGGGAGGGCGTCGCAGGTGAGAGTGAAGTTTCCGTTGGTATCGGGAATGGCCGTGGCCGTGGTGGCGTTGTAGTCGCTTCCTCCTTCGGGATCGAAATAGGCGACGACAGCGTAAACAGGAGGATTGGCGACGATTGAGCCCGAGACCTCGATCGCTTTACCTTCGGCGCTGATGCTGAGCTCTTTGATTTCGGCGGAGCTTGGGGAGTTGAATTCTTTTGTTGAGCCGGAGAATTGGGGATGGGAGGCCAGACGGAGGGCGTGGGCGAGGGTGAGGAAGGATCCTTTTCCTTCGCCACGGAGCTCATCGCCGTAGGAACGATTGCCCGATCCCATGAGAGCAGTCCCGCTAGCGGCTTCGTCGGGGCGTTCCCTGCAATGAGGAAGACCAAGAGCATGACCTAATTCGTGACAGACTCCACCGATGAAAATGGAGTTGTGTTTACCAAGGGAGATGCGGCCGTACTCGCCGTCCTGTATCATGGGCTTCTTGAGGGGGATGTTTTTTGGGTCGAGCTCGGGGGAGTCGAGTTGCCAGGCGGTGCCTCTTTGGAAGTTTCCGCCGGCGTAGTAGGGGGAATTGTGTTTAAAGATGAGCTTTTCCTCATCCCAAGTGGCGAGGTTACAAAAGAGGACGATGGTTTCCTTTTCAGCGTCAATTCCTGCTTTGTTTAAAGCGGGGAGGCATTCTTTACGAATTTCATTTCCTGAGGGTCTTCCGTAGTGGGAGGTGGGATGGTTTCCTTCGATGAGATGGATTTTCAGCTTTCCCGGTTCGGAGTAAGGGAGGTTGATTGTGCGAAGTCCGAACCCAAGGCGCTCCATTTCCTTTGCATAGAACCTCTGGATGTGCTCCATCATTCGAGTCAGACGAGCCTCGTAATTTGCCGGAGGTTTCCGGTCGTTTGGCGTCCAGAGGACGAAGTGGAGGCTTCGAGTCTCCTTCTTGGGAGCAATCGCATTCCAGCCGTCGAGAATCTTGATCGCCTGAGCGGCTTTCTTGGCTTCGCCCGGAACTTGGGCGGTGAGCGTTGCGATGGACAGGGCAAGAAGGCAGAGGCGCATGGAGAAGAAATAGCTCTTTCTCTGAATTACCCAAGCAAGGAAATGAGGCTATTTCCAGTGGTAGACCGAGATGCCTTCGAGGTCGCGGATGACCACTTCCTCTCCGCAGATTGTCAGGTGAGCCCAGGTCGGGCGGGCGCTGACTTCGAGTTCATCGATAAGTTTAAACTCCTTGGGATTCGCCTCGATCAGGTAGAGCTTTCCCTTGCTGTCGAGAGCGAGAATGCGGTTGCCATTTGAGACGGTGGACCAGTAGTCGCCGAAATTCTTTTCGGTGGACCACAGAACCTTCTGGGCACTTGGGTCGATGCAGTGAAAGCGCTTGTCCCTGCCGTGGAGGTAGACCTTTCCATCGATCACCACGGGCGACGACATGTTCCCTTCGATCTTGTCGTTCCAGAGCTCCTTTACGCTTTGGGCTTTTCCCTTGGTGGCGATGTCATACCAGAATGTTCCGCCCCCGTAGCTAGCCGTGAAAACTTTGTCTCCGATCGGAGTTGGAGTCAGGATGTTCATTCCGCGGAAAGCTTTTACCGGAGTGGACCAGAGAATCGAGCCGTCGTCGGGCGAGACACCGGCCAGGGCCATGCGGGCTTGAACCAGAATTTGGTCGACTCCACCAATCGTTGCGCGGGTTGGGGAGGAGAAGGCTTCGCCCCACATGGCGCGATCGTCCTTTATTGCTTTCCAGACAGACTTCCCGTCTGATTTACGGATTTTGCGCAAAGCGCCTCCTACCTGGGCGTAGACGTGCTCCTTGTCGAGCATTGGTGAGGAGACGAAACCGAATTGGGGGCGCGTTGTTTTTTCGTCAGCAGGATAATCGACCCGCCAGCGTTCCTTACCATTGGTTACATCCAGAGCAACGAGGACGTCGCGCATCCCTCCGACAAAAAGTGTTTCGCCATCGCAGGCCGGAGTGCATCGGGCCCAACTCCCATTTTTGGCCGCATAGAAGGGCACTCTCATCGATCCGGCCCAGCTGGTTTCCCAGAGTTGCTCCCCGGTTTTGCGGTCGAAGGCGCGGACGATTTCATTTTTCTTGTCTTTCGTTTCGACGGTGAAGATGCGATTCCCTGAGATAATGGGGCTGGAGTAGCCTTGAGCGAGATCTTTGGACCAAATTTTCTGAAGGTTTTGTTTGTTCAGTTGATCAGGCCAAGCCTTGGCACCCTTGTGGATTTGTCCGTCCCGAGTGGGGCCGCGCCATTCGAGCCAATCCGGGGCCGCGAATAGGGAGACAGGGACTGCGAGGATGAGGCTATACAACGTGAGAGATTTCATGGGAGAGGTAAGTTTGCTCTAGGATTCTTTCTTCGCAAGGGGAGTTTTTCGACCGTGGGGGAGAGGAATTGCTCACATCGGAAGGTTTTCAGAATTATTCTTGTGATAAGAGGAAGATCTTCCTCTTACGGTTGAAAAGTGGTGAGGGCCCTGATTGAGCAACGGCGGCCCAATAGAAAACGGCGCTGTCGAATTGGAATCGTGGACCAGTTTTCCCCAAGGGAATGGATCAGGCGCATCGGCGATTGGTTCGTGATGGCGAACTTCGTGATTATTGGAGGTCAAGAATTCCGCCGGAGATCGTAAGATGCCCCGGACATAGACTGAGTTGGAGAAATTGAAGTAGGTTTTGGGTTTGCGGTAGGAAAAAGGCGTGTCTATTTTTCCACGTTGTTTATGAAAAAAGTATTATTGATTCTACCTGTGGCGGCGGCATCCCTGATGTTCTCCGCTTGCGATGATAAGGAAAAGGCTAAGACCGGAAATGCTAAGCCAGAGGAAAATGAAGCGACACCCGCTCCGGATGCCCCTGCAGAGATCACCGATGTCAATATTGTCATGAAGACTTCCAAGGGAGACATTGAGGCGGTGATTTATGCGACGAAGACACCCATGACGGCGGCTAACTTCCTCAATCTCGCCGAGAAGGATTACTACGATGGCATTACTTTCCACCGGGTGATTCCCAACTTCATGATTCAGGGAGGTGATCCGGAGGGGAGCGGTCGAGGTGGCCCGGGATATCGTTTTGGAGATGAGTTTGATCCCTCCCTAAAGCATACAGGCCCCGGAATTTTCTCCATGGCGAATGCCGGCCCCGGAACCAATGGCTCTCAGTTTTTCATCACTCACGTCGCGACGCCTCATTTGGACGGTAAGCATTCCGTGTTTGGAAAAGTGACGAAGGGGCAGGATATTGTGGACGCGATCGTGAAGGGGGATGCCATCACCGACATCGAAATCAAGGATCCGACTGCTGCTCTCTTTGCAGCTCAAAAGACCAATCTCGACGAGTGGAATTCCAAGCTTAAGAAGTAGGAGCATTCTCTCATTCAAGTATTCGAAAGCAGGCTCTCTGAAAAGGGAGCCTGCTTTTTGTCTAAACGATCCCGCGGGCTTTGAAATTGTTTAAGCGGCGAACGGTGTCAACGAGGCCGTCGACCATGAGTTCGGTGTAGCTTCGGCCGGCGGTAGTATCGACGCCGTGTCCCGGCACAAGGGTGCGGAGAGGCTCGAGGGCGGGGTCATCGTGCATGAAGAGTTCGACGAAGGCGCTGGGGAGTTTTCCGGTCCGCGCATTGGCTGCGAGGAGGGCGCCGATCCAGCCATCGTCGGTGCTCAAACAACCCCGGGTGGTGGGAGCGGAGCAGTGGAATGGTCCAATGAAGTCTTGCTCGCCATATTCGGCAATGAGGGCCTCATTTTCGGGAAGGTTGAGCCCGGAGTCGCCACAGTGGGCGGCGTCAATGAGGGCTTTGAAGTAGGATGATCCAATCTCTGCCTTGAGCCCGTCGAGGACAGGTTTTAGCTTTGCCAGCGAGGTGAAGTTTTGAAATTCACCGGGACGGAGAAACTCGATATTCCAGTTCTTGATACAGGAATTGGCGAGGTCGCCATCGCGATAGACGCGGTGATGAAGTTTGATATTTTGTGCGACGCGGGCCTGAAATTCCTCGTCGTTTTTCGGCGGTTCACCGTCTAGCCAGGTTTCGACCGAAGTTGAGTTGACCTGGGTAATGCCGTGACGTTTCGCGGTCTCAATGTGAACGAGGAGTTGTTCGACCGCGCCATCTTCGTCGTCGGGATTCATCGGGTTGACTCCACCCACCATCATGACGAGTTGGGCTTCGAGACCGAGGCTTTTTAAGTTGGTGATAAGTTCGTCGGCGTCATCGGATTTAGTGCCACCGAAGGAAGAGATTTGAATGGCATCCACTTTGACAGGAGAGAGTTCGCAAATGTCGCGGGAGCCGGCGTAGACGACGAGGTCTCCGTCGGCATTACGGGGAAGGTTGCCGTGCTCGTCAGGAAGGAGGCCATCGATGAACCCAAGATGGGTTCCTAGGATGCCCAGATCGATGCCGGAGGTGTTTTCGATAGAGGAAATTGTCATAAGGAGAGATTTTCAGATGGAAGAGGGATAGGGAATGTAAAACTGCTGAATCTCGAAATTTGAGATTCGTGTTTTATCAGAAATTTTCCAGAGGGCCGTGCAATTTACGGACGTTCAGACACTCGTAGACGAATAAATTCGCGAGGAACGCTGCCGAGCTCCGTGGTGCTGCGGTAGGTAACGTTTTCAGTGCCGTCGTTATTGGAAACGGAAGAAACGTATTGAGTGCCAAGACTGGTCCAAGCTGATAGATTTGGGGAGACTTGGACTGAGAACAGAACGTCGTCCGCACCGAGGTTGCGACGGAAGGTCATTGTTAAATACTCATCATTTCCTCCTGCTCCGTTATCAAACGAGCCGGAGCCAACCGTCATGTAGGACTCCGGGCTGTTTTCGGCGTCTCCGTTAATCGAGCCGAGGGCGTGCTCCAGGAAAGCGCTCAGGCCGTCGCCGTCGTTGTCCAGGTCTGGATCGCCGGTGAATGGGGTGGCGTCGGTGCCGCTGGGGCTTCCACCAGGCAATGTGCTGGAGCGCCAGTTGGCCGGGATTGTGTGATCCGGGGAGGTCCCCGGAGCAATGAGGACAAGCGAATAGCCGTCTCCGTCAGGAGCGGTGGGCCATGGAGATTTATCGTTGTAGGTAAATCGCTGCGCGTCGGTGCCAGTTGCGTCTATCAGGGCAATCTGTTCACCGGTGTTGTCCAAGCTCGTTGAGGCGAATTCG
>MDTC01222771.1_pt1 | contig 10724 bp, 7 predicted proteins | sample 811181 | NCBI WGS metagenome assembly MDTC01 (sample SAMN05326644, study PRJNA326480) | marine metagenome | isolation source: seawater | place: Pacific Ocean: North | collected 2011 | reverse complement strand
CCTAAAGTTCGAGTGTTCCCTGAAAGGTTTTGTCTGAATCCTAGTTCTGCACTACCATCTGCTTTTATGCTTTGTACACCATCCTGGTCAACCTTGAAGAAAGGTTCGCCCCAACCAAACGTCCAATTGAAGCTGATTTCGTCCAAAGCTCCCTCCTGCACCTCGAGGAATTTCGTTTCTATTTCGACTTGCCTACTTGAATCCTGATCCAGCTTAGCGAGGATTCGCTCAATCAAATCCAAAGATCTACGCTCGTGAGTTACGATCATTTGGAAGCCATCAAAGACAAACTTATGCCCCTTGCTGTCGTCAAAGGGTATGCCCGCTCCCTCAAGGAATGCCTTGATTTTTATGCCCGTGTCATCTCCCGCCATTCCTCCGCCTCCTCCGGGTGCGGCAAAGGGATCGGCGGCTCCTCCACCCATGCCTCCATCGGAACCTCCGGTCATTCTTTGTATCGTTCCTTGGGTAACCTCATAGAATTCCGTTTCCATGGGCTTGCCTTTGAAACTACCCCCTGATTTGGAAATGGTCACCGCCGGGCCATCAATGTCAAAACTCCAGTTTACCGCTTGTGTGATAAAGGAGATCATTTGTCGCAAGGACATGGACTGCAGGGTAATCGTAACCTCGGGAGGAGGATTGTCACCATCAGGCAGAACCACAATTTGAACGCCTTTTAAAGCTGGGTCCGATTCGGTGAGATCGAACTGTCGAGCCTGTCTCATAAGCTCAATGGCGACTTCCGGCAGAGGGGTATTAAAAAACTGGACACCGGTAATTTGTATAATGTCCAATTTTTCCTCAAGTTTGCTTGAGCTTTCCTTTACCTCCTGAACGTCTTCGACTTGTCGATCAAAAACCTTTGGCCTTTCCCACTCTCTCTCGATTTCCTCGAGCATTTCCTGTCTTGTCTTAAGGTAGCCGAGGTAGCTCTCCTGCTCCTTCATTTGAGAAATTCGCTTCAGCATTTCCTTAGCTTCGAAATTTTCGGAGTAACGCGTTTCGATGACGCGATAGGTTTCAATCGCTCCAGTCAAATCTCCGTTCACGAATTGCACCTTTGCTCTCATGAGCAATTCTTGCAGCTGCGCTTGCTGCTCTTTCCAGTCGGCAGTGTATTCGGTGATGTCGCGTTGGAAGGGATCCTTCATGTCGTCTTCCAGTTTTTCCTCTTCCTTGTCCGCAAGACCGAGTTCTTTGTCCACGGCATTGGCCCCCCGAGTTTCCTTCAGGCCTGGTCTTCCGTAGGTAAGCGTATCCCCCTGGATGTCCCTGTCCTGATAAAAAGAGGTTCTAAAAGCATCCAGATGCTTTTTGGCGGCTTCCCAATCTTTCCTTTCTCTCGCATCTTCGGCCTTTGACAGAAAGAGGCGGTTTTTCATAAGGGCGGCCTCAAGGATGATCGGCCAAGTCAAGGTGTTGGGTTCTAGAAAATTCTTGATCTTAAATAAGATTTCATCGGCTTTGTCATAATTCTTCTTTTTAATTTCATCCCTTGCATCAAAAAGCATGCTCTCGGCAAGTTTGGCTTGTTCCTGGTTCTTTTGCTGGGCTTTGGCAATTTCCGCATCAAAGTCAATTTCCTGCCCCGCTCCCATGGTGTCCGTTTCCGCCTTGCGGCGACGATCTTCTATGTTCTTGTACTCCACGACTAGCTTTTGTACGTCGGATACTTGGCCTTTGAGCATGGCTTCTCCCATTTTGTACCAGACTACCTGTTGCTTTGCTTTGAAAAGATCGCTGATTAAGGCGATGGTAGATGTATTTGCGGGAAGACTGGCAAAGGCTTCGTCAATATGCTCGATGGCCAAATCATATCTTCCGTTCGCGCTTTCCTTTCTTGCCTTGAGCAAAAGTCTTTCAGCCTGCCTCGAAGAAAGGATCACCTTGGACTTTTCTTCGGCCATAAGTTTTTCCAAGTCGGGCTTGGCGTCGTCCACGGGCAAGCCCGCTTTCGCCCTTATTTCAGCCAAATCTTTCTTTGCGTTATCCAATTCCTCCACCAGCCGACCAACCAAAGAAACGTCCCTGGGTTTGGCCGCATTGATTTGAACTTCCCTTTGGATTTTTCGTTCATTTAACTCTAGGGCTACGTTTTCGCGGTATCTTTCCAAGAGCTTGCTTGCCAATGAAAAGTTTTTTTCCTTCATCGCCTGATTCGCCCGGGCGAAATAGAGTCTGGTCTCTTCCTTTCGGATTTGCCTCAGGTAAAAACGGGATGAATCCGTATCTTCAATTTTTGCCAAAGCTTCAGAAGCCAGGTTTTGGGCCTCGTCAAGTAATCCCGCTGAGGATTTTTCTCGAATCTCTTCCAAAAGGGAAAGTAAATTCGTATCATTACCAATGCCAGCGGACAGGGTTTTTTCACTAGGTATGGTTATTGGTGGCGGTGGTCCTTGTGAGGGAATCGCCACGGTCGGCAATTCTACTTCGGAGGCTGACATTGAATGAATTCCAATCAACAAAGGAAAAACCAACCAATGGGCTGCGCCATACTTCGCGAGTTGTGAAATCTTTGTAAACATCAAATGTGGGGCAATTCTAAAAGAGAATGAGGACGATATCGATTCCATCGATTCCTTGGTTTTGGTCAACCTTGAAAACAACCCATTTCCAGCAATGCGAAAACTGGATTTTCTTTGTCACTTCGCGTAGGCTAGTTTGCCTACCTGAGGGGGTCGACGGGGGGAAGGGAAAGTATGATTTTCTCCGAGGGTTGCATAATCGTGGCTTCCTTCGAAATCAATAGGCTTTTGTTTTCCAAATCGATGTTCTCAATTTTATATTTTCTACTCTCGTGTTCGAAGGTTGTGGAAACGTCATCTTGTGAAAACTCAAATTCCTTGGGTTCAAGACCCGCTAAATTAAAAAGTAGTTTTATTTTGTAATCCCCGGCAAAGACCTCCTTCATGAGGCTGTTTATCTCAAAGGGCTTGCCGTCCATCTTATGATCTTTCACCATCGCTCTTCCAACCAACATTCTGCCTCCTGATTTGGTCGGTACTTGCTGAGCGATAAAATATTCTATGGTTATCTTTGCGTCTGGGTGTGTTTTTTCGCATTCGATCAACGAAGGTTGGCCAGGCTTTCGCTCTGTGTTTGGCCGGTAGGTTTTTCCCACCTCAAGCCTGTTGAAAACGTTTCGATCCGAATTGGGGGCCATGGGAGTATTCAAGTCTTCAAAGTACGGAGTTTCTCCAATCCATCTCTTCAACATATGGGGGTATGGTCGTTGAGAGAAGTCCGTAAGTAAAAGACCGAAGGGTTCTTTTTCCGCCTCCGCAACCGGCTCTTCGGGCAACTTCGTCGTAAGTCTACCGTCGATCAGATAAATCACCGGTGGCGTAAAGGTATCATAGATGGACTCGTTCATGTCTTCCGATTTCTTTTGCCATCTTACCCTAGCGGTCTGGTTGCTTTCCATGCCGCCGTAAATTTTGGGCTGATAAACGCTAAGGGTTGCAGAATCCCAATCCAGGGAGGCAGCGGCCGCCTCGAGGGTATATACGCCCCTGCCCGCAACCTTTTGAACGCTTTCATAAGGAATGGGTAAAACCCCCGTCTTAGTCTCGACGTTCAAGGCTCCCCGTTGGGTTTTCCAATCACTTTCAAGAATGAGGTTTTGATTCGATGAAACTCGCCCGTCTATCTTGTTGCCATCGTCCGTGTAAACGAGAATGTCGGAACGCCTTTTGAATAAAGCGCCTTCGATCCTCACTTGCGCTGATTCCCCGGAGTCTAGCGTGACAAAAATTAAATTGCCCGGCATTAGTTCGGTTTCGCTAAGGAAAGAAAGTTCCACTTCCGAACCACTGGCTTGAATTTCAAAAAAGTCATTCCCGCCAAATGGGTTTTTCCGTGAATCACCATCCTCGTCGAAAATAAACTCGATAACGAAAAAAGTCCCAAGCAAGAACAGGGAAGTGGCAAAGATAAATTTTTCGTAATGGGCTTTAATTATCTTCATTTTCCGAGTGCAACTGTTCGGCCTCCTTGATTAGCGCCGAATTTCCTGAATCCGTCAGAAACTTAACGTAGGTTTCCATGTTGGCATTTTCCCAAAACGATTCCTTTTGATGAAGAACCGATAAACCCTCCCTCGAACTTGTTAGGTATTCGATGAGTATTGTAAAGTCCGATTTAACGTCGGTAACGATGGGTAAAAGTTTTTTTGCGGATGATTCGTCTCCGCCTTGATCACCAAACGCTTCAATGCCCCCGCCGTCTTGAAAGGAAGTGAATTCGGTGTCGTCAAGCAAACGCTCCACTTTAAAATTTCTGACGAGAAAGGGCGGTCTTAGTTGATTGATAAAACTTCGGGCATGGGAGGTGTGCGATCTAAATTTCAACTCCAGGACAATGCTATTCAAATCGAGTTTGCTCCTGAGCAGGAAATTGGTTTTCCCGTCGAGGATTATTCTGTCCGCTCCTATATGCTTTTTGTCCGTCGGACCAACCGCTTCTCGCTTAATTTCAAGAAGGGACAGCGGGTAGGTATCGTCCGTGGAACTACACAGAAAACCAACCAGTTCCTTGATTATTTTACCCTGAATATCGAGTTTCTTGGATTCCTCTTCATCAAAGTTTGGCCAAAAGCCATCATAGGCGCTTAGTCCGAACCCGTAGGTTTCCGAGATCCCTTCACTTTCGTTCGAAAAGGTTGAATCTACGGCATTTTCGGCTGCAGGCAGGAATAACTGAGCATTTTTACATTGGTTTCTCAGATTCGTGAAAAGTTTGGTGATTTCAGCATTAATTGCTTCAGGCGAACGCTTTTTCCATTCCAAAAAATGGTTTTCTCTTTGATTGAGGAGGTTTTTCCAGAAAACCTTCTGATCTTTTTCTATTTCGGCTAAGTTATCCAAGTCACCAAGGGCGACTTGAAAGTCTAAATCAAGGGATGCGTAAAGGGAGGTTTCTTCTTTTATGGAAGCTAAATTCTGATTTGCGCGATTGATATTGGAAGAAACCTCTTCGATCTCGCTTTTAGTCGATGAATTGAGGAATGCGAGAACACCAAAAATAACCAGGCTTGTCACCACAACCAAGATGAACCCCTTATTCTGTCTTATAAAATTCATTTCAGAAGCTTAATGTGAATTCGTAAGAAAAGTGCGTAAAGTAGCGATTGAACAGGTCCCCTTTTCCATCAATGCTAAAAACTTTTTCATCCACCTTGCTGATGAAGGGGATATTCTGTAGATGTTCGGTCAGCGCTTGTTGTTTTTTACTGTTTAAATCAATAAGCACCTCCCTAAAGCTTGAGTCATCGTTCTCTGCAATCTCCTTTGATTCGTCGATTCTTACCAAGTATCTTCCGGTTAGGGTAAGCTTGAAGACTGAATTTTCATCTTTCGCGGAACGCGCGCCTCGCCTTCCCGATGAAGAGGTTGTTTCCTGATATACGTTAAGTTGATCGTACCAAGTGTCCTTAACATCGGCTTCGGAAAGGATTTGTTGCAGACTATTGACCAAACTTGTAATTCTCCAGCAGGAACTTTGCTGTCGGACGTAGGGCTCGCTTAAGGTGAAAACCTCAGAGGAAAGTTTGTCGATGAATTGGTAATGCTTGTGCTTTTCGGAAATCTCATCCAGCCGGCTTCCTTCCTGTCTGACGACTTGAGTTTGTCGTTTCAGGGTTTCATCAAGGGCCGAAAGTTCCTTTGAGTTCGACAGGTAAGCTGGCAGCGGCAAAAGCGAGAGAACAAATGCAGAGGCAGCGACCAAAGGTAGCTTCTTTTGCAGCCCCAAGCTCGATAGCTTGGAAGAAGGTAGCAGGTTTAATGATTTTGCGAAATCCTTATCCTCCGCGGAGAAAAGATTAGACGCCAAACCTATGGGTTCGCTGAACATGAATGGAAGAAGTCCTTGCATTTCCGTTGAAATTTCTTCCCCCAAGCTAAGCGCTTTTATGGGGTCGAAGTAATCAATGTCCAATTGCTGCGTTTGGCTTATGTACTCAGGCAAATTACTCAATAGAGACCCGCGTCCGGTGAGGAAGATTTTTTGGGGAGATCTCCCTTTTTTGACTCTTTTGTAGGTCACGATTGAGCGAGTAATTTCCTGACTGGCTCGAGCTAGAAATTGCTTGGAGCAGGATTCCAAAACTTGAACGTTTGGATCCTCTTGTGAAAAGGTAACCCGACCGGTAAAGTAACCTTTTTTCAATTCTTCCGCTTTTTCAAAATTAATACCGAGATTATCGGATAGATTTTGAGTTAGGGAATTACCCCCTATGGCTATATTTCTAATTAAAAATCCCGTAGGGTTGAGGAAAAGCAAATTGGTGGATTTTGCCCCAATGTTAACAATGAGCGTTTCAGGGGTTGTTTCCTCCATTCTTTGCATGGTTGCCTTCAGGGCATTGAAATCCAGAACGGGAGCGGGAGTGATTTGGATTGGGTTAAGACCAATTTCCACAACCCTTTCGCAAAAGGATTCGGCGACTTCCGGTTTTACGGCAAAAGCTAATATTTCCTGCTCCACTCCATCATCATCAATGACCTGATAATCCCAAATTAACTCGGACAGCGGAAACGGCATTTTTTGGGACAACTCGAAGGCAACGATCTTGGTTTGCTTTTCCTCCTCTACCTTTGGCACCCGAATAGTTTTCGTAAGCAAAAGGCTGCCCGGAAAAATGATTCTGGCATCTCCCTTGAGCTTCATCTTTTCACTAAGTCTCTCAATGCCTTCGACAACCGAATTCAACCACTGGGTATCATTCGATAAATCGTGGCTCAGGGTTTCCATGTCGGCATGTTCGAGAATCGTGGTTTCGCCATCCGTATTGAAAATACCCCCGGATACGTGAGAGTTTCCGCAATTTATAATTATTTCTTTTCGTTTAGCCACGAATTAACTTTAGTTGATTGAGAGAAGTGCCTCGGTGGAAGGTTGATGGTGACAAAACCTAGTTATCGCCCATTTTGATGGGGCCCGTGGCATCTAAGTAGTTCATGCTAACCGTATGAGCTGGCACCAGAATACCCCTGTTTTTCTCGCTATTGGATTTTGCCTGCTCTTTGAACTTTTCAAGGATCGCCTCGTCTCTGTATTTTTCGAAAAATATGGAGTTACTCATTTCGAATGAGTTGCCTTCCGATGAAATTTCCACGGCATATCCGATCATATTCACATACCCTGTCAGGAAACCGTCTCTTTCGGCAACCAAAGTGGGGAGCAAAAAGTATGCGTTTTTGGTCGCTCTGTCTATCTCTACGGTAGCAAATTCAACTTCGGCACTGTAATACTGATAAAATTGGGCATCCGTAAGATTTTGCGAACGCAGTAATTTCTTTTTGAACTCATTGCTAAAGCAAAGGTAAACCTTTACTTTCAGATTATCCAAATATTCTGGATTATAGGCACTGGCAACGGAAGTGGGACGGTCACCAGAGCCTCCCAAAAGTTTGGGGTGGGTCAGCACGTTGAAGGGGACGGTTACTCGTAACCACATATCGGAATCCTTAACTACGGTAACCTTATTCGCCATCTTAACAATTTGATCTTCTTCGGCCTTCGTAGAAGTGAATGCAAAAAGTATGGCAATGCATAGAAGTAAGTGATAGATAGTTTTTTTCATGGGTATTGGCGAGTTTGGGTTTTGTGAACTTCTATCCTTCCTTTACTTAGAAGATGAAAACAAGCTTAAATTCAATGTCTCTAAAGTTATCTTGCCTATTATTCATAAAACGCTTGGACGGCAAAATTCTTTTGTTAAAGCGCAACAAATCACCAAATAGAGGTTTATGGAGTCCTCCGGGCGGCAAGTTTGATCTTTCTTTGGGTGAATCCCCTTTCGAATGCGCAAAGAGAGAAGCCTTGGAAGAAACCGGTTTGGTTCTGGATGACGAAGATCTGAACGTCTTTGGCTACGTCTCCGAAAAAGATTACCAAAATTCCGGTCACTGGCTGATGTTTCTATTTGAATGTAAAAGGCCCATTGAAAGCACGCCAAAGTCTTTTTCGGAGGGATCTTTTTCGTTTTTTACTCGCAACGAAATAGATTCTCTTTCAATTCCTCCAACGGATCATCAATTGGTTTGGCCACTCTATGACAAGAGAAAACTTGGTTTTTGGGGCTTGCGAGCGGATTGTTCTGGAATAGAACCTAAAATAAAGATTGAAGCTTCGCCTTCATAAAAGGATAATAGTCGTTCGTTTTTATTGATATGGAAGGTTTACATCACGACACTATGCTTGAGGACGGTAAGGAAACTCCTCCCAAAGACCCAATTCCGCCCCTAGCGGAAGAAAAGCCTGATGTGGCGGAAGATAAACTCGAAACGGAAGAGCTTATCGATGGCAATAGAGATTTTTCCGCTTCTTCCATGAACGCTACACTGAGCCCTGAAGATAAAATTGAGCTCTTCAATCAGATGGTTCGAATTAGGAGATTCGAAGAGAGGTCACTGAGGGCTTATCAACAGGGTCACATTGGTGGTTTTTTGCATCTTTACATCGGTCAGGAAGCCGTTGCCGTTGGCGCTGTATCGGTCATGGCCGAGCACGATCACGTAATTACCGCCTATCGAGATCATGGACACGCCCTTGCGGTTGGCATGGATATGGATGAATGCATGGCCGAACTTTTCGGTAAAAAGACCGGTTGCTCCAAAGGAAAGGGTGGTTCCATGCATTTCTTCGCTCCCGATAAAAATTATTGGGGCGGGCATGGCATCGTTGGAGGACAAACTCCTTTGGGCCTTGGTATTGCCTACGCCCTTAAGTACAAGGGTCTCCAAGGATCATGCCTGTGTTTTATGGGTGATGGGGCAACCAACCAGGGTCCCTTTTATGAATCTTTGAATTTGGCATCTTTGTGGAATTTGCCCGTTATCTACGTAATCGAAAACAATGGATATTCCATGGGTACCGCCGAAGCGAGACATTCCGCCGGCGAACCTCTAGCCCGTCGGGGTGAACCCTTCGACGTGGATTGGTCCGTCTCCTACGGACATGATCTTTACGAAGTCCGTCAAACCATGGGTGACGCCATCAGAAAAGCCCATGAAAATTCCAAGCCCTCCGTACTCGAAATCATTACCTACAGGTATCGTGGTCACTCCGTTGCGGATCCCGATCAAACTTATCGAAGCAAAGAAGAGATCGAGGAATACAAAAAGAGCAAGGATCCGATTACTCTTTTTAGGAAAAAACTTTTGGATGAAGGAGTTCTTAGCGAAGAAAAGGCTAAGGGCATAGACAACAAAGCCAAAGAAGAAGCCGATGCCTCCGCGGATTTTGCCAACGCCAGTCCCTACCCCGAAGTTTCGGAACTTATGGACGATGTTTATTGGGAAACCGACAATCCATCGCAAAGGACATCCGGGGGAACTATGTTCTTCGAAACCGTGTAATTAAATTTCGTCGATTTAAGAAATGCCTGAAATCACATACAGAGAAGCCCTCAATCAAGCCCTTGCCGAAGAAATCGAACGCGATGATAACGTTGTTCTTCTGGGAGAAGAAGTGGCTCAATTCAAGGGGTCATATAAAGTTTCCGAAGGTCTGTTGGAAAAGTTCGGTTCCGAAAAGATCATCGATACTCCAATCAGCGAGGCGGCTTTTTCCGGACTTGCGGTCGGCGCCGCCATGCTAGGCATGCGTCCCGTTGTGGAATTTATGTTCTGGAGTTTTTGTTACGTCGCCTTTGACCAAATATTCAACAATGCGGCAAACGTGCGTTATATGTCGGGAGGTTTGATTAACGTGCCCATTGTCTTTCGCGGACCCGCAAATGGTGGCACAAACGTGGGGGCCACCCACTCGCATACCCCCGAAAATTTTGCCGCCAACACCCCCGGGATCAAGGTAATCTGCCCCTCCACCCCAGCTGATGCGAAGGGTATGCTGAAAGCTGCCATTCGAGACAACGATCCGGTCTGTGTGATGGAAAATACCATCCTATACAACCTGAAGGGTGAAGTTCCTGACGATAAAGACTTTCTGGTTCCTCTTGGTAAGGCCAACCTTCTCAAAGAGGGGTCGGATCTGTCCATTATTGCTCACGGTAAAGCCGTTCACACTTCTTTGGAGGTTGCGCAAAGTTTGGAGGAAAAACATGGGGTTTCTGCCGAAGTTCTTGATCTTCGTTCCATTCGACCTCTTGACACCGAGGCCATTCTATCCACGGTCCGAAAAACTAACCGAGTTCTGCTGGTAGAGGAAAATAAGCCTTTTTGCGGAGTTGGCGCACAAATTTCCTTTATGATTCAAGATCAGGCTTTTGATCATTTGGATGCTCCCATAAAGAGAGTTTCAGCCATTGATGTTCCCCAGGCCTACAGTAAGCCATTGGAGAGCATACAAATTCCCGAACACAATCGTGTTTTAGAAAAAGCCTTGGAACTCATTTGAGGAAACGGTAATGGCAACAATCATTGAAATGCCCAAATTGAGTGACACGATGTCCGTCGGGACATTGGTCAAGTGGCACAAGGTTGTGGGGGATGCCGTGGCAAATGGTGATACTCTCGCTGAAATCGAGACAGACAAAGCCACCATGGAGTTGGAAAATTTTGACGATGGAGTTCTGTTGAAGATTTTTGTCTCGGAGGGTAGTGAGGCACCCATTGGTAGTCCGCTTGCTGTTATTGGTGAAGAAGGTGAGGAAATTCCAGAAGTTTCAGCCCCCCCCTCTGATCAACCAGCCGAAAATTCACAAGAGGGTGGCGAGGATTTGCAAGATGAACCCACACCGGAAACCACCCCGGCAT
>MDTC01106796.1_pt1 | contig 10725 bp, 11 predicted proteins | sample 811181 | NCBI WGS metagenome assembly MDTC01 (sample SAMN05326644, study PRJNA326480) | marine metagenome | isolation source: seawater | place: Pacific Ocean: North | collected 2011 | reverse complement strand
GGAGATGAAAATCTATCTGAGTTACCATGCTTGCCAAAGTTTTTTTTATTTAAAAAAAAGTCTGGAACTGCCCCCATAGATAAAGATAGAGCTGATGATACTAGTGAAGTTTCTATTAATTCGCCTTTACCAGTAACATTTCTTTTATTTAAAGCAGCTAATATTCCAATTGCTGTATTTAATCCAGTTGTATAATCTAATAAAACTGTTCCAATCATTGTAGGCTTTTTCTCTTCTCCACTAATTTGCATAAAGCCAGTCTCTGCCTGAATTGTTGCATCAAAAGCTTGTCTAGCAATTGTGGAGTTATTTTGTCCATAACCTGATATTCTAGCCATTACTAGTTTATTATTTACTTTTTTTATAGTCTTCCATCCTAGTTTTAACTTTTCCATAACTCCTGGCCTAAAATTTTCAACAAGAACATCAGCTTCTTGAATTAATTTTAAAAGTATTTCTTTTCCTATTTTAGTTTTTAAGTTTAATGAAACAGATTTCTTACCTCTGTTTAAAACAGCAGCCCATAAAGAAGTTTCCAATAATTTAGGACCGATTATTCTTAGATCATCACCTTTTCCAGGTTTTTCAATTTTTATAACTTCAGCTCCAAGGTCAGATAAAACAAGCGTACAATGAGGGCCTGCTACAAACCTTGTAAGATCTATTACCTTAATATTTTTAAGTAATGCCAATTAGGATACCTCTAACCACTCTTTTATTATTTCTTTATTTTCTTTAACTTCCTTTGGAAGTCCTTCATATACTACTTTTCCGTGACCCATAACATAAAGTCTATTTGATAAATTAAAAGCTATTGTAAGTTTTTGTTCTACAAGTAGTATAGATACACCTTTACTTGAAATTTTTTTTAATAGCATTTCAACATTATTAACCATTTGAGGGGATAGACCTTCTGTTGGCTCATCTATCATTATTAATTTTGGACAACCCATTAGACTTCTACAAATAGTTAGCATTTGTTGCTCTCCACCTGATAAGACTCCTCCAGGAACTTTAATTCTATTTTTTAAATTGGGAAATAAATCAAATAATTCTTCTAAACTCCACTTTATGCCATATTTATTTTCTTTTTTTCCTAACTCTAAATTTTCTTGCACAGTTAAATCTGGAAAAATATCCCTATTTTCAGATACATAACCTATTCCTAGGTTTGCTATCTCATGAATAGGTCTTCCAAGAATCTCTTTATTGTTAAATAATATAGAACCTTCTGATTGCACCATTCCCATGATAGTTTTAATAAAAGTACTTCTTCCGACACCATTCCTTCCAAGAAGAGAAACTATTTCTCCTTCTTCTATAGATAAATTAATGCCTTGAAGTATATGAGATTTACCATAATAAGAATGAAGGTTTTTAACTTTTAACATATTTAATTTCCAAATGTTCCAAGGTATGCTTCCTTAACTTTTTCATTATTTCTTACATTGATTGGTTTATCTGAACAAATAACTTCTCCATAAACTAATACAGATATTGTATCTGATAAATCAAATACTACGCCCATATCATGTTCAACTATTAAAATCGTCCTATCTTTAGAAATATTACGAATTAAGCTAGTTGCTCTTTCAGTTTCACTTTTAGACATACCTGCTGTAGGCTCATCTAATAGTATTGTTTCTGCACCTCCTGCTAAAGTTATTCCTATTTCTAATGCTCTTTGGTCTGCATAACTTAACAACCCAGCAGACTCTTTTGAAAAATCAATTAGTGAAATTTTATGCAAGATTTCATTAGTTTTATTATTAATATGGCTATCATTGTCTAACATTCTTGTTACAGAATACCTGTAGTTTAAATTCCAAAGCAATCCGCACCTAATATTTTCAAAAACAGATAGTTTAGGAAAAATATTTGTAATTTGAAAACTTCTAGACAACCCTAGTCTATAAATTTCATGTGAAGGAAGATTCTCTATATTTTGATTATTAAATATTATACTTCCTGATGTAACATTATAAACACCAGATATAAGATTATATAGGGTAGATTTGCCTGCTCCATTAGGCCCAATAAGTGAGTGTATTTCTCCTTTTTTAACTTTTAAATTTACACCTCTAATTATATTAGTTGAACCAAAATCTTTTTTTACATTTTTAAGTTCTAAGTGATAACTCATTTAACAAAGCTCATTTTTATATTTTCTATTATATCATTCCATACTTCTTTTGTTCTAAAGTAACTTTTTCTGGATAAAAACAATCCTAGAATTGCTAATATAAAGGAAACTAACCAAACTAAAAAACTTGAATTAGATATTTTAATCCAGTAAACAGTTAAATGACTATGATTTGACTTGAGTGAGTGTATTAACTCAATTAAAGTGGTAAATCCAATTAATAAAATTAAAATACTTAAGCCAAAAACAAGATAAGGAAAAATTAGTTTTTTTAATAAAGATGGTTTGTTTCTAACTACTGGTTCATGCATTAATATTAATCCTGCTATACCTTGCGGGGCAAAGGCTATTACTAATACAAAAATTATTCCATAATATAACACCCATGCCTCTGTAATATCTGAAAGCATAGTATCTAAATAAGTTAAGGATACAGCCCCTATTATAGGTCCCAGAAAGCTTCCTATGCCTCCAATATAAGCCATAAATAATACCATTCCAGATTGCACCAAACTAACTGACTCAAACCCTATATGTTCGTAATTAATGGCATGCAAACTTCCTGCAGCACCAGCGAACATTGCTGATAATGAGAAAGCCATCCATCTGATTTTCCTTACATCATATCCAACAAACTCGGCTCTTTGCTGATTATCTCTAACTGCATTGCACATTCTACCAAAAGGAGTTTTTGTTAGAAAATACATAATTCCAACAGCAAAAATACACCAAAATAATATTAGATAATAAACTTCATATTGTGGTCCATAAGTAAAACCTAAAAATTCATTTCCAATTACTCTATCTGCTTGTATTCCATCTTCTCCATTAAAAAAAACTACAAATATTAGGGTTAAGGCTGTAATCAATTCACAAAAACCTAGAGAAATCATAGCAAATGCAGTTCCAACCCTTTTTGTTGACAAATAACCTATAGATATACCTAAAATTAAGCCTATAAAGGCTCCTATAAAAGGCAATAAAGGTAATGGTAAACTAGGAAGATAGTTATTATTTACACCACTTAAGAAGTGAATAGATGCATATCCTGCAAGTCCAAAATAAATAGCATGACCAAATGATAATAGTCCGGTTTGTCCTAATAACATATTATAAGCTACGGAAAAAATTATTAAAACACCCATTTTACAAAATAATGTTAATATAAAGGCTGAAGAAAATAAAATTGGTAAAAGTAATAATATTAGTATTAAAGTAGAATAAAAAATTAATTTATAATTTTTAAATATATTAGACATCTCTTTTTCCAAACAAACCTCTGGGTCTAGCTATTAGTATAATTATCAATAATAAATAAGGTACAATCGGTGATAATTGAGAAATTGTAATACTAGTAAAATGATTTAATGTGGAATTAATATCAATATTATATCCTAAGTATTCAAATGCATTATTTAAATTAAACTCTAATGAAACAGCTGCAGTTTGCATTAATCCAATAATTATAGATGCAACTAAAGCTCCTTTTATTGAACCTAACCCTCCGGTAACTACTACCACAAAAACTATTGGTCCTAGTAGAAGAGCCATAGAAGGCTCTGTTCCAATAACATTTCCTGCCATAACTCCAGCTAATCCAGCAAGCCCACAGCCAAATCCAAAAACATTACTAAATACTCTAGGAACGTTATGTCCAAGTGCAGAAACCATTTCCGGATTAGTCAATGATGCTTTTATAATTAACCCAGTTTTAGTTTTTGCTAAAATTCTATATATGGCCAAAAAAATTAGAACAGATAAAACTAATCTAAACATACTGTACGCTGGATAAGCCATTCCACTGACCTCAATTAAAGGAAAATTTAATAGCTCTGGTACTCTATAAGCCACAGGAGTTTTTCCCCAAATCATTTGAACTATTTCTTCAATGATATAAAATAATCCAAAAGTAAAAAGTAATTCTGCAATATGCCCATATTTGTGTACATTTCTTAACCCATATTTCTCTACTAAAGATCCCATAAACCCAACAATTATTGGTGCTAAAAGCAAAGCTATCCAAAAATTACTATATAGGCTTATTTGAAACCCTAGATAAGCTCCTATCATAAAAAAAGAGGCATGAGCAAAGTTTAAAATTCCCATCATACCAAAAATCAATGTTAGTCCGCTTGAAAGCATGAATAGGAACATGCCATACAAAAGCCCATTAAAAATAATAAACAGTAATACTTCAATAGACATTTAAAACCTATCTATTAGGGTCTTTTCATATTGCAAGTAGTATCAAGAGTGATATCTTCCATAGGTATATTTCCAACATTTACATAAGACATATCAAAATCTTGACCTCTATACATTATCGACTGTTCAGCTTTAGGTGAAACTAATAGTGCTTGCATATCAAAATGCATTTGATGGTCGTCTTTTCTCATAACTGCTTTTCCTCCATCAACACTTTTTGCCTCCATTCCTTCTAAAGTATAAGCAATATCCTTAGGTTCATAAGAGTTTGTTTTTTCAATTGCAGACTTTAACATTTCAAACATAAAACGTATCCTATCTGCATCTGGAGTAAAGCCAGCTGACTCAATGTGACCTTTTTCATATTCTTTGTACCATGATGGAGCATTAGAATTAGTTGGATTAAACTCTTTTACTACTACTACATCATTGAAAAGCAGATTTTTTTCCATTGCAGCCATTCCAGCTGGTTGAGAAATATAAATTCCAAATAACTTTACTTTTACACCTGCATCCTTTAATGTATTTACAAATCTGTAGGCATCAGGCCCCCAATTACCTGTTAATACTGTGTCTGCTCCACTTAATTTGATTTTTGTAACATAGGGATTAAAATCTTGAACTTTTCCAAAAGGTGGAATTAATTCATCTCCTACAATTTCAATATTTGGAGCATTTTTCTTTAACATTCTAATGGCTGCTTCTTTAAATGTTTGTCCATAAACATAATTTTGATTAAACAGATAAACTTTTTTAACAGAATTATCTTTAGACATATGAGATACGAGACCTGCTACTTTCATATCAACATTTGAGTCAAATCTAAAATGAAAAAATGTACAATTTTCATTTGTAAAACTAGTAGTTACTGCAGAATGATTCAAAAAAAGTACTTCTTTTCCTGGGTTTCTAGCATTATATTTTTCTAACTGTTTAATAATATTAAGAGCATGGCTTGAGCCTCCACCTTGTGTAATAAACCTAATTCCATCATCAATTGCTTTTCTCAATAATTCTGTAGTTTTTTCTGCCTTCATAGCGTTGTCCATGGGAACAATTTCTATCATTCTACCGTTTATTCCACCATTTTTATTTATTACAGATGCTGAATAAGTAACAATGTCAATAATATCTTTACCTACAGCAGCGTAGGGACCTGACAAAGGTTCAATTGCAGCTATTTTAATTGGACCACTTGTTTCTTTTTTTTCACAAGCAATTAAAAAAATTAAACCAAAAATAGTTATAAAAAAAATTTTTAAATTTTTCATCAGAATCTCCCTTTTTTCGCATTTTTACATTAAATTTGATGTTTATCAATATTTATTATTTGCCATGTACCAGTAGAAGAAAAAACTAACTGTTTTTTTATATACATTTCTATATCTACAAAAACTAATCTTTTTCCGTATTTTTTTACTTTCCCTATAGCTTCTAACCAAGAACCAATAGGAACAGGTCTAATAAATTGTGAATTTAAATTTATTGTTACTATTCCTTTTTTTACTGTATTATATGCAAAAAATCCACCTACTGAGTCAGCATAAGCCATCAAAAATCCTCCATGAGCCACTTCATTTAAATTTGACTGATAGTTTTCTACGTAAGTTCCAAAAACAGTATCCGGAAAAGCTTTTTTTAAAAAATATGGTCCAATATGTGCCGCAAATTTTCCTTCAATAGTTTTGTATGCTTTATAGCCTCTAGGGATTTGCAATTTATTTTTCATAATGATATATAAATATATATTTATTAAAAAAAGTATAGTTTTATTATGAAAATAATAGATTTTTATTATGATTATGGAAGTCCTACTGCATATTTAGCATGGACTCAATTAGCAAAGGCAGATAATAATAAATTTCAAATAAACTACAATCCAGTACTTCTAGGAGGTATTTTTGCTGCTACAAATAATAGGTCTCCAATTCATGTTGAAGCAAAAGCTAGATGGATGTGGGGAGACTTAAAACTTTATGCTAACAAGTATAACGTAGCATTAAACCAAAATGATGCTTTTCCAGTTAATACATTATATTTGATGAGGGGAGCAATTTACGCCAAGAGAAAAAATTTAATTGAAAAATATAATGAAATAATGTTTAAAGCTATGTGGGAGTCTAATGTAAATTTAGCTGAACCAAGTAATATTGTTAATACATTAAATGAGGGTGGTTTAGACAGTAAAGAATTTTTATCTGCTGCTGAAAACCAAGATATAAAAGACGAACTTAAAGGTGTTACTTCAAAAGCTATTGAACTAAATTTATTTGGAGTTCCTACATTTATAATTGATGGCGAACTATTCTTTGGGCAGGATAGAATGCATTGGTTTCTTGATTAATTTTTTAGATTTTTTAAAAAATTTTTAATTATTTTATTAACTTCATTAGGTTTTTCTTGTTGTACCCAGTGACCAGCATCATTAATTATGTGAGAACCTCTAAAGTTTTTACAATATTTCCCAGCATTTTTATATGCATCGTAATCTTTAATAAATCTACGTACAGGGTCATATTCTCCTCCAATAAAAAGACTAGGGGGAATAATTGATAGTTTTTCTAGTTCTGTTAGTTCTCGCCAATCAATATCTTGAGCTCGGTATCTGTTTAGAGGTCCTTTAAAGCCAGACTCTTGAAAGTCTAATACCATTGACTTTAAATTGTTATTTTTTAGCCACTTAAGTCTACCATTCGGCAGGGGAATTTTATCTAGAAGGCCACTATTTATATCTTTTGAAGTCTTAATCTGGTCTTTGTAGCCTTCAGCTGAACACCAATAATAAATTTTTTGTAATGAAATGGAAATATTTTTCTCAAGTTCGTTTTCTGCTATATCTAGTTTCTGAAAGTAGTTTTGGTAAAAGAATATATTTTTATATAATTTCTTCCAAAGTTTTGTACTAGAAATTTTTCCTCTTCTTGTAAAAGGAACACTTAATCCTATTACACCAGATACTTTATTTTTATAATATGCTGCTGTAGTCCAACAAATAGGAGCTCCCCAATCATGCCCAATAAGAATAGCTTTATCTTTTTTTAAAAAAGAAATAATATCTAATATATCTTCCATAAAAAATTTTAACGAATAATCACTAATATTTTTAGGACATAAACTACCACCATATCCTCTAGTATTAAAGGCACATACCATAAATCCTAATTTTGATATTAAGCTTATTTGTCTTTTCCATGATACCCATGTTTCTGGCCATCCATGTACTAATAAAACTAGTGGTCCTTCTCCTTGAATTACACACTTAAATTTCTTTTTATTAATTAATATACTATTTTCTTTGTAGCTCATGTTAAAAATTACATAAAACCTCTATATGGCTTTACTTCTATTATTTCTATATCTAAATAATTATTTTTCACGAAAGGAAGTACGCTTAATTTTTCTTTTATTTCATTTTCATCCTTTGCCTCAATTACCATACAGGCTCCTTTTCCGCCTTTTATAGAATATAATTCCCTAATAAACTCTTCTCTAAATAGTTGAATTGCCAATTCCGCTTCAAGATCTAGGTATTCTGCAAATTGTTCAGGCTTAATACTTTCTTTTCTTTTTCCTATTACAAAGAATTTCATAATTGACCTCCTGTGATTATTAATATTTATTAATGTTAATGCAAAAATTAAATAATAAAAGTTTATTAGGTTTAAATAAAAAGATTATAAATTGTAACTCATGTGAAAGACTGTTAGAGTTCAGAAATAAAATAGCTAAAGAAAAAAGAAAAATGTATAGAAATGAAAACTATTGGGGCAAACCTATAACTGGATTTGGTGACATTAAAGCTAAAATTATGATAATAGGCTTAGCTCCAGCAGCGCATGGAGGCAATAGAACTGGTAGAGTTTTTACAGGAGATAAGTCATCTGATTTTCTATTTGAATGTTTGGGAAATATAGGATTAGCAAACCAAAATTACTCCATAAATAAAAATGATGGACTAAAATTACTTAACACTTATCTAACACTATCATTAAAATGTGTGCCACCAGGAGACAAACCTACAAAACAAGAATTACTTAATTGTTCAAAATTTTTAAAGGAAGAATTTTTAATCTTACAAAATGTAAAAGCAATAGTTGCCTTAGGAAAAATAGCCTTTGATAGTATACTTTTTTTTTACAAAAAAAATTTTATATTTGATGCTAAAGGGATAAATTTTTCTCATGGACATACAATAGACCTTCCAGATAATAAAAAACTAATTGCTTGTTATCATCCTAGTCCTAGAAATGTAAATACTGGAAGAATTAATTTATTAAAATTTACAAATCTGTTTAAACAAATAATAATGTTAGTTTCTTAATATATTTATAGTACGATGTTAAATTTTATTTTAGGTACATTTTTTATATTAATTTCGCTTGAAGTTTTTTCAGAAGAAACACTAGACTCTAAAAATATTAAAATAATATTTGGATCCTGTTCTAATCAAAATATTTCTATGCCCCATTGGAAACATATAAGTTCATATAAACCAGAATATTTATTTTTACTTGGAGATAATGTATACGGAGACTTTAATAATCTTAAAGCTAATAATTTGAAATTGGCATACTCCAAATTAAAAAAAAATAATTACTTTTTAAATCTTAAAAGAAATAGCATAATTTTTCCTATTTGGGATGACCATGACTATGGAGTAAATGACGGAGGTAAAGATTGGCCTTTCAAAGATATATCACAGAAATTATTTCTAGATTTTTTTAATGCAAATAAAAATGATGTAAGAAGAAAAAGAGGGGGTATTTACAATAGCTGGAGTATAAAAAATAATATAGATATTAAAGTTATAGCCTTAGATACAAGGTATTTCAAAGATAATTTTAAAATAAACTATAACAAGAACATTAAAAAAAAATATATTCCAGATTATAATACGAAAAAGACTATTTTAGGAAAAGAACAATGGGACTGGTTTGAAAAACAAATTAAAGAGAATTATGATTTATTAATAATTTTAAGCTCTATACAATTAATTCCTAAAGATCATGGTTGGGAAAAATGGTACAACTTTCCACATGAGAGAGAGAAAATATTAAAATTAATCAGTGATAATAAAAAATTAACTATAATACTATCCGGAGATAGACATATAGGGGGCATGTATAAATATAATGCTAACTTATTTGAAGTTACCTCGAGTTCTTTTAATCAAAGAATTTTAAATTTTATAGAAGAAGACAAATATTCTATAGGTGAAATAGTAAATGAAAATAACTTTGGATTAATGAATATTAATACATCAGAAAGATTAATTGAAATAGACTTAAGAACAGGTTTTTTAAAAGAAAATAAAATATTTAAAAAATTAAAACTACAGTTTTAGTTTCTTTTTAATACATCTAAAGCAATATTAATATCATTAAACTTTTCTCTAACAAAATGTTTCATAGCGTTATCTTCCTCTAACTTATCAAGAGTATTCCAATCATCCTTGGTAATAAAAACTATTTTATTATTTTTCATTTTTTCTTTTAGTTTTTCTGTAGAATTTTTTTTACTATGACTAACTAATGAAAGTATTTTATTAACTGCGTTTAACGCACGACCTTTATTTGTTCCGATAACTCCAACTGAAGGACTTGAGGCCCATCCGGTAGTAAATATATTGTTATTGATATGCCCTTCAATATTGAAAAGGTAATTATTAGTTTCATCCATTTTTAAATTACCTATAGATGTTGCCTTATACCCTATAGCTTTAATAATTAAATTAGTTTGAATGTTATGAGTATCACCATTCTGGTCTTTAAGTTTTATTCCTTCAACTTTTTGATTACCAATTATTTCAATAGGCGATTTAAAAAAATCAAATACTATTTCTTTGCTCTTTTTTTCATTATCATAAAATTCATCAAAAACCTCTAAGTTTTTTTTAACTCTAGTATCAATAGTTTCATCATCTATAAACTTTTTAAGTAATTCTCTAGGGTATTTTAACTTTATAGAAAAATCATTTATTTCTTTAAATTCTCTTAGTTCAGAAATTGTAAATTTTGCTTCCTTAGGTCCGCGTCTGCCAATTACATAAATATTGTCAATTTTAGCTTTTGACAAAAGTGTTAAATTTTTTTTTGATATATCACTTCCATAAAGTTCTTCATTTGTCTTTGCAAGTATCCTTGCACAGTCTAGTGCAACATTACCATTACCTATGATTATAACGTTCTTAGAGTTGAGGTTTGGTTCTAGGTTAGAATACTCAGGGTTATCATTATACCAACCTACAAATTCTGCAGATCCATATACTCCCTCTAGGTTTTCTCCCTCAATATTCAGTAATTTATCATCTGAAGCTCCGGTTGCTATAAGTACAGCATCATAGTTTTCTGATAAAAAATCTAAAGAAATATCTTTTG
>MDTC01031030.1_pt1 | contig 10725 bp, 10 predicted proteins | sample 811181 | NCBI WGS metagenome assembly MDTC01 (sample SAMN05326644, study PRJNA326480) | marine metagenome | isolation source: seawater | place: Pacific Ocean: North | collected 2011 | reverse complement strand
ACTTAATTTTTAAATGTAAATATAGCAAAATCATTTCTTGATAATCCAATTTTCTGGATTCAACTTAACATTATTTTTCCATACCTGAAATTGTAATTCGGTTGTTCCATCACTAGTTGTAACTAAATCACCTATTATGTCACCTGTATTTATTATTTGATTTTTCTCAATCTTCAGATTTTTTAGTTTCGCATAAAGTGTAAAATAATTACCATGATTAATTATTACTACATTATTCATTCCCGGTATAAAAGCTATTGTAGAAACTTTTCCATTATAGATTGAGAATACTTTTGAATTTTTATTTGTTTGAATATCAATACCATCATTTTTTACTCTTATGTTTTTAATAACAGGATGAGGGTGTTCTCCAAATTTATTTGAAATAAATCCAGAGGATATAGGCCATTTATGTTTTCCAATCAATGATTCGAATTCTGATGAAATTCTTTCAAAATCAATTATTTCATCCTCAGATCTTGTAATTTCAGATTCTTTTCTAATTATTTCTCTTATTAATTCATCAAGCTTTCTTAATGCTTCTTTCCTATTCTGAATCTCACTTCTTAATTTATTTTGTCTATTATTTAAATCATATATAATTTTTTTCTGACTCCTTTTCAGGTTTTGTAATTTTCTACTTTCAGACAATTCACTTTTTAATAAAATATTTTTATTTTCTTTTACTCTATTTAAATTTTTCTCTTCAATAATTAAATTACTTCTTACCTCTTTAATTTCATCAATTTGATTTTTTCTGAATGAAGAATATTGAAATAAATAATTTATCCTTCTAAACATTTGATTATAATTTTCAGAAGAAAAAATATAGCTAAGCTGTGTTAGAGATGACCTTGACTTATATGAATTGAAAACCATATCAGCATATTCATTTTTTAAAACCAAAACATCATTGTTTAAAGAGGAAATAATACTTGATAATGATCTAATTTCTTTATTTTGAATATCAATATCAAATCTTAATGATCTGATATGATTTTCTCTATTATTAATTTGTCTATTTAATGCATTCAGCCTTCCAATAGAAGCTACTTTTGAATTTTCAGTTTCTTTTAAAATATTTTCTGCTTCATTGATTTTTTGGATATTAAGATTTCTTTCTCTTTCCAAATCAGCCCTTGAATCTTGACTCTTTATATTATCAAAAAAAAAGAAAAATATTGATAATAAACTAAATATTCTTAACAACATACTTTGACGGAATACTGAAAGGAAACTTTAGGGGCTTATTAGTTCTCTCTACCTCCCTATAATTAAAGTTTATATTATTAATTACTGGAACAGGAGAACCATCAAGGTAGCTAACAGAAGTAAAAAGATGTCTCCCTGGAAATAATATTTTACCTAGAGGCTTAAAATTTTCATAATCAACGGTTAGTAGATAATTTGTAATCTCATCGAAAAGGATAAGTTTTTCAACTTTATATGTTTTATTATTTACTAAATTTTGTGATTGAATAGATCCAGTTTGTTGTACTATTTTGAAATAATTACCCTCACTTACTAAGTTATCATCATTAGAAATATCATACAATAAATTACCGGTTAGTATAGCCTCAAGTTGTTCAAAATTTAACTTTATCTTAAATGTACTCTCAATTATATCAGGAGTAGATTTTATAACCTGTTTATTTACCCTGTCAATTATAATTATTTCTTCCTTAGTTACTAAACCCCTTGCTGCCTCAATGCCCAAAGCAACCCTTACCGAAAACCAAATCTTCTTATCTTTTTCTATTCGAGTATTAAGTGTAGCATTAATTAACTGGTTATCATTCTTGTATTGAAACTTTGACTTTGTTGATAAAAATTTATAATCAATTTCGTCAACAATAAAATCATCAATTTCAATTCTAGAGGATTCAGTAGGGATAAAATCTTTTTTACAAGATAACAGAGTTATTGAGAGAAATAGAATAGAAAAAATCTTCAAATTCATCTCAGTAAAAGTAATAATTAAAATTTATACCAAAAATTATTTTCCTTTGAAAGAGGGGCATCTTTTTTCTTGAAATGCCTTGACTCCCTCCTTAAAATCATCGGTTCCACATAACTTTGAAAAGATTTTTGTTTCTTGTTTAAAACCTTCTTCATCCTCTTTAAAAAAATTATTTACTGATTCCATAACACCTGCAACTGCCTCGGGAGCTTTTCTCTGAATAATATCTACCAGTTGAGTAGCCTTTTTCATAGCAGCATCCTTGTCCTCAAGTACATAATTTACTAAGCCATAATTAAGAGCAGTTTCAGCATTGGTCATCTCTGCAGTTAACATCATCTCTAATGCTCTTCCCTTACCTATTATCTGAGGAAGCCTCTGAGTACCTCCATATCCAGGAATTGTACCAAGATTTATTTCAGGTTGTGAAAATTTAGCATTTTTTGTAGAAACTCTTATGTGACAACAAAGTGCTAATTCACATCCTCCTCCTAGCGCGTAACCATTTACTAAGGCAATAACAGGTATAGAAAAATTCTCAATTATATTAAATAATTCATGTCCATTTAAAGAAAGTTGATTAGCGGTTTTCTCGTTAAGTCCTTTAAATTCTGATATATCAGCTCCAGCTACGAATGATTTATCACCAGAACCAGTAATTATAACACCATAAAAACCTTTGGTTGAGTCCTTAATATTCAAAAAACAATCTTTTAGCTCTTCAATAGTTTTTTTATTTATTGCATTTAATTGATTAGGCCTATTTATTTCAATCAAATAGTAATTTTTTCCTTTAATAAAATTGATAAAATTATATTGACTCATATAAGTGCAAGTTTTGATAAGATATGATTTATTGTTTTTTTAAAGTCATATTTTGAATTCCAGCCCCAATCCTCACGAGCATAAGTATCATCGATGGTATTTGGCCAGGAGTCTGCAATATTTTGTCTGTAATCGGGAGCATAATCTACTTGAAATTTATCATCTATTTTTTTTAACTCTTCTACAATCATTTTTGGTGACATACTAAATGATGAAAGATTATAACTTGATTGAATTCTTAATTTCTTTTTCGAAGCCCTCATTAGTTTTATTATTCCGTCAATAGCATCATCAATATAAATCATTGGTAGAGTTGTTTCTCTATCTAGGAAAGAAGTATATTTTGTTTTTGATTTAAAAGAATGAAAAATTTCAACAGCATAGTCTGTTGTCCCTCCTCCAGGTAACGTATCATAACTCATAACACCTGGAAATCTTATGCTCCTTATATCAGTTCCATAAGTTTCGTTATAATATTTACACCAATTCTCACCTGCAAGTTTACTTATACCATAAGAAGTTATTGGCTCTTTATCCGAAAACTGAGGAGTATCATTTTTAGGATTATTATTACCAAATACAGCGATAGAACTTGGCCAAAATACCTTCTCAATAATACCCTCCTTAGCAAGTTTTAACACGTTAAATAAAGAATTCATGTTTAGGTTCCATGTTCGCATTGGATCTTTCTCTCCCTTTGCTGATAAAATTGCTGCCAAATGATAAACTTCATTTATTTTATTATCAATTATAAATTTTTTTAAATCATCATACGAAAGGGCATCTACCTTAAAGTAATTTAAATCAGTCCTTGATTTTTCTTTTATATCACATAAAAAAAGACAATCGAAATCATCTCGATTTGATAATGCTTTTGATAGCTGAGAGCCGATTTGACCCTCGGATCCAATGATAAGAATTCTACTCATTTTGGGTTACAATTCAACAAATATTTAACTTATCTTTATACTGTAATCTAATAATTTTTAAGTATGTATAATAAGTTTAAGGATCATCTTTTAGATGAAATTGAAAATACCAAGAAATCTGGTCTTTATAAAAGTGAAAGAATTATCAAATCACCACAGAATTCTCTTATAGAAACATCAGAAAAAAAAGAAATAATTAATTTGTGCTCCAACAACTATCTTGGCCTATCTTCTCATCCTAAGGTAACTCAAGCAGCTAAAGACGCTATTGATACTCATGGATTTGGAATGTCATCAGTACGATTTATCTGTGGCACTCAAGATATTCACAAAGAACTTGAAAATAAAATAAGCTCTTTTTTGGGTATGGAAGACACTATACTTTATGCAGCAGCATTTGATGCTAATGGGGGTGTATTTGAACCATTATTTGGTCCAGAAGATGCTATAATATCAGATCAGTTAAATCATGCCTCTATAATTGATGGAATAAGATTATGTAAAGCTCAAAGACACAGGTACCTTCATAATGACATGAATGATTTAGAGGAGAAACTAAAAGAAACATCTAACTGCAGGGCAAGAATTATAGTCACAGATGGCGTATTTTCTATGGATGGAACAATTGCTCAGCTCGACAAGATATCCGAACTGGCAAATAAATACGATGCACTAGTTATGAGTGATGAATGTCATTCCACTGGATTCATTGGTGAAAAGGGAAGAGGTGTACACGAGTTAAAGAATGTAATGGGAAAGATTGATATTATTACAGGAACATTGGGAAAAGCTCTTGGTGGAGCCTCGGGTGGGTTTACTTCATCTAAAAAAGAAGTCATTGAAATTTTAAGGCAAAAATCAAGACCTTACCTTTTCTCAAATACATTAGCACCATCAATTGTTGGGGCTTCACTTAAAGTTTTTGAACTTATTGAAAAAGATAACTCCTTAATTAGGAACCTTCAAAAAAATACAAAGTATTTCCGAGACAAAATGAAAAACTTAGGGTTTGATATTATTGAGGGCACTCACCCTATTGTTCCAATAATGTTATATGATGCTGTATTAGCAAAAAAGATGTCAGAAAGACTGCTAGAAAAGGATGTCTATGTTATAGGGTTTTATTTTCCTGTAGTACCTAAAAATCTTGCCAGAATAAGAGTACAAATATCTGCAGGCCATACTATAGGACAACTAGAAAAAGCGATAAATTCATTCAAAGAAGTAGGAGAAGAATTAAAAATTATTTAATCAATAATTTATTTTCTTTTACATCATGCACTCTAATAATATCAGCACCATTTTCTAGAGCTATTTTATTTAGCTCAAGAGTTCCTTCTAAAGTCTTATCTTCACCATATTTTTTTTTGATAAAAGACTTTCTTGAAAGGCCAGCCAACAACGGCAGTTCAAAAATCTGGAATAATTTTAAATTTCTAAGAAGCTCATAATTTTGCTCATAGTCTTTTGCAAAACCAAAACCCGGATCAATTATTATATCAACTACATCTAAATCATAGAGTAAATCAATTTTTTTCTTAAAATAATCCATTATATCTGGTATCAGTTTTTTATAATCTGTTTTATCCAGCATTGTCTTTGGTGTTCCTTTTATATGCATCAAAATATAAGGCATCTTTAATTCTGAAACAGTTTTAAACATATTTTTGTCATAATTACCTCCAGATATATCATTAATTATGTCAGCACCACAATCAAATGCTTTTCTTATAATATCAGATCGAAAAGAATCAACAGAAATAATAATATTTTTATGTTTTGAAGATGAATATTCAATAATGTCTTTTATGCGATCCCACTCTTCATCAGATGATATAACATCAGCTCCTGGTCTTGTAGAATATCCACCAATATCTAGGATATCAACACCATCTTTAACCATCTTGTCAACTCTTAATTTTGCTTGATCTATATCATTATATTTTCCACCATCAAAAAAGGAGTCTGGAGTCATGTTTACTATTCCCATTATCATAGGTTTATCAAAATCGTGAAGTACCCCATTAATATTTATCGATCTTTTGAGCATATTTTAATTAGTATTTAATTTCGATTTGATATTTTTGATAAAATATAATTTATTGAACACAAGTACTAGAAAAAATTATAAAAAAATAATAGAAATCTGTAAAGACATCTATATAAAAAAATCAAAAGATTATGGCTCGGCTTGGAGAATACTCAGAGTACCTTCCTTAACTGATCAAATATTTATAAAAGCCCAAAGAATTAGATCTATTCAAGAAAAAAATGAAATGAAAATTAAAGAAAATATTGATAATGAATATATAGGCATAATTAATTATTGTATTATGGCTATAATTCAACTGGAATATGATAAAGATAATATAGATGTTGAAATTAATGAGCTAGAAAGGCTATATGATAAATACTCTAATGAAATAATGGATCTCTTATTAAATAAGAACCATGATTATAATGAAGCCTGGAAAGAGATGAGAATCAGTTCGATGACGGATATTATATTAATGAAACTCTACAGAACCAAACAAATCGAAAGCAATGAAGGAGAAACCTTAATTTCAGAAGGTGTGAAGGCTAATTACCAAGACATTGTTAACTACTCTGTATTTTGTTTAATTAAAATATTAATATTTAAAGAATGAGAATCATATATAACTTATCCAGATATTTTGTTGGATCATTATTTATTTTTTCAGGTGTTATAAAAATAAATGATCCGGTTGGAACACAAATAAAGCTTGAGGAATACTTTCAAGTATTTAGTAGTGACTTTACTTCTATGTTTGAGCTATTTGTTCCTTTTTCATTATATATCTCTGTTTTTTTATGTTGTTTAGAAATAGTAATTGGATTTGCACTATTACTTAATTTCAGGATGAAAATTACCTCAAGTATTACATTAGGACTTATTATTTTCTTTACTTTCTTGACTTTCTATTCTGCTTATTTCAATAAAGTTACTGATTGTGGGTGTTTTGGAGATGCAATAAAGCTTACTCCATGGGAATCATTTTCAAAAGACATTGTGCTTCTAATTTTTTCACTTTTAATCTATTTTTTATATTCTAAAGTAAAAGATCAGAAAGGCCTTCTGCCAATCAAAGTTTTATATGATATTAATTTTAAAAATGGGTTCTTAATTTTTATAACATTAGTATGTCTTATAATTAGTTATTCAGCAATTAATTTTCTTCCCTTTATAGATTTCAGGGCATATAAAGTAGGCAATTATATACCGAATTTAATGAAACCTAGTGAGGAGCTTAAGTACAGTTACCTCATGGAAAAAGATGGTAGAACCTATGAATTTGGAACGTATCCAAATGACGAGTCATACATATTCAAAGAAATAAAATTATTGAATCCAGATGCACAACCAAAAATTACTGATTATAGTATTTGGAATGGAGATAATGATCTAACTAAAGAAAGTTTTTTAGGTAACAAGCTATTTATAATTATTCATGATATAGATAAGATTGAGATTTCTAACAAAAATGAAAAAGAATTTATTACCAAATTAAAAGCACTTATATCAAATATCAGTTTTTGGGTCGAACCTATATTTCTAACATCAAGTAACCCAATCTCATTTAACAACTTCATAAAAAGAAATCAGCTTGATATTAACCTTGCTTATGGGGATGCAACAGTGTTAAAAACAATGATAAGATCTAATCCAGGCTTTTTTCTAATGAGAAATGGTACAGTGAAGGGAAAATGGCATCACAATAATTTTCCAGATGCTCAAGAAATCCTTCAAAAAGTTAATGTTGCTAGGTAATGAAAAAATTTTTCCTTATTGGTATGCCCGCCTCAGGTAAATCAAGACTTGGTAAACATATTTCCAATAAACTTAATTTAAAATTTATAGATCTTGACGATGAAATTGAAAACTTTCTTCAAATGAAAATTATTGATATTTTTAATGAAAAAGGAGAGGTTTTCTTTAGAAAAATGGAAACGTCAATTTTATCTGAAATTATCAAAAAGTATGATGAATTTATAATGGCAACTGGTGGAGGAACACCACATTTCAATAATAATATTTCATTAATTAATAAGTCAGGAATATCAATATTTATAGATACAGATAGAGAAATATTGAAGGAAAGAATATTAAGAAATGATAAAAGACCAATCTTTAAGGGAGTAAAATCTTTAGATTTAAAATTATATGAAATGTATATGGATAGAATCAAATCCTATTCTAAATCTAAATATCATTTAAAAAAAGAATTCAAAGAAAAAGTTCTATCAATTATTAATTCTTATACAAAGAGAAAGAATTAATTTATTGTAATTTGAGGAAAATTCAGCAATTGGTTGATCAACAGATAATATGTATGGGCTTACCTGTGATTTATTTTTATATTTCAAATATGTTAAATCAATTGATAAATTATTAGTCAAAAATCCAATACCTAAGCTTTTAGTATGAATTGAATTGCTTGGTTTAAAATCAATTATTTCTTTTTCAGGATCATTTAAAAAATTATAACCCAATCTCAGATAAAAATTTCTAAGCCTGCCTTCTAATCCTATTCTATAATTTAAAGCAAGTGATTTGTAAATTCTTACAATATCTTGATTTTCTGCAAAATCATTAAAATCATATGACTGAATACTTGCTGAAGAATAATCAATTAAGTCAATGTCTACTGATATAAATCCAAGTTTTTTATAAAAATATGAAGTGCCAAATGTAAGTTTTGATGGTGATTTATAACTATATTTTGAATAGTTACTACCAGTTCCAGATATAACATTTCTTAACGTTGTATCCTCTGGTTGAAAATAATAATCAAAATATTTTGTTTCCAATTCACTATATGATTCCTCTTCAAGTTTGATTGATGATTTACTTTCATAATTAATTCCAATATTTAAATAGTTAGTTGGTTTTATTATTATGCCAGCTGAAATTGAAGAGCCATTTCCAGAAATTCTTAAAACATCTTTGAGGGTTAAATAATCTAAAATTCTCTCTAATATCCATTGATCTGAATTATCCAATATTTCATAGCTGTTTTCATTATATATCCTGTTTTCTTTATAATTTATTGAATAAAAATTAACACCAAAACCAAGAAAAATTCTATCTCTTATATTTGAACCCGATGATATTGATATTTTATCAATATGCCCTGTAGTAATTATCTCCTCCTTCTGAAATGGGAAACCGCCGACAAATGAATAATAAGATCCTGGTAATTCGTAATCTGGATTTATTAAATAATGATCGTAAGCTTCCTGTAACAAGGCAATATCCGAAATTTTTGTAACACTTGCTAAACGATTTAAGGGAATACCTTGAGCTTCAGCTAAGAAATAATCTATAATAGAATTAAAGTCATTGTATGCATTATATATTTTTCTATCATCAAAACTCTTTATCTTAGAATATGACACTCCTATATTAAATTTTGAGCAATCAGGGCACTTAGATATACCGGCATTATAATAGTTATTCCTTTTTTTTATTGGAAGAATCACAGAAATATTTTCAACATCATTAAAATTATTATTTATCTTGAGAGATTCACCTAAATAATTTGAGGTTGAGTTGTTACCCATAAACCCATAACTCAAAGAAAAAAGTTTTCTGTTGACAAAACCTAGACCAGCTGGATTTTGAGAAATAGAACTTACATCCCCCCCTAAAGACACAGATCCACCTCCAATAGCCTGTAACCTTGCTGATCCTCCTTTTATATTATGACTAAATTTAATTACATCTTTAGAATATCCGTGTTGAGCATATAATCGGAAATCAATAATTATGATAATGGATAATAATGATAAGAATCTCAACACAAAGAATAATTAAAAAAAATATTAATTCCTGCCACCGCCTCTTGAGGATCCACCACTGCTACCACCACTAATTACTCCTCCACTTGAACCACCTGAAGATGATACACCACCAAACGATGATCCTCCACTATAACCACCAAACGAACTGGAACCCCCTGAATTAGAATTACCTCCGAATCCAGTTGATCTGGAAGGCGAAGTCATACCTCTTGCTGGATTGTAACTAACCGGTGGTGCCGAATAACCTGACCTTCTGCCATTATCAGAATTAAGAAAAGACTGATTGCCAAAAGACTCTCTAAATGAATTTCTTGATGAGTTAGAAAATTCCATGATTCCTCTAATTTTATCGTTCGATGATCTAGTGTTTACCATTGATCTTCTATTTTGACTACTTAAAGTTTCACTCCTATTTGATCTTGTAGAGAGAGTTGAATTAATATTGCTGGAAATAGAATTATTTCTAAAAACAGTATTTTGAGTCAGTTTGTTGTTTATGAGGTTCTTACTTTCGTTAAATTCATTATCACCTAATAAATTTGATAACCCAGATTGTCTTCTTGAATAATAATTTGGTTTTATAATATTCTCACCATTAAGTGAAGATTGTCTTCCAGATCTAGGACCAGTTGTACCCTTTTTCTCAACAACTGAAATAATACTATTTGCGTATAGATGTCTATTGGATAATAAATGTCCAAGTCCACCTCCAGTTCCATTATTCGTATACATCCATGTTCCATGTTTATTTAAAGAACATCCAATACCAAAACTGTTAAAACTTGAAAAATGCAAATTCGATAGAGCAGGTGATAATTTGTTCCCAATATGTGATAAGTATGGATCTGAATAAAAGAGCATAGGATTTAAGGATGCATAGCCTCTCAATAAATTTGGATCATTAGATAAGACCATTAATTCAAAAGATGTAAGGCTGTTATTAAAAAAACTATAGGGATCTATAAGATTAAACGGATCAGAGTGAACATAATAATACGGAATTATTGGTGCCTGCATAAAAAATCCCGGTGTGTTATTAAGAACGTTAGAGCTCACATATAATTTTTCTCGATCATATTTTAATTTACTCTTTTCATCAATAGTTGTGTATTCATCATTTTCATCAAAATTGTTTGACCTATACTTTTCAAGTACTGAATTATCAATTTTATTTAAATTATTGATAGT
>MDTC01235291.1_pt1 | contig 10726 bp, 9 predicted proteins | sample 811181 | NCBI WGS metagenome assembly MDTC01 (sample SAMN05326644, study PRJNA326480) | marine metagenome | isolation source: seawater | place: Pacific Ocean: North | collected 2011 | reverse complement strand
TTCTTCTTCCTCTTCTTCTTCTTCCTCTTCTTCTTCTTCCTCTTCTTCTTCTTCCTCTTCTTCTTCCTCCACTTTATCTTTTTGTTTAAAATCTTGTTTGTTGAGTAAAATTTGAGGTACAGAAATTTCTTCATCTTTATTTTTAATTGTGTAAATTGTTTGTACTCCTTTTGGGAATTTTTTCTTTATAGTATAAATTTTATTATTATAATTTACTTTATTTTTAATTTTAAAATCTATCATTTCTAAAGAATTATCGTCTACATTAATATTGCTAAATTTATTTATATTTTGAATAATAGAATCTAATTCATCCGTTTTACTTACCTCTAATGGAATTATATTTAATTTAGGTTTAGGAACCTCGTTTATTACTTCTTCATCTTCACTTTCATCCTCACTTTCATCTTTTCTATCTAAAGGTATTACATTAAATTTAGATTTTCGAATAGTTCCTACATAATGGATAGAAGATTGTCTATAGTTAAGACCTTTCTCTACAAATTGTTCCCTTTCTTCTTGACTAATTTCAGGATAATCTAATAAAATAATATTAACATTTGCATTGTATGTATTACCTTTAAATCCAGAATATCTATTCAAAATTTCAGACCTTGAATTACTCCATACAATTATATTTACTTCTAAAATATCAGATAAAATCTGTATTATAATTTCATTTTCGACCCAATTTTTATCATTGCCAACTTCTAATAATTCAGCTTCATCTTCATTTAATATCATTTTTGCAGTATCATCTAAATATGTATATTTATCTGGGTTGTCTATCATACCTTTTATTGTATTGAATACATCATTTCTATATGAACCACCTGTAATTTCAATCAATTCATCCGTATATTCACCGTCTTCTCTAGATAAATTAGATACAGCTACTGATGAAAAAAAACAATTTCCATCTCCAGGAACATCTATAGATTCCAATGGGGGGTCAAGTTTTTCTAAATTTTCATTTGTTTTTTCTAAAATATCAAAAATATTTTTTTTATCTAAAAAATTATACAAAAATGATTTTTGTGATTCATCCATATTATGAATATCATTAATATCAATTAAATTATTTTCTATCATATATTATTTTTAGATTTTTTTTAATTTTAATGTCAATTTTGATATTAAGATGTAATTAAGTAAACATTTATAGATTTATTTTTTTTTATATTAAATGAATAGTATTGAAAAAATTATTAATTTTAATACTGAAATAGTAGCTGATACATGTGATATTGATTTAATTAAATTATATAAGCCTTCAGATGTTACAACTAATCCTTCTCTAATCCTTAGCAAATGTCTAGATGAAAAATTTAAACATTTACTTAATTCTAATGACTTGGAACAAATATTAGTCAATTTTGGAATTTTAATTTCAAAAGAAATTAGTGGATATATTTCAACTGAAGTTGATCCAAATTATAGTTACAATTGTATGGAAACTATTAATATTGCTAGAAAAGTAATTAAATTATACGAAAAAAATGGTATATCAAAAAATAGGATTCTAATTAAAATAGCTTCAACATGGGAAGGTATAAAAGCTGCTGAAATTTTAGAAAAAGAAGGCATAAAATGTAATATGACACTAATATTCTCTTTAGTTCAAGCAGTAGCATGTGCTCAAGCAAATGTTACCTTAATTTCTCCTTTTGTTGGAAGAATAACTGATTGGTACAAAAGTAAAGGACATAAAATTAACTCTATAGATGATGATTATGGAGTTAATAGTGTGAAAGAAATTTTTGGGTACTTTAAGAAAGAAAATTATAAAACAATTATTATGGCAGCAAGTTTTAGAAATATTGACCAAATAAAAGCATTAACTGGTTTAGATAAATTAACAATTTCACCAAAACTATTAGAAGATTTAATAAATGAAAATGATTCTAACATTTCTTATTTAGATTCTCCAGTTTGTAACAAAACCTTTCCTATAATAAATTTGGACATATTTAATGATGAAATGAGCAAAAATGAAATGGCAAATTTCAAATTGAATGAAGGAATAAATAAATTCATAATTGATACTAATAAATTGAAAGAAATCATAGCTAAAATTGAACCTCAAAATATTTTAAATTAATCCAGAATTCATTTTTAGAATTAAATTAATCATTGCATTATTTGGAATAAAGTATTTTCCAATAAATTCAAAATCTTTTAATTCCTCATTTCCTTTGTAAAATAATCTATATGATTCAGGATACATTCCTGTTTTTTCATATATGTGATATTTAATAGTTGATATTTTATCTCTAGAAGATAAATAATTGATGTCTACAATTGTTCCCATCATATTTTTAATTTTGAAACTATACCATAAATTATTTACAATTATTGAAAACTTTGATTTTTTTTCAAGAGCTTTTTTCCAATTTATTTTTAAAGTTTTTATAGGAATATTATCTAAAAACCATATTTGTTCTTCTGGATAAACAAAACTCTTTTCTAAAATAAGCTCTTTTGCTTCTTTTAGATTAGTGTTATCATTAACATCAATCATAAATGTTTCTAATTTCATATTAATAAATAGTATATCAACGTATACTATCATGTTATAATATTTTAGATTTATTTTAATTCATTAATTAATTGATAAATTCTATCTAATTTTTCTTCAATTTGAATTAATATTAAAGGTAAATTTTTACAATAATCAGATTCCATTAAATTATCTACTTCTTTTAACCATTTTTTATTTTCTTCGTCATCACATGGAGCACCTAACATATAGACCGATTCACAAATAAATTTGAGATATTCTCTTAATTCTACAGTCCAACATTTATCAGAAATTAATTCTACAATAATATTAACATTAATTTTATCAGCAAATTTTTCTCTTCTTTTTTCTGGTACAATAATCAAAAGTCTCTTGCTAATTTCAGTCATTAATTCAGCGATTGGTAGTAAATTATCTTCTAAAATTTCTTGAGATAACATATCATAATATGCTTTTTTCATAGTATTTCCAATTTGATTAGATAATTTTTCATATGCTGAATTCATGTTATTATATACTTCTTCATAATTTTCTAAAAAGTATTCAACATCAAATTCAGCATCTATAAATTTAATATTTCCAACAACTTGTTGTCGTTGATTATTTAATTCAGCGATAATAATTTCTTTTTCTTCCTCATTAATTTTTTCATCAGCGTGTATTTTCTCAATATGTTTACTTCTATTATAATATGATATAATTATTGATTCAATCATTCTTGATTTATCATTTTCTTTCCATTGAGAAAAAATAGTTTGGTAATTAGTAAGTAATAACCATAATTTGTCAATTTCTTTAGATTCAATTATTTGATTTATTCTTTGAACTAATTCTAAAGACCAGTCATAGATCCCTTTATCTATAGGATGTTGTTCTTTACCTAATAATTCTTCCGAATAGTTTTTAATTAAGTATGCTGTTAATAAAACCTTTGCATCTAATTTAAAACCTGTCTTGTAATTATTAAAAGATTTAATGAAATCTTGAGAGATCTTAATAGTATTAGATTGTCTCATAAATTTTGTAAATTTCTCAAAATCTTCGATAGATTCTAAGGTAGCCATTAAATTTTTAAAAATAGTAGAATTTTTTAATATATTATTTTTTCTAAATAATCTTTGTATTTTACGAGCATTAATTTCTTCAAATTTCGAGCTAAAAGAACTCATATAATATACTAGTAGAAAAAATAATTTATTATTGTATTTATCTTAAAAATGTACCAAATCCACTCTTTTCAATTTTCTGGATATTTTCATACATTCCTTCGAGAGTTTTTAAGATTAATCTATTAATATTCTTTTGCTTTTTAATTTCATCACGTACTGTTGGATTTACTTTATCTTTTATATCAAAAATACTTTCTGCATTTAAATCAATTTCATTTTGTAGTCTTTTTATATCTTCCTTTTCATTAGTACTTAACTCTAAATTTTTTCGATTTAATTCTTGAAAATTTAAATTAGTATCTTCATCCAATTTTTTGACTGTTTTTTCTAATGCTTTATCTGCTTTTTCTAAACTAACTATATTTAATTTAATTTTACCACTTTCTTCCTTTCTTTCTCTTTCTTCTTTAATTAAATTAGATTCTACCTGATTTATAGTATTACCTAATAATGTATCTTTATTTTCTCTAATTTCAGCTTCTCTTTTTATAGCATTAAATAAACCATTATCATTATTTTCTCTAGCTTCAGCTTCATCTTTTATAGCATTATCTAATAATTTATCATTATTTTGTCTAGTTTTAGCTTCTTCTTTTATAGCATTATCTAAAGCATTATCATTATTTTGTCTAGTTATAGCTTCTTTGATTACAGCTTGTCTAATTGTTTCATCATTTGTTTGTCTAGTTTTAGCTTCTTCTTTTATAGCATCATCTAATTCTATATCTTTTTCATTTCTAATTTTAGCTTCATTTAATATAGCTTGACTTAATTCTGAATCTTTTTCATTCAATTTAACAATTTTTAAATCAATATCATTTTTGTTTTTTTCAATTTGTTTGATAAAAAATTCACCTCGTTTTTTTGCAGTATCAGTAATTTGTTTATTTAATTCAACAATTTTTAAATCAAGTTTAGTATCTTCAACTCCTCTTTTACTTGTTTCACTTTCTATTTTCTCTTTTAAATTATCAATACTTTCTTTATTGGTATTAAAATTAGTAGTAATTTTATCATCTATTTTAAGTTGATCTTCTTTTATAGCTTCAGAATTATTATTAATTTTTTTCTTTAAATTACCAATATTATTTTTATTCGTATTTATTTTTGATTCTAAATCTAAAGCATTATTTTCAATTAAAGTTTGTAAATCTGTACTTTGTTTAGTTATAGCTTGTCCTAGTGTTGTACTTTGGTCTTTTATAGCATCATCTAAAGCATTATCTTTTGTTTCTCTAATTTGAGCTTCTCCTTTTATAGCATTATCTAATTGATTATCTTTTTCTACTAATTTTCCAATGTCTAATTTAATAGTATCTTTTTCTTTTCCAAGGTCTATTATTTTAAGATTTTGGCTATTTAATTCTTTACCTTGATTACTTATTTTAGTACCTTGATTATTTAATTCTTCACGTTGCTTTGTTATTTTAGTACCTTGGTTAGTTATAGCTTGTTCTAATTCATTATCTTTACTTTCTAACTTTTCTGTCAACTCATTAATTTGATTACTAGTTTGTTCTCTATTATTACTAAATATTCCACTAACAATTTCACTTTGCTGATTTAAAACGTTTTCATTTTTTTCTTGTACTTGCTTTAGTTCATCAGTAATTCTTTTATTAAGACTTTTATCAGCTTGTTCTAATGTATTAATATCGTTAGTATTTTTACTAATAGCTTCAGTGTTTTTTTCAATTTTGACATTGCTTTCACTAATTTCTCTGGACTGAATATTCAAATTTTTATTAAGGTCTGTAATATCTTTAGTATTTTTACCAATATTAGTTTCGTTTGTTTCGATATTAGTGGTGTTTTTACCAATATTAATTTTGTTTGTTTCGATATTAGTTTCGTTTGTACCAATAGCAGTGGTGTTTTTTCCGATATTACTGGTGTTTTCATCGATAGATTTGGTGTTTTCATCAATAACTCCAGCTTGGTTTTTAACTAAACCATTAAGTTGGTTGCTTAATTCAATGAGTGCAGCTTTTGTAGCTTTATCATTTAAACCTTCAGTAAATTGAGTAATATTCTTTTTTAAATTTACAATTTCATTGTTTAAAGCATTAACCTTTTCATCAAACTTACCTTTAGATTTATTAACTTTACTTGTTAAAGCATTAAAATCATTAACAATTTTTGTAACATTATCCTTAGATTCATTAATTGTGTTTCTTAAATCAGTTATTTGTGTATTATTTAAATTTTTCAAACTGGTTATTTGACTTTGAAATTCACTAAATTTATTATTTATTAAATTTTCTAAATCAGTATTATCCGTAGTAGCCATATATATATACAAACTTTTAGAAAAAAATTTGTATATATTAATTAATCTTAAGTAAAGATTCAATAATTTCAACTAAATTTTTAACTTGAATATTTAGAACAGAAATTTCTTTATCAAAATTTTTATACTTATTTTCTAAATGTTCCAATCTTTGAGAAGATTTTTTGTGAATACTTTCTAAATTATCTAATCTCTTAATTATATTTGAATTATCAATGTCTTTATTTTGAAATTTTAATAATTTTTTTTTATCCATTATTTACTAAATGAGTTAAATATTTAAGTTAAATTAAAACTAAAAGTTTCAACTTAACCTTTCTTATATTTAGGTTCCATTTGAGATCCTCTTAATTGTCTATCTTTACTAACGTCAAAGCTTTGATCATATCTTTGAAATTGTCTATCTGATAATTTATCAAAATCAATGTTATTCTCATTTTTTTTCAAATTATTAGTTTCATTTAATTCATTATATTGAAAATGATCCAATTTTTTGGAACCTTTTTTTTCCTCATCGCTATCATTTACAATTTTTGATAAATCATATTTTTTTCTTAAATTTGAGTTGCTTAATACAAAATAACTTGTTCTAATTGCTTTCACAATCATTTTTTCCCTATTAGTTAAATCTCCTTTATCCATTATTTTTTTTTTGAAAAAATTAATTTTCCTATGATATTCGATTTCAATTTGTTCTATGGAACAACCAAAGTCGACCTCAAGAATATCATAAAGATCTTCTAATTTATTTAGATCCATATAAAAACGTTAATATTAAAATTTTATATTGAACTAATAAGTATTAAAAATATTATTGATTACTTCACGGGAGATTAAATCTTCACTTTTACAATCTAGAACTTTTAATATATTTAACTTTTTGGCTTGTTGATAATGCGTTTCCCAATTTTCTATTTTTCCAATATGAACAATTGAATCAATAGATTTGTCATTTATGAACTTTCTGTCAATATTAACTGGAGCTGGATAAATAACTCTATCAACAATTTTTAAATTTTCTATTAATTTAGCTCTATCTTTTCCATCTTGATGAGGAAACCTGTAATAATTTGATAATATAAATGAGTTATTTGTCAAGTTATCAAATACTCCAACAACTAAATAATTACCTAATTTTTTTGCTTTCTCTAAAATTTCTATATGTTGTGAATTTAGAACATCATATAATCCATTTATATATACTATTTTTTTACTTCTATCGTCTACAATCTGGTAATCTATCGGAATTGAAATATCATCTACGGATTGTTTTAATGTTTTTCCAAAACAGCCTAATTTAATATTTTTTTCTATTAGATCAATTAAGTCTATTTTATCAAAAAGGTCATACCTCATAATCCAAAAATTACCTTTATTAGGCAAAACATCACTTGATATGCATGCAAAATCTATATTATATTTGTTACAAGTATCAAACCAATTATGGTCATATGATGATATAAATTTTTTTGTTTTTATCTGCGAAATAATTGTAAATAAATTTACAATTGCTTTTTCAGGAACTTTATCAAGATTATTTTTAATCTCAATGTTTAAATATCTGTCTTTATAAGAATTAATTTTATGATATATTAAATCTGATAATAAATTAACTTGAAATTTGTTACCTTTCCAATCTATTTTATTGATTTCTTCATAATTTAAATCAATAACATCAGAATCTATTCCATTTAGTCTGAAAAGAGTATCGTCATGATATATTATCCATTTATTATCTTTTGTTAATTGAATATCGAATTCAACTCCAGAATAAATTTCTTTTTCTAATGCTTCAGAAATAGAACCTATAGTATTTTCTGGAAAAAATTCTGAGATACCTCTATGACAGAGATACATTAATTTAATTGATAATATATTTATTTCTTAAAGGCTATTTATCAAATGATTATCTTGAAACTTTCAGTTTCATGTTATCACCAATTGATTTACAATACGAACATTCAACCCATACAACCCTTTTTCATTCTTACATTTTGGACAATTCATTTCGGGGTATCAATTTGTGGTTTAGTAATTTTAGCAACTTTTTTATAGAATATTTTTTTTTGAATTTAAAAATTGTATATTTTCCAATTTTTAAATATTAAACTTTGGTGACTCTAACATTACACATTATATATATATATTGACCACCATATACTTTTTTTCTCCACTCTCTCTCTGTGTGCAGAAAGTTTACATTACATAAAAATTGCATAAATTTTGCACAATTCTTGCACAAATACTTAAAAAAATTATATAATATATTATTAATATATGGTGAGTTATGAATGTCAGAGATGTGGTTATGAAACAACCAACAAATCTATGTTCAAAAGACATTTACTAAGAAAGAATCTTTGTAACTTAAAATTTTGTCTTTTAAACAGATATCAGCTATTGATCGCAAACAATTTCCAAGAGGAGGCAAAAAAATACGCTCACGAGGCTCAATGTAAACCTAAAGTAAAACATACCGTAATACCTATTCCACAAGATGTAATACCAAATGGTATTACATGTAAATTTTGTAAAAAGGTTTTTTCAACAAGACAAGGAAAATATAAGCATTTAAAATATCATTGTAAAAAAAAAATAGATGAATCAGAAAAAGATATCATAATAAAAGAATTAAAAGAAAAAAACGAAGAACTTAGTTCAATGATAGAAAAGTTATTAGATAAATCAAATAATATAAATATTGTTGAAGGAGCAATTAATACAACTAATAATATTCAAATTAATAATTATGGTTCAGAAAATATAGAGTATTTGTCAGATAAAGTTTTCAAAAAACTATTAGACAAGCCTTTTAGTGCAATTACAAAATTAATAGAATTGAAACACTTTAATCCAAATCACCCAGAAAATCATAATGTAAAAATAACAAATATTCATGATAAATATGCAAAAATTTATCAAGATAAAGTCTGGTTAATTAAACATAAAAGAGATGTAGTTGAAGAACTAGTGGAAAATGGCTATGCTGATTTTGAAGAATTTAAAGATTTAAATGAAGATGAATTAGCTGAAAAAATAAAAGAAAAATATAAATTAATGCAAAGAAATTATAATGATAACTTTGAAAAAATCTGTGAAAAAAGTGAGATTGTAGTTTATAATAAATCTAAGAATATAGTAGTTTAATGTCACTACGACATAAAGTTTTTGCTGTTGACATATCCGATTTAATTAGATTTTGAATAATTAAACTAATTCTTTTTAAATTCATTCTATCATTTCTTTTTAATATAACTAACGGAGGAATCAAATATTCTTCATCTTTTTCTCCTCCTCCTTTCTGCACTTTGTTTAGAATTTCATAATTTAAAGTTTGAATATTATGAAATGATATTCTATATTCATCATCAAAAAGATTTATTTTTTTTAATTTTAAAAGATTCTTATATTCTAAAAAATTCATAATAATTTAATAGAGAAAATATTTATTATTAAAAGGAACAAAAAGATAACAATTAAGTGACTTTTAAGTTGCTATCCTTTTATTAATTAAAAAATAGTAACATTAATGGTTTTATAAAATTTAAAATAATTGAAAATAAATATTTAAGAATATAGTATCTCTTAATTTAATGTTATCAACTAAAGACCAGACAAACCTTAAGAAACTTTTTAATAGTTTGAATAAGAATGATGAATTCGAAATTATGTTTAATAATTTTCGAAATAACAATTTGTCTCTTAATAAATTTGTTAATGCTGTCAAATTCGTTAAGTGGAAAGCAGATAAAGAAAATTTAAAAATAATTAATCAAAATATATTAGATATTCAATACATTGACACACAAGATAAACAAAGTAAAACAAATACTACTTATAGAATATCGATTGAAGGAAATGACAATATAAATAATTTTCTTAAATTAGTACATCTTAGGAGTAATCATATAATTTATTCTATATTGTTAACACAATTTATTAATGACAGTAATTTTAAATTTATTAAAAAAGTAAAAGATGCTACTAAAATAATAGATTTTAATGATTTTGATATTAGATTTAGAGTTTCATCTGAGTCTCCTATTGATAATAAAAAAATTAATGATTTAGCAAATTTACCAATATCTGAATCAGAAAAAATTAAATTTAGATATAAAAATAGAATTTCCGTAATTTTAATTGAAAGTGAAACTGAAAACCTTTCTATAGATCTTACTGCAGCTAAACTTTCAGACGATGTAAAAAATATTAGCAAAGGATTAGAAACTTTTGAGATTGAAATTGACTATATGAATAGTTCTAAGCTATCTGAAAAAACTTTTCAAAGAATATTAAGTGAAACTGAAAGTATCAAAAAGGTCTTAGATGAGTCCCAAATAATTACACAAAAAGGAGAGCTTGATAAAGTTATCTCAAGGTATAAAGATTTAGTGTTTGGACCAAACAATTCTAACTTTACAAGTTTATATAGTATGCAACCAATTTCAGCTGAGGTACAACATATTATTGATAGAATTCCTAATAGATATTCTGTTACTGACAAAGCAGATGGAGACAAATACAGTTTATTGATAAAAGATGATTCATGTTATTTAATCTCAAATAATTTGATTGTAAAAAAATTAGATAAAACAATTAAAGGATATAACGACACTTTACTAGAAGGAGAGTTAATTCACATAACAAGCGTAAATAAATATATTTTTATGGGTTTTGACTGTTTATTTTTTAAAGGTGAAGATATGAGAAGTAATATGTATTTGAAAGATAGATTAGAAAAACTCA